>Ga0180432_10006785_pt1 | contig 14761 bp, 13 predicted proteins | sample SS_ome_10_FD_132414 | JGI IMG/M metagenome (GOLD analysis project Ga0180432, IMG submission 132414) | Hypersaline lake sediment archaeal communities from the Salton Sea, California, USA - SS_1_MS_2 metaG | ecosystem: Environmental > Aquatic > Non-marine Saline and Alkaline > Hypersaline >... | reverse complement strand
TGACAGAGAGAATGCCCGAGTGCAGATACTCTTCCCCCATGCCTTTTACACCCCGCAGGTGAAAACAGCCATTTTCGTTCTGCCCTTTACCCTCCCCTTCTTCAAAATGTACCAAAAATAGCGTGCCGCGCTGAACCTCCATCGCCTCGCTGATAATACCCACCATCACCGTCGCCAGCCGCTGCAGATCCAAAATATTGCTGACGCTAAGGCTATACTCGCGCAGCGCCCGACCAGGATTGTACCCCGTCCCAGAGATCAGACGGTTCACCAAACTCTGGATCAAGCGTAACAGCGGCTGGAAAAGGATGGCCAGGATGAGCGCCATAACTGCCCCAGCCACCATGGGATTGTAGCCAGGGACGGTTTTGAACACATATTGCACGGCCAGAAAACCAGCGGTGTAAATGATCACCGTCAAGAGAGTGATAATCAAATAGCTCACCGTCCGCCTGGCCGTCTGTCGCACGTTGGGCAGGCGATGGGTCAACACAACATAAGCGGCGATGAGCATCCCCAGCAAGCGAAAACCGCAGGCCAGCATCTCTTGTCCGACAAAGAGCAGTGTATCGCTGGTGACGGTAAAACCCAAAGCCAGTGGCCAATATGTGATCCGGTTCCGGTGCAGCGGTTGCTGGGTTTGGCGATAAGCTCTCACCGCCAGGAGCGCCACCCCGCCCATAAAAACTCCCCAGCCCAAGATCAACGAGCAAGAAGTGAGACCCTCACGCCGGATGATCCACCTCTCCCTGGCCCACAGCGTCTCTGGCAGAGCAAACAGATTGGCGTCAAAGGAGACCACCGCCGCCATCAAGACCATACCCAGCACCCACCAGCCCAGGCCGCCCCGCTCGAGGCGCAGAAACGATCGGCTCAGGTGCAAAAACAACAAGGACAGAAAAAGCATTCCGTAAAACGGCACGCGTGCCAAAAGGCTATCCGGCAGAGAGGCAAGCCAGCCCAGTCGACAGAAAATCAGAAGCAATGTCCAGAGAAACGAGACAGCGGCATAAAGAACCAGTGAGCGAACAGCCCTTTCCTGGAGGCCGCGTTTCGCCAGCACAATGCCTCCTACCAGAAAATAAAAGACGGCTCCTACTCCTGCGATGACCGCTGTCCAGTCAACTGACACGCTGCCCTCCTTTTGCTGATTCCGATCGCGCCTGCTGTAATATTTTCACACTCGATGAACGATGAACCTCAAGACCTGCTCTGCACACCAAAAGCCCAACAAAGCTCCATTCAATGTGCTCCGTTGGGCACAAAACCCCCGGCAAGTTCAGAACAAACAGTCCAGCACATAATTTGACGATTATTTGAGCAATTTGGTAACTATCCGCAACTTTTATTCTACCACAATTTTAACACGAAAAAGTATTTAAAAGGTTAGAATTTGGTTACAAATTGTCTCATAATACTAACAAACTATGTGCCTGGCCGTTTGTTCTACAGTCGTATAGAACAAACGGCCAGGCACATTATTTGGAAAATATTTCGCCGCCGTACGCAGTTTTACAACATCTCCATCTCATAGTCCACCAACTGCACGTCAAGGCGATGGCTTTCGATCCATTCCACCACCTGAGCCAGCAACCCGTGGGCATAGTCCTGCCGGTTGGAGACGCACACCACACCGATGATCGCTGTCTGCCAGATGTCGTGCAAATCCACCTCGGCAACAGAGACGTTAAACTCCCGGCGCAACCGGCTCATCATAGACTTGAGCACAGAACGCTTTCCCTTCAAAGAATCATTGCCCGGCAGGTAGAGTTTAATCGTGCAGGCGCCAATGACCATGTCATACCCCATATGCCTTGCGGCGAAAATCTAAAAGCAGTCTCTCGTAATGCGGTCCTCTAGGCCGAATAAGCAATCCCCGCTTGTTTGGGTCCAGGTGACGAAAATCTATCCACAAGTGTCCAGGAGGCAGCCGGTTGCTTCCCAGCCGATCAGCCCACTCGATGAGGCAGACCCCATCGCCATAGAGGTATTCGTCCAGACCAAAAGTCAAGGCTTCTGTCACATCCTCGATGCGATACAAGTCTATGTGAAAAAGAGGCAACCGAATCCCAACCCCACGGTACTCCCGAACCAGAGTAAAAGTGGGACTGACGATCACCTCTTGCACCCCCAGGCCCTGGCCCACGCCCTGCGCAAAGCGGGTCTTGCCGGTACCCAGTCCTCCTACCAGGGCGATCAAGTCGCCAGGGGAGAACAACTCTGCCAAGCGCGCGCCCAGACGACGGGTCTGTGCCTCACTGTGGCTGATAATATCTAATGTACGATCATCTAGAATAGGCATAGCGACTCGTTCTCCGGTCAAATTCTCCGGCAAGAACGTCTTAATTATACAACTATTACCTCACAGCCACAAGCCAGGCTGGGCCGAACTTGCAATTCTCATCACTGTGAGGTAGCCCCAAAGAGTTTGCGACGAATCATGGGCATACAAGTCTTTTTGCCCCAAAGCCAAACACGCCCAACCAAATTTGCACGTTCGACAGAATTGGTGTAGAATAGATTTTTGTAACAGTATCTTGAGAGGTAAAATGTCATGCCAATCTATATTTACCAATGCGATTCTTGTGGGATCACTTTTGAGCGCCAACAGTCTTTTAACGATACGCCCCTAACCCACTGCCCCGAGTGTGACGGGCATGTTCACCGTGTGATCCAGCCAGTAGGCATTGTCTTCAAAGGATCGGGCTTTTATGTCACCGACAACCGGGCCAAGTCCTCCACCTCTCTACCCGGCAGTAAAAAAGAAACCAAGCAGGATTCTCCCTCTTCCGACTCGAATTCCAATGGTGCGGACTCTAAAAAGACAACATAAGGTACCCAAAGGGTGAGCCCATCGATGTTTCCGGTGGGCTCAATTCTTTGGAAAAGTCTGACGAAAAGCGGGCAGCCAGGAAATCTATCCAGGCTGCCCGCTTTCGAGATGATGTTTTTTACATCTGAAAGCGAGTGCTAGCAGGAACAACCCGGCGTGAATAATTGACGACAAACCTCATGAGCTTTTGGTGAAGCGCTTGCCACTCGTCACTGTCCAAGATCTTTTTCATACCCTCCAAATCATCAGTCACACCACCAAACAAGATTTGAGGGCCTTCGCCGTAGAGAGTATGCCAGGCGTCCGTCAGGTGGAGTCCCATCTGCGCCATCGAAGGTACCAGCTCCTGCACCACGAACTCGGAATAAGCATGTTCCTGGCCAGGCTTGATGTCCCAACTCATCAGCAATTTCATCATAGGCTTTTTTCTTTCAAAAAATGATGGTTTATCCGCCGTCGCTGAGATAATTATAACTCACTCGCCAACTAAACGCAAACGGTGTTACAGTCGAAAAACGGCCCGGAAGGGAGTCTGATCCTGAAACGGCCCCACGACGACAAGGTTCAACTTTTCACCGTGGAACAACTTTTGCGCGATCGATTGAACCTGATGGGGCGTCACTGCGTCGAGTTGAGCCACAACCTCGTCAGGGCCTTGGAGCGGCTGATGAATGACTTCTTGTCGCCCCCACCAGGAAGCATAGTTGATACTGTCTTCCAGGGCCAGGAGCACCCGCCCCTTCAGATACTCTCTGGCTTTGTTCAGTTCGTCTGCGGGCACCGTCTCCTGCCGCAGACGATCCCACTCTGTCAGCAAGGCACTCACAGTATTCACAGCCTGACCTGGCGATGTGCCAGCGTACATACCCACCATCCCCGTGTCCAACAGCGTCTCGACAAAGGCATCCACGCTGTAGGCCAGACCACGCCGCTCGCGGATCTCCTGAAACAGACGTGAACTCATTCCCTCGCCCAGCAAAACGCTGAGCAACCGAAGTGCAAAACGATCCGGATGGGCAATCGGCAGTCCCGGCACACTGATGTGGATCTGAGCCTGTTCCGTCTCACGAAAGTGAACGACAAGTCGGGGCTCAGTAAAAGAGTCTGGCGCTGGCAAAAAAGCAGCTGCCTCTGCAGGTTGCCAGTCGCCCAGATACTCTGAAAGGCGATCCACAACGCTCTCGTGATCCAGATTTCCCGCCAGACTGATCACCGTGCGATTAGGCACATAATGTCGCGCCAGGTAGGCCAGCAACGCGTGGCGTTTCAAAGCCACTACGCTCTCCCGCGTGCCGGCAATGTCCCGTCCCAAAGGATGATCCGGCCAAAGTTGCTCGTAGGCCAACAGGTATACCAACTCTGACGGCGTGTCTAGCGTCAGATTGATTTCTTCAACGATCACCTGGGCTTCTTTTTCCAATTCTCTGGCGTCAAAACAGGCGTTACGCAGCATGTCCACCAGCACATCCAGAGCTATCGCCAGATGCGGCTCGGCAACCTTGGCCCAAAAGACCGTCGTCTCGCGACCCGTTCCAGCGCCAAAAACTCCCCCTACCCCCTCAATGGCTTCAGCGATTTCCCGGGCTGAGGGACGCTTCTCTGTGCCTTTGAAAGTCATGTGTTCGATAAAATGCGCTACACCACTCTCCGCGTCCGATTCATAACGGGAACCGACTTCCAGCAAGAAAATAACGCTCACCGAGTGTGTGTGGGGCATAGCTTGAGTGATAATACGGAGGCCATTATCCAATGTCGTTTTCTGGAACATTGAACTCCTTGCTTGACTAGTACACTTGTAAAGCCTAAAAGGATACCGACCAAGTGTGATGCAATTATACCTTTGCCTCTCTATAAAGGCAAGCAAAAACAATCTCTGAAAAATGACACGAACGATCGTTTTGCACAAAAATCGAAAACAACCTCAAATGTGGTCTTGTGCCCACCTATGTTTCCTACTGAGGTTTCACAAAACGCGACGCTAACAAGTTTGACAAAAGCTTTGTTCTAAAGTATAATGATGCATCGAATAAGGAGCTTGGGGAAGGTACTGATGTAAAAGATCTCGGGGATAGTGACTGATAGGTTAGTAACCCCAAGACGCTTGCTTATTATATTTTTTATTTTCAGGCAAGCTCGGTTTCCTCTCTTTCGGGTTCTTTTTCAGAGAGCAACCGAGTTTTTCTTTGAAGGGGCAGGTCTGTGCTACAAGTCCAGCAGGGTGCTTATGTGTAACGGTGAGAAAGGGGGTGACATATCAAGTGCCAACAGTTGTTTTAGGGCCAAATGAATCGCAAGAAAATCTGCTGAGACGGTTCCGCAAGGAAGTGACACGGAGCGGCGTACTGACCACGCTGCGCAAAAAGCGATGGTACGTTTCCAAGAGCGAGGAGCGCCGTCGAGCCAAAAAGAAAGCCATTCGCAAGGCTAGACAACGAGAGCTTCGTACAGAACAAAAGTCGAGAAATTGACTTTGACCCTGACTGCCCGTAAAGCCTTGTTTTGGACTTGTCCGGCAGGAAGGTATGGAATTGAGGGAGGGGATTGATTCATTGGGGGCAGCGATATGCTGTAGCGGGGGTTGAAGGGGCAAATGACAAAGAACAAGAAGCCCAGTCAGGAAAAAATAGAAATTGAAGGCGTGGTGATAGAAGCGCTTCCCGGCACGCAGTTTCGCGTGCAGTTGGACAACGGTCATGAGGTGCTGGCCTATCCCTCGGGCAGGTTACGCAAGTATTACATCCGCATCTTGCTGGGGGATCGGGTCCGCCTGGAACTGACGCCCTATGACCTGACCAGGGGGCGCATCACATATCGCTTCAGCAAATATCAGCGGGCGAGCGTTGACAGCCAAACATAGCGGCTGATGCCTTGACGCCTGGTTCTATCAGTAAGGTGGATATCGGCAGTGGTTGCTGCCAGAGTTGCCGCTGAAGGCTGGTTTCCAGTTACGCAATGACCAGAATAGCCAGACAGCTTTGTTGATCCGTTAGAGAGGAGAGACTATGAGTAACTCTGAACAATCAGGCGGCAAATCCAAGTCAAGACGGCGTGTAAAGCGGCGGCCCCGGCGAAACCGCAAACCAGGGTCTTTTACTCCCAAGGGAGGAAAAACATCAGGAGACTCGGCCAAGCCCCGAACTGAAGAGTCGCCCTCAAAAAAAGTGTTTATCTATACCTATACAATTCGCAAGGGTGGGTAAAGTTACAAGAGAGCTCCGCTTTGGCCCAAGATGGCCAGGGGAGCTCGTTTGGCATTGAGGCAAGATTCAGATCTCTTTTGCCTCAATGCTTTTTTTTGGCGGTAAAATTTGGCATGACGCTTCTGCCAGGTTTTGGGGGAACCTGCTGGCGGAACTTTTCGTCTTTATGGCACACGTTTACAGAACGAAAGGAGTCAACGCTATGTTTGAACAAGGCAGACAAAAACGACTGTTGTGGAGCCTGGTGGCGAGTTTGCTAGCTCTGGCTTTGCTAGTCTCTTCAGGTTCCTCCCCCCTGCTGGGGCAAGCGCGGATCACGCAGGCCCAGGGACAAGGCATCGAATTGACGGTTTACAATCAGAATCTGGGGCTAGTCATTGACCGGCGTTCGATAGAACTGGTAGCCGGTCTCAACGAAATGCAATTCACCGACGTAGCCTCCCAGATTGAACCCACTTCAGTTCACTTTCGCTCGCTCACGGATCCCGGTGGCACGGTGGTTCTGGAGCAGAACTATGAATATGATCTGGTCAGCACGTCCAAATTGCTGGAAAAGTACATAGACGAGGACATTGTCATCGTGACCGAGGACGGCACGGCCTACATGGGTACACTGCTCAGCGGGGAGGGGGATGTCATCCTCCAAGCTCCAGATGGGCAAGTCACGGTGGTCAAACTCGACACGATCAAAGATTTCTCTTTCCCAGCACTGCCGGAGGGCCTTATCACCCGTCCCACATTGGTGTGGCTATTGGAGGCCGAGGAACCAGGCACCCATGAAACAGAAGTGACCTATCTCACCGAAGGATTAAACTGGCAGGCAGATTACGTGATTGTCTTGGGCGATAACGAAACGGCCCTGGATCTCACAGGGTGGGTGACGGTTGACAACCACAGCGGGACGACCTACGAGGAGGCCAAGCTCAAACTGGTGGCTGGCGATATTCATCGGGCAGAAGAAGTCGAGCGCGTTGTCGAGAAAGAGATCTATTACGAGGCAGCGGCGCCTGCGCCAGCTGTGGAAGAGCGGGCTTTTTTCGAGTACCACCTGTATGAAGTACAGCGTCCGGTCACAGTAAAGAACAATCAAACCAAGCAAGTGGAATTTTCCAGCGCCACAGCGGTGCCGGTGGAGAAATTTTTTGTCTATGACGGGGCGCCGGCACGTTTTTATGGCTATGTCGCGGACGATCCCGACTATGGCAGCACCAGCAATAAAAAAGTGGGCGTCATGCTGGAATTTGTGAACGGTGAAGACCAGGGGCTAGGCATCGCCTTGCCCAAGGGGAAAATCCGGGTTTATAAAAAAGACATAGATGGATCAGAGTTGCTCATCGGCGAGGACAGCATTGACCACACACCTAAAGACGAGGCCATCCAACTTTCCCTGGGCAATGCCTTTGACATCGTCGGCGAACGGGTGCAGGACGATTTCGAACGCCTGGGCAAAGAGGCGGTAGAAGAAACCTTTACCATCACGCTGCGCAACCACAAAGAAACAGACGTAACAGTGCGGGTGGTGGAGAGGCTGTACCGCTGGAGTGACTGGGAAATTGTCAGCCAGACAGCCGAACACACCAAGATTGACGCTCAGACCATCGAATGGCGGCTCCAGGTGCCCGCCGATGAAGAAGCATCGGTGACCTATACCGTGCGCTATCGCTGGTAGCGTCAAAAGCTGCACATCAAAAGAGCCACCTGCGAGTTTCAGGTGGCTCTTTTTTTGCTAGCGTATAGTCGCCTACGTCTCTTCCCCCAACGATTTGAAAAAGTCATCGTTTAACAACCCCCTAGCCAGCGCCTGTTCCAGGCTTAATGGTTCAGAAGGCAGATCTGATTCAGATTCGAGTGTGGATTCTGACGTGGCTGGGTGTGAGGACGTGAGAGACGTCTCCGGTGATGTCCTGTCTTGTACCCTGTCTCCGTTTGAGGTCTCGGAGGATGTTTCTTCCTGCAAAACTTGCGCCAGCCTTTCGAGGGTTTGCCGGGCGTAAAACGAGATGAGGCCCTCTTTGACGTGGTGCCCGTAAACCACAATGAGCAATCCCTTTCCCGCCAGGCGGTATGCGGAGAGGTTAAAGGTTTCACCAACGTACTGGCTGCGCTGGAAGCCACTGTCCCCTCCAAAGACTTTGGCAACTTCGGCCGTCATGCGATGGGTTATATCGACCAGGGCCTTGGCCAGAGAAGTCAGATCCAGGTCATTGACGTCGCTGGCCACGCCCAGGACGTTGGCTGTTTGTTCCTCGATAAAGAATGCAGCCTGCACTCCAGTGTTAGCTCGCAGATCAGCCAATGTTTTGTTCAACGATTGTGATTGGGAAGGAGGCAGTTTCTCTAGCGGGAAAGCTTCTTCCGCCTCCAGCGCATCGTTGATCAGATTTCGAAATTCCTGAACGGTGAAAGGCTTGTTCAGATACGCATACACACCCAGCCTTCGGGCGCGAGCCTCTATGTCGGCCGAGGCGAAAGCGGTCATGGCGACAGTTCGCGTGTCAGGCGCGACGTGTCGCATTGCTTCCAACAGTTGCAGCCCCGATAGACCTTCCATCTTGATGTCGGTGATGAGCAAGTCAAAGGGGCGACGACTGATTTGAGCCAGGGCTTCGTCGGCATCACGAGCCATCCGGACCTCATAGGAATGATCAAGGTACTTGAGGGCCTGCTGCAACACTTCGCCTAGCGAGATGTCATCGTCAACGATGAGGATACGCTTTCGTCTGTTGCTCATGCTCTATCTTTCCATGACTTTTGTGTACATTGCGAGAATATTCTGCATTGTACTTCTAAATCGCCAACAGCGCAAGTGGCCTTGGTGGCAGGCACTCGGCAACATTTCCTGATCAGGTAGGTATAACCTTTTTAACTCGTGCACGTTGACAAGAGAAAGGTTTGATGATAGAATGGGAGACAGTCAGCTTTGTTGGCAGCGTGCACAAACGGGGGGTTGGGTCATTCTCATTCCAAAAAGAGGCACCCCATGTCTGTCTCAAATTTGCACACCACTTTGTTTGGACCTGCCATCGCCGTCAGGTTTATAAGAAAAATAAAAGGTTTATAGGGCTTCTATCCGATTGTCTTTTTCTATCCTTCAATCGGAAGTCGCCCTTTTTTCATCAAGATCGACAACAGCAGAAAGAGCATCAAGGAGGTAACTTTATGACCGAGCAAATCTGTTGTGTCTGCCACCGGCCAGTCGGGCCCGACGCGGCACGCCTGGGAGGGCGTTACTATTGTGAAAAACACTATGCCAAAGTGACCCACAATCGCCGGAGCGTGTGGGCGTCCGGTGTGGTGCAGATCGTGGGCGTCCTGGCCTTTGTCGGTGTGGTGGCGGGCCTTGTCTCTATCACAAGCCTAACGCTGGACGGAACGGCGCTGGTGTTGGCCGGCATTGTCTTGACGCTGATCCCGGCGCTGCTATGGCTGGGCTTTTTTTACCTGCAGGACCGTTTGGAGCCAGAGCCAAAGGCGTATGTCCTGGGAATTTTTCTGCTCGGTGGATTGCTGGCCAGCGCCGTAGGCATCCCGATGATCCGCGATCTGTTCCGCACCCAGGATTGGATGTCCCAAAGCGTGATAACCAATATTCTGGGAAGCATTCTGGTCATCGGTTTTGTCCAAGAGTTCCTCAAATACGCTGCCGTGCGCTACACCATCTACCTCTCACCAGAGTTCGACGAGCGGATCGACGGAGTGATCTATGGCACGGCGGCCGGACTGGGGTTTGCCACCATGCTCAACATCCATTATGTTATTACCAACGCAGGCGTAAACCTGGGCATGGGAGTGATCCGCATCGCGGTGACAGCCATGGCCCAGGCGAGCTTTGCCGGCATCAGCGGTTATTTCCTGGGACGAGCCAAGTTCGAAGAAGAGCCAATCTGGTGGCTGCCGCTGGGCGTGGCCATCCCCGCGGTGTTGAACGGGGTGTTCACCTATGTGCGCGGCGAGATTGTCACCGCCGGCTTGACCTACAGGCCGGTGAACGGCCTCGTGTTGGCTGCGGTCGTGGCGCTGGCGACCTTTGCAGCGCTCTACTACCTGATGCGGCGGGCGAACCGGCTCACGCTGGCGGCTGAATCGACAGGTTGGAAACAGGCAAAGGAGGGACAAGCATGACGATGGCAAAGACTGCCCGCACGCAGCGTGACCGATGGGCCGACTGGCTGGTGGTAGGCGTCGTCGCCGTCGCCCTTTTGTTGGGCTGGGCCACCAAGTCCTGGGCAGAAGGTAGCACCGAGCAATTCACCGATCCGGAAACGGGCCTTAGCCTAAAGTATCCGACCGGTTGGCTGACCAGCTGTGGTAAGGATTGTCTGTTCCAGGCGCGCGATCCCCAATCGGGGACTTTCAAGCTCACCTATCGGGTCACCGCCGACAAGCTCGACCCAGCCCATCCCGTGAGTCTGGTGGATGTGGTCAACGTGGCCTCTGTAAACCAGGCGCGCAAGCTGACCGCATTCCGACTGTTGGACATTGAGACGGTGAGTGAGGAGGGTCAGCCGCCCAGCGCCATCTGGGCGCGCTATGTCTATGTAGAAGAAAAGCCGGATCCCTTCCGAGAATCGCTGCCAGCCGTGGTGTTGGGGTTGGATTATACAGCCGTCAAGGGTGAGCATCTGTACACCTTTACTCTTTTGGCCAGCGAAGCGGACTTTGAGGAGGCCGAAAAAGATTTCAAGGCTTTCATCAAAGATGCTAGGTTCGAGGGGTGAAAGGGAAAGGGAAGTGGCGATGAAACGAACGACACGAGTGACGCAGGTTTTTAAAATCCTGAGCATCGTGATGGTGCTGGCTCTTCTGATGGGCACCCTGGGTACCGTCCCGTCGCAGGCGCTGGATCGAGAGACGCGACGTCAAGTGCTCAAATCGGTGGTGCGCCTTTACGCCACCGTGGAGGACGCCAGCGGAGATTTGACACCGCTCTGGTGGGGATCGGGCACCATCATCGATCCCCAGGGATTCATTCTCACCAACTGTCACGTGGCTCAACCAACCGCTATGGGGTATCCTCCAGACTATGAGTACGACGTGCTGGTAGTGGCGCTGACCATCAGTTCCGACGAGCCCGCGCGCCCAACTTATCTGGCCGAGGTAGCAGCCTACGATCCCTTTCTCGACCTGGCGGTCGTCCGCGTGACGCACGATCTGGACGGCAGTCCGGTGGACAGCGAGGCGCTCGACCTGCCCCATACCAACTTGGGTGACTCGAGCACCCTGGTGGTGGGCGACAAACTCAACATCTTTGGCTACCCAGGCATCGGCGGTGAGACCATTACCTTTACCTCGGGCAATGTCAGCGGATTTAACCGTGAGGCGGGAGTAGACGGCCGGGCATGGATCAAAACCGATGCGACCATCGCTGGGGGCAACAGCGGCGGCACAGCAGTGGATGAGGAAGGATTGCTGGTGGGCGTGCCCACCCAGGGTGGCGTCACAGACGAGATCGTAGACGCCCGGCCGGTGGCCGACACCAACGGTGACGGGGTCATCGACAACCAGGATTCGGCAGTGCCCATTGGAGGTTTTATCAACGGGCTGCGACCGATCAACCTGGCACTGCCGCTCATCGAGCAGGCCCGATCTGGCGTAACTGTCCAGCGGGACGCCCCGGACAGAAAAGACTATGAAGGCGCTGCGACTTTTAGCCGTCCCTTCTTTTCCTCCGAGATCAACGACTTTAACTTGCCGGTGGACGTGATCACCTATTTGCCTTCTGACGCCAGCAGCCTCTATCTCTTTTTCGACTATGAGGGAATGACCGATGGCGTGACCTATGCCATGAAAACCTACATTGATGGCAGAGAGGGAGAGGACTGGGGACTGCCCCCCACCGTGTGGAACGGTGGCGAAAGCGGCATGTGGTGGATCGGCTGGAGCGATGCCGACTTTGAGGACGCGCAGTACGATCTCGAGATTTATGTCGAGGATGAGACGTTGCTCGAGGCCTCCATCGAGATCGGCGGCCAGCCTTCTCGCGATCCTGCTTTCCGCAACCTCGTCTTTTCCGATGGCATCACCCAAAAAGACGAACCCACTAACCCTGGTTATCTCTTGCCTGTCGGCGTCACCGAGATCTATGCTTTCTTTGATTATGAAAACATGACCGAACGAGACGAGTGGACCCAAATCTGGTACATGGATGGACAGCAAGTATTCTCGGAGAGTGATCGCTGGCCTGAGGCAGGAGATGGCTATTTTTGGACCAGCGTTACCAACAAATCGGGTCTGGAGGCAGGCCGTTACCGGATGGAACTGTACATCGAAGACGAATTAAAGACAACGTCAGATTTTTGGGTGGTAGGCGATTCGTCTGGCAAATCCGGTGGCGCATTTTTTGACGAGATTATCTTTGCCCAAGACATCTCTCGCCGGGGTGAGCCGGTGGGCGAGACCGACGAGTTTTCCTCAGGCACAGAAAGAGTGTATATCTTTGCCGATTACGAGGGCATGCAGGATGGCCTGGACTTTGCAGAGGTATGGTACATCGATGACGTGCAGGTACTGGAACTGCCCTACGAATGGGAATGGGGCGATAAGGGAACTTTTGACGACTATATTTACTCTTCCAGTGGTGATCTACCCGATGGAGCGTACAGGGTCGAATTGCTTGTCGAGGGGCAGGTCCTTCAGTCGGGCGAGGCGACCATTGGGGAGGGTCGTCAGACTAGACCTCCCCAGGACAAAGACAAGGATGAATCCGAGGGCGTCATTCTAGAGGGCTATATCAAGGATGCCAGCACTGGAAAAGGCATTCGCGGTGCGCTGTTCATCGTTCTTCTGCCGGACGTTCTGCTCCAGGATTTCGAGTGGGATGAGAGCCAGGTGCTCACCCTGGCCGAGTCTGACCGCAATGGATACTTTGAGTTAGAAGACCCTCTAGACCTTGATGGCGAATACAGCCTAGTTGTTGCAGCCAAGGGCTACGAGATGATCGGTGGAGACGGCATCTTGATCGAGGAACTGGCGGAGGAATTGCCCCTGGAAATCTTGTTAGAGTCGGAATAGGTCACAGTCAAGCAAAAGAGGCCATTGGTTAGACAATGGCCTCTTTTTGTATCCATAGTGGTATAAAAAGCGAGAACCGAGGGTTGCCCCAAACCCTCGGCCCTCTATGTGAAAAGGAGGAGAAAAAGAAGCTAGGTATACTATACATCAAGGTCAAATATTTTTCTGGACGGAAAACCTACGATTGCCCTACGATTTGAGCGTTGCTTTTAGTGAAACGGGGCAAGCCCTATCCCACAGCCGGACAAATCGTTGCATCCCATCAACTACCTCCGCCGACAGGGGGAATCAGGGATAGTTCGTCACCCGGTTGCAGAGGGTCGTCCCAGTCGATGGGTTGAGCATCTCGCATGACCAACCAAACCTCACCCGGCCTGAGACCCAACAACTGGACCACTTTTGCGACCGTTGCACCGTCGTGAATCTCTATCTCCAGGGCACCTGTCGCTGCGCGGCGGGAGAGTTGGCCAAGGAGTCGTATTGCAATTTTCATCTCGTTACATCTCTAGCCCCCCGAGGTTTGCTTATCCCGCTCTCCAGGGGCTTTAAGTCCCCTTTTGACACGCACCGATCGAGCCGGGGAAAACTTTGCAGGGCTGAAAGCTTATTTCCTTACGAGTCAGGCCGGTGCTTGGCTGCCCAGGCAATACCGAGTTGCTCCAATGCCTCCACGGGGGGAATGCCGCTCTCTTGATCCCAGTTCATCATTCGATAGTAGATCTTTTTGGCCTCTTTGAAAGCGGCCTCGTCCAGTGGCTTGGCCTGGCGCGTTTCCCCTTTGAGGAAAGGCTCAAAGAAGCGACACGGCAGCGTGTCGTCAGCGGCGGTAAAACCCTCGCGCAAGTTAAAGATGCGGCTCAGAGTGATGGCACGTTGGCCAACTGTCTGCGTCTCTTGCAGGTCCATGTCCCAGCCGGTGACAGCGTTGAGCAATGTGACCATCTGCTGAGGGGTGTAGGGCAAAAACATGCACATCACGGCGCAGTCCAAAAAGTGACGGTGGTTGGTTTGATAATAATAAAGGAGCATTTTGTCTTTGTTCAGCAGCGTCGCCTCCATCGGCTGGAGCTCCGAGTTAAAGGCACGAAGCTTGTCGAGAGCCGGTCCCTCGCCACGATATATGGTATCGTGAAGGTTATGCATGTGGTCGGCCCCCGTCGGTGAGAGAGCATAGCCCACTCCCAGGGCGTGCTTGATGCGAGGTTCGTGCATGGGAAGCTCTTGACCCTTGACGTGCATGGCAAAGGCCTCCGCGCCCTGGCCGATCTGGGTTGCCATCCGGGCCACGCCTTCGGCCACCAGGTTGCCAAAGTCTTGTCGCCGTGCGATCTGTTCGATCAGACGCAAAAGCAACGCGCCATCGCCCCAGCGCAACGCCAATCCCCCCGTATCAGATTCAGTGAGCAAACCATTCTCAAAACATTCCAAGGTAAAGGCAATAGATACACCTGTAGAGATGGTGTCCAAGCCATAAGCAGCACACAATTCATTGGCCTTGGCCAACACAAGCAGATCGTCCACACCGGTATCCGACCCCAGGGCGGCCATACTTTCGTACTCGGGGCCGCCGTAACGTGGATCGACGCGGTAAGGCCCATCGACCTCGACCACGCGCTTGCAACGTACAACACAAGCCGCACAGGTATCGCGCCCGATCAAGATGGTATCTCGCATGACCTGGCCGTTGATCTTGTCGTCACCGTCAAAGTGACCGGCC
>Ga0180432_10006784_pt1 | contig 14763 bp, 18 predicted proteins | sample SS_ome_10_FD_132414 | JGI IMG/M metagenome (GOLD analysis project Ga0180432, IMG submission 132414) | Hypersaline lake sediment archaeal communities from the Salton Sea, California, USA - SS_1_MS_2 metaG | ecosystem: Environmental > Aquatic > Non-marine Saline and Alkaline > Hypersaline >... | reverse complement strand
TTCTATACTCCAACCTAACCCGGAGCCAGCCGGTAAAACGGATGATGTGGTGACAATAGTTGTATTATTCGTTACACTGGAAATTGTATAATCAGAACCGTCAATTGTTATCGTGTCACCATTTCCGCAGCCCCAATCATCAAAATTTGCAGATGCTGCTGAGAACGTAGTTGACCCAGATGACGATCCATCAGAACCTTCACCTGTGAAAGTAAAAGCTCGTGTCGCGATATATTTACTTAAATCTTCAAATTCAAAAAATAAGACAGGTTCAATACCATACTTGTCTTTATAATCTGTAATTTCTGTTGGGACTGTTAACATATTATTCTATCTTAAAAATCAAACTTAATGAATATCTGTCATTAGAATGTTTTTTAACAGTAAATTTTTTTTGCCATAACCGGACAGTATACGATACACTGTTCTCATCTACTAAGGTAAAATTATTCATACACCAATCAATATTAGAATCTTCAAACCATGTCTTAAGGCCGTTCGTGGCACCGTCATAATTATCTTTTGTTAAGAAGCTAAAAGCCAGTTTCATTGTTTTATGATTGCTGCCATAATCAACGACTTTAGGATTATTATCTTCTGTCAAATATCTTTCCTGATTTATTTCTTGTTCTTCAGGAGAATATGGAACAAGCCTGCCGCGTTCTAAAGTCAAGTCGCTTAGGCCGCCTTTTTGGAAAACGATGCTCATGCTTCAGCCTCAACGTTTATTCCGTCAACCTGTAAATTTAATTCTCGGTCATTTATTAAATCAATCAATGCTTGTTTATTTTCTTCGCTTTGCACAAACCTTCTGACGCTGTCTCCGTCTACCGCACTGATATTGTATACTGGACTAATGTTAACTATTGTCTGTCCTCCGCCAGAACCTTTGCCGGCAACTAATTCCTGAACTTGTGTAATATTCTGTCTTACAACCGGAGCAGGAATAACAGCTTCACCCGGACTAAGCATTGCCGGGACTGTATCTGTGCCTGAAGGATTAAACGCATACGCAGTACCTTTTGCATAAGGCTGCGACGCGATGACAGCAGTCTGAGCCGCTCCAGCAGCACCTACCAAAGCTGCAAGAGCGAAATTCCAAGGTGGAGTTGTACTTGCTAAAGCCTTAATAACCGCAAGAGCAGTATTGGAAATCGCCTGAGCCATCTGTACTGGTTTCATCATTTTAGCTGCTCTAATTTCTTCTTGACGTGCTTTTTCTTTTAAATTAGAGATAGTTGCTTGATGTCCCTGTTCTAAATTTTCTAAAAGAGTATGACCGCGTTGAGTAAGTTTGCCATCAACCGTATTCTGTTTTATTAATAGTTTTCTGCGATTTTCATACTTTTTCTGGTGCGCTTTTAAATCATTTTGAAGCTCATTTTGAATATTGTTTTTTTGTAATTGAGAAAGATTAGAAAAAAGATTGGCTGCAGCATTAGTAAATTGATTTGCTAATTCCAATTTTTCTTCATAATAAGCATTCCAATCAATACCGACTTCCTGCAGGATTTCATCCATCTGCATTAAATGATCTGCCCAGAGTTCTCTTTGTGTTTCATAAGACGCAGCAGCAATAGATTCCTGAACGTCAAACTGTTCCTTGGCTGCAGCACCTGCACCTGCGCCGGTATCGATATTCGCTTTTAAACTAAACGTTCCCCAGTTAATATCACCGAATAAATTTTTTAAAGTTCCTTTTTGTTCATTAGCCCAATCTTTATTAAATTTAGTTTGATTTTCTTGATATTCCTTGCTTAACCTGGTGATATTATTAGTATATTCTTCATGGTTTTTTGCAAGATTTTTATACATATCTTTACTTGCTTTTACAGAATCTTCATAAGAAAATGTCAATATATTGCCAATACTTTTGGCGACACCCATAAAAAGCGTACCTATATCTTTTGTGATTACTTTTATATCTTCCCATAATCCTTGAAATAATAAACTTAAATCTTTAGCCGTACTCTCTGTAAAGGTTCGAAAACCGCCAATATTTTCAGACCATATATTAAATACCGCATAAGCTATTGTTCCAATCACGGTCAATCTTGTCCCAAGAAATTTTATAGAAGCTGCTACTCCTAAAATTGAAACAGCTATATTTTTAATAGTATCGTCAAGATCTAAAAACTTACCTGCGGCAAGAATAATACTGTTCCCAATATCAGTCATCCTTGCAGATATCTGAGTTTTAATCTGGTTGATTCTAAACTGAATTCCTTCAGACATCTTGCCAAAAGCATCGCCTGTACGTCCTGCTCTTTCACCCATATCTTTAATATTTTCTGCCAGTTTTTCAGCCTTTTCACCTACAGCAGGGAAGACCAGCCTTAAAGCTCTTTGATTCGGAAACAGTGCAGCTTTTTCAGCTTCGTCCATATTTTCAGTTAATTTTTTAATAGCATCGATGAATCCTAAAGAACGGATCATAGCTGCACCGGTACTGTGATCTAACTTTTTTAACCTGTCTTCCATAGCTTCTGAAGGAGTTAAAAAAGCAGTCATAGTAGCGGTTAAAGCTGTCGAGACTTCTTCTGTACTCTGTCCTGCTGCAGTTAAAGTACCCATAATCGATGCAACATCGGTTAAGCTGGCACCTACCTGCGGAGCTATAGCAGACACCCTGCCGAAAGTAGACGCAATTTCTGAAAACGTAGTTTTACCTTGACGGACAATAGTAAATAAAACATCAGATACATCAGCAGCTTCGCTTGCTTCCAGTCCGTAAGCATTCATCACAGTCGTTAAAATATCGGCAGCAGTAGCAACATCAGTAATACCGGCTGTAGCAGTTTTCGCTGCCTGCTCCATCAATAAAGCAGATTCTGCAGCACTCTTAAAACCAGCCGAAATAATATCATAGCGGGCTTTAGCCATTGTATTTAAAGACTGTCCGTAAATTGTCGCTGTCTTTTTAATTTCATTGCCAAGCTTTTTAATATCGCCCGGTGCAGTATCGCCAAGCAGTGTCGTAATCTCACGAACTTTATTGTCAAACTTTGCAAAAGAATTTACCGCCTTAATACCAATGCCAGCAGCGGCAATCGACAGCATTTTAAAAGCCCGTGATGCTTTCTGAACATCCCGTTCCAAACCTTTAACTTGACGGGATGCTGATCCAAAACCTTTTCCTGTTCTGTCCTTTGACAGTATTTCTACAATGACGCTCATAAAACAGTACTCATATAATGTTTATGAAACAGCGTTATTAAATAAAAGCATTCCTGCTTCGACATATTAATTAAACTCCAATTCTGCATGTCCAAATAAGTCTTGATGTGCTGCAATGTATACAGATGATAAACATAGTGCTTTCCGCTCTCTTCTTTTTCACGTTTTTCTTTTCCTGATATACTTATGATGTCAAGCCACATCTGCGCTATAAAATAAACATCGTTTGGAACCTGCATACCGTACACAGGATCATCTACTTCTCTTCCTGTTAAAGAACAGATACCGTCATCGCACGGCTTTCCTTTTCGATTAGACTTTCTCCTGTCGCTGATGCATTGATGACATACTCCGGGCAGCAAGTTATTCCTGCCAAGAAGCAGCGCATAATTTATGACTTTTTTTCTTTAGTCATCTCCTGATATTTATCGTCGGTCATTTCTCCGCGTATCCTGCTAACTAAATCTAAAATCAGCGGAGCAGGCAGTGACTGTATATCTTTTTTATCAAACTTGACATCTGCGCCGTCCGGCTCTGTAACACCTTCCCACCCAATAAGACAGTGCTCCAGTATCTCAACAAGAAAAGGCTGGTTGTCAAGCTCGCCCTGACTGTCTGTATGCTTCTGCCTTATAACAGCTGCGTCGCCGTCTGTTATCCTGCGATAATAAAAAGTTGATCCTTCAACCTTATAGGCAAAAGATTCAGTCTTTCTGATCAGTTTTACTGACATCTAGTGTCTCCTTCTTGGTTTTTTTAACCTTGTTTTTAGCTGCCTTCAACATAGCAGCCCTTATTTTATAACTCAAAGAATCTGTATCTTCTTCATTCTCTAAAGCAATTTCCAAGCCGCCCAAGCTAAAGCGGTCTGAATATTCCCTGTCACCATCGCTGACGACAGCTCTGAATACATCTTTGCTTTCCTGTTCAATTTTTACCAATTTGACTGCCATTACCAGCCTCCAGCTTTTTATTAATTTGAACTAATATATTTTTCATTAGTTTGTTCTGCTTCTTTTTACTTTTAATATAAGCGGCAGCAGCTTTTAATTCTGCAGATTCATTGAGCTGAAAAACCATTTGAGCGTATATATTCCAAGCGATATTATTATTTTCAATATCAAGAGCTTTCTGCAGATTGTAAATCGATGTTAATAAATCTTCTTTAACGCCGGTCCAATAAGCTTTGCGGCGGAATATATCAGCCATATGCAGGTAATTTTTAAAAGACGGTCCTGTTTTTTCCATCTTCTTATTCATCTGAGCTACTCTGAATCTCGTTTTTTCTTCAATACTTTCCGCTTCTAAAAACTGATAATGATATATCGGAATATCAATCGTTGTGAAGGTTTTCCAGCCTTCCAGTTCCGGATGAATATTGTACTTGTAAATGACATCTTTATTTTTGAAAAGCCTGATTGCAGTGCCGTTTAAATAATACGGCTGCTTAACATATTTAGGATGCTGCATGAAATTAAAAACTGGCTGCTTTAAAACATCAAACTGACTGTTTTCTAAGATGAGATTTTTCAGCTTCTTGCCTTCATCTGCAGAAATAAATTCATCGCCGTCCAGCGCAAGTACCCAATCGCCGACGCATATTCCTAAGGCGATATTTCTCGAAACTGATGCATCATAACCAGCAGGATTATGAAACAGTTCTTGATGAACAGTAAAATCTTCATGCAGGCGGTACTTCTGCAAAAATTCCCACGTGCCGTCTGTTGACCCTGTATCAACGATGACAATTTGATCTGCGAATTGAATCGTATGCAGCAGCGATTCAGGCAGACTACGAATTTCATTCTTTACAATATAGTAAACACTCAGTTTCATAATGGCCTCCAGACCTTATTATATTACAGCGGATTGGTTGCATTTTCATTCTGTATTGTTATTAATATTTCTTTCAACGGTTCAATAAATTTTGGAGTTGTAGTTGAGACTGGCAGCATTAATCTTCCATCATATACGATAGTATTGAATGCCGTTAAATCTGCATTAATATTAAATGCCACGTAATCACTAGATGAATCAAAATCCCAAGCATATATATCACCAGTTGCGCTATGCTCAAAATATAAAATGTTACCTTTATATTCTATCGCATATCGCGCTGTGTTGGTTAAGTTACCCTCAGAACTCCAAGTTGTACCATCAAAAGAAAATAAAGTTGGCTGAGCACCTACATCTGCAAGAAGATATAACTTACTGCCAAGTAAACACATTCCCAAATAAGTACCCGGACTCGCCCCAAAATCACAAGATGAGGACCAAGCTGATCCGTTATATTTGAACACTCTTAAATTAGAATCATATCCAGCAACATATAAAGAACCTTGAAATACAATCATTTCGCGAGCACTGGTTGACACCGTATCGCAGGATAAAGACCAAGCTGATCCGTTATATTCAAATACTTTACCTGTTGTATTTTCTAAGACATATAGATTGTCATCATATCTGGTCATGTTTATAATCTGACCAGCTCCGACATCACAAGACGCACTCCAAGATGATCCGTCATATTCAAATATTTCACCGGCTGTTGTACCTGCATATAAATTGCCGTCATACATCATGATGCTGAGAGGTGTATTTGCTCCAAAATCACAAGAACTCGCCCAAGCCCCATCTGTCATTTTCATTATAATGCCGCCTGAACACCCACAATATAATCCGTCTTTATATGCTCCCATAGATTGACAGTTTCCTGCAGCTGTTCCTATACTTCTATACATATAGTCTACGAAATTAAAATTAACAAAATCAAGAAAATTTACAGGGTTTTGAACTTCAAAATTTAATGTCTGTTTTATCAACTCTGCACCGCCAATAGGTGCCTGTACATTTGTGAATTTAATCTGCGGAAAGTAAACATTTAATTCCTCGTAATTAGCACCGCCAATAAGATCACCTGTAAATTTTAAATGCATCGCATAAGTCGTAAAACCGTTGACGGCTTTAACTTTATCATCATCTTCGTATCTTGGAATTTCAATTGATCCTGTGATACTTCGCATATCGTTTCGTTCCGGCTCCAATATCTTAGAAGACGATTCACTGTCCTGATCATCTGTTGCTAAATTATTTTCCAACGTCCAACTCAATGAATTAAAGCCAACTTGATCTCCTGAATCAAAAGCTGCAAAAGAATCTGGAACTGCTTGATAAATCGATGTATTTTCCAGTTGATCTGCAGAATTTGCAGAATCCGAAAAACCGACAGTCACATTCATATCGCCGGTACTGACAACAAAAAATGATACTGTAGAAACAATTTTAAATTTTCGAAGCTCCTCCGAATATGTGACAGTATATGTACCGGTAAGAGCACTTGCATTAGCTGCTATTTGAATTGCCTGTGCAAGTTCATACCCAGTGTATGTGCCGTCATCTATATCAAGACTAACATCTCCAGATTCATTTAAAGTCAACACATCATTAGAACTTGTTATTGTAAATTCATCTCTTGCTTTTAAATACAGCGTAGCATCTGAAAAATAAATCTGCGTACCGTTTGCCGGGACAGCCCAATTAGTTGATGCGCTGTTAGTCCCTGAGTCGTGATGCAAATCTTCAGGCACGACATTAAAGGTAAATATTACTCGCTGCGGAGTAACCTGCATCGTCACAGAATTAAACATCGTACTGACAAATTCCCAGATACTGACAGACTTCTCAAAACCGAGAGTGCCTCGCCTTATTGCATTTCCAGACGGAGTAGCCATTTCAAATTCATTAAAAGCTCTTGTAGATAAATCATTAGATAATTCAATATAGTGTCTGTATGCTCCGCTGCCTTCATCAACCGGAGAGTTGTCTTGGTGGCTCATCCCTAAAGCACATATCAAAAGAGACTCTAAACCGCGATACCAGCCCTCAACGACAAGGTCGCCGCCGTATTTTTTCAAAGTCTGATACGATGTTTTGACACCTGCAGAACCATCAAGCATAACAGAATTCTCGACAGCAATATCAGGAGAAACACCTTCGCTTATAAAATGAATCTGATTATATTCAGCCGCACCGTTCAAAGCAATAGCAGTTCTAAAATCCCCTGTTTCTATTTTGAAGGCTGCCTTGCTGGCATATCCTTTTCCTTCTGCCATTTCTCCCTCCTATAAATTATGCTGCAGATGTTCTTGCAGACTTACATTCAATGCCGATCTCATCTGCTATTGCAGTTGAATCCTGAAATGTTAGATAAGTATTTCTGCCGCCGTTACGGAGAACATCAAACTCGACTTCGTGTGTTATCATTTCAGGTCCGCCTATTGGCGCAGTCGGCGCTGTCACTTTTAGATACGGCAGCAGTATATTAAATTCATAGCTTCCAAGAGCAAACTTAAGATCAGCCTGCAGTGCTGTATCTGCACTCTGAAAATCAAAGAATGTATCTGCGTCGTATCTTGGAATAGTTATTTTGAATTTACAGACTCTTAAGCCGTTGCGTCCTGCTTCCAAAGCATAGTCTGAATCTGTATGCCCGGAACAGACAGTTGAATATTCAGGATCAGATATTGAATTATCAACACTTAATTCAAATGAATTAATACAGACCTGATCGCCGGAAGCTAAAGCATTTGCCTGATCTGCAACCCTGAAAGTTGCGTCTTTCAGCTTTATTAAACTTGGAATATTTGTCGGACTCAATCCTGTGACAGCAGCTATATTGTTAATGATACCCGCATCGCCGGTCCTTCTTAATGTATGTCCGCGAAGATTGCCGATACTAAAAGTACAGCCGTCCTCACCCATTGCTCCAGCAAGTGTCAATGTTCCAAATTTAATCGATGCGCCTTCCCAAGCAGATACCTGTTTGTTGAATACTAAAGTATAATGATTGTCAAGCTCTGTTGCCATATAGTACTTGTTCAAACCGTTACCGGCATCACGGGCCGAGTCTCCTAAAGCACCTTTAAGCAGCCGTTCAATTCCGATTATATCGCCGGCAATTTCATCATAGACAAGCTCGCCGGAAAAGTCGCCGTCTACAGATATGGCGCCGTTAACGATATTTTTTCGCGCTGCTGATCCGTCTAAATATTTTGATTCAATCGCTTCGATTAACTTATTGACTGATTCACTTGTAAACGGAATCAATTCTGTTATCGCCACAGGGGTTCCGTATGTCGACTCAACCCCTAAAGCAAGCCTTGAAGCAAATCCTTTTCCTATAGTCATTTTTTATCTCCCCTGCTGATTAATATTTGCCGATTATCTTTTATATCATAAAGAGCTTTGCAGATTGGACATTTGATCTGCGCCGCCGCTTCACCTGACGAATTCTTCTTTAATAATAATCTGCCGCATTTTAAGCCGTACCTCGCACTTTTTGAATTGTTTATTATATTAAAACAATAAACTGATTTATGACTGCTTTTTATTTCCTGTTTTAAATCCGGCATTATAAATCCGTTTTACTGAAATCATATTTAACAGCCCAGAATATTTCAACCGCTGCAGCATTCTCGCGAAGCCCATAGAAAGGGTGCATTATTCTTTTCAATATTACCTGATGTACTTCGCTGCCTGCTAATCCAAGCTGATCATTGTTTAAAATTGCTCTTAACATATCCTCAATCATATCTTCACAAGCTTCCGATAAATCTTCCTGCGTATCTTTGCTGACATATCCAATCGTCGATACGATCCAGCCCTCGTCCTGTGTTCTTGGCCCGGACGTATATTTGCAGTTCGTCAGCATTGAAAAGTCAGCTATGCCCGGCGCAACCGTCGTCGCAGGAAATTCACCTGGGCCTAAATCGCTAATCGTAAAATATTTATGACTATGCCGGACAAGCGTATTATTATAATCGCCAGTACCGTCTATATTAGCAAGCGTCGTATCAAATGCTTTTAAAATATTTAATCTTTTTGACGACATTATTTATACTGCCTCGCTGCAAATGATTGAATTTTATCATTAAAAGTTGACTGTATATCCGGCTCTGATTTATCCAGTGCTGGATTTAAATACGGCCTTGCCGGCATATTAATTGTCGCTGAAATACCGCGTCCGAATAAATTTGTACGATGTATCGTACCGCCATATTCATGAATCGCTGCATACGGAACCTCAGATCCAAAAAATCCTTTGACTTGTTTATTGCTGATCTTAATCTCACGGATGCCTTCTTCTACTCCGGACGAGCCGCCTGCAAAGCTGTGAGCACCGATTAAAGAACGCATCAATTTTTCTGTTCTAATATTAAGCGGATCACCTGGCGATCGCTTTGTTAATTTACCCTGTCTCTTTTGCTCTGGTGTGTCGCCGATTAGACTTGCTTTTTTCATAAAATCCGAAACAGCAGTATTGCCAACAATTCTAAAAGATTCAAGCATAGCAGACCTAAGAACATTCGGCAGCTCTTTTTCGAAGCGGTTAAATAACTGCATCATCTCAGAATAATCAATATTTATTTCTATCTGTTCTGCTGGCATTATGCGAACATCCTCTTATAACTGTCCAAAATCGCCTGCGCGATTACCGGCATATTTTCAATAAATTCTTCTTCTTTAGTTGACATCTGCCCGGAGCCTGTCTTCTTTCTTTTTACATTTTGAATAGACTCGTCATTTTTGCTCAAGTCATATAAGTATAAGATTATCTGCTGTGCGGCATTTTTTATATCTCCTGGTATGCCGGTTACTGCACTGTCAGCCGTTTGGGATGTGACACTTGAATCATCTGCTGTTATCGTAAATCCCAAAAGAGTTCCAATAGTCTTTGCTGTATTCGTACCTGAATTCCACAGCAGATTAAAAGTGCCGTCTGCTGCTATTGTGAATTTCTGAGTGACATGGCTGTAGGTGACAGTATAGGCAGCGGATAATGTCGTGTCCGCATTAAGAGCCGTTTCAATTGCCGATGCTAAATCTTCTGCTGAATAACCATTCTGGTTATGGGAAGTCTGTACTGGTATTTCAACTGCTGCTGTTCCGCCGCCGTCTGATATATCAAGATAATTGTTCTGCTCATCTACAACAAGAAATCTGCTGTACCCTGCCCAATAATTTACTTTGATATTACCGACACCCTTAACGAAATACGATTCATCATTAAACAATCTTATGCGGCCTGTTTCATATTCGATAACATAATCAGTTGACGCAACTAAAGTATTTGCTCCGAAATCCCTGTCTGTGTCGTCATATAATTCTACGACTTTATAGATAGGATATTGATTTGTCATCATGTCGCGTTCTGTTTGCCCGTCGTGATATTCAGCTGCAATCTGCCGAGTAATGTAAATTTTGGAAGTATAATTCTCAATAATCTTCGTCGTAATTTTTCTCAATGTTTCTAAGAATGTATCTTTAGATGTATTAGAAATACTTACCCAGCTTTTGATTTCATCCAATGTAATTAATTCATACATTTCAATTTCTCTGCTTTAATAATGTATTAAGCTTTTCGTCAATGCTTCTAAATTTTTCATTGATATTTTCGTACTTGGTATTAATGTTTCTCAGTTCCAGATTCAATGTTTTTTCAGCGAGCTTGACATGAGCTTTAAAATCCCGGTCTAAATGATCAATAGCCTGCTTATTGTCGTCAATGCATTTAGCTATCTTCTGAACATCCTGCATGTGTTCCGGTATAGATATAGAAGAATTTGCCTGTTCATCACGCACGAGTTTATACCCAAGAACTTCTTTGCCCATGAAGAATGCGACAATCAAGGATGCAATAATCGATCCCCAAATAACAGGCCAGTTCAACTTCTTTTTTACAGTGCGATAATATTTTTCACCATTATCATCGTCTCGTTCCCCCTGATACTCAACACGTTTTGTTCTGATAGGCATGACAGACTCCTAATTTATTTACCATTTAGTCTTGCTTTCGCGAAATGTTCACCGACATTCGCTCCAGCCATTGCACCGGCAAATATGAACAGACCGACTAATATCGCCTGTAGATTGTCGCCAGTAAAACCGACACTGTAATAAAGACCGAAAAACACAATCAATATCGTGGTAACAAGCACCGACCAAATAATATAAACTTTTCTTTTGCCTTCCATTTTCCTATTCTCCTATTTTATTTATAGTCATAAAAACACCACCAGCGTTATAGATGCAACTCCTGCCCCGGCTATGTCGCCAAAAGCGTCTGTGTAAAATCGTTTCTTTGATCCATAGATTTTCTTAATTGGATCATTGTAATATTCAAACACTTCCCATAACACAGCAAACCCTATTGTAATCAAAAATGAATTAGTTTTGCTAACTCCGCATTTATATAATCCCAATGTAATCACTTCACCACCAAGCACATGAAAACCAATTCCTGAATTCTGAAGGAAAGCTTTCTTAAAATCTATTTGAGCAGACGATATATTTATAATAATTAATAATATGAATAAAATTTTCTTCATTCTTTATCCTATTTTACAATAATTGAAATTCTAAACTTTAACGGTTTTTCTGGGATAGGTGATTCTATTTTAAAAAATTCACTCTTACCAGAATAGTTTGACTCAAGCGTTTCATAATATCCGGGATTTGCTACGGCGCGGACTTTTACTTCCCAATAGCCTGCGTCCAAATCTACAGACATTATAACTTCATTTGTATTAAATGTCGTGTCGTCAATCCACTGCCCGGCTGATGTTAACACCGGGATGATTATCGGCGTATTATATGTGACATTGTTTTCGATATTAAGCCATTCTTCCCACGGTTCTTGGTTTTGATGATCTTCTGTCTCGAATTGATTGAACCCAAAGCTGACAGTATCGCCTTCTTTTATTGTTGCAGATATTTTGTTCTCAAGAACTGTATACGGCGCAGAATAAGGCGACGTATTAATCTTCATAAATTTCAGATCAAATCGCGCAATATCCGGCCTGTCCTGTGCAAAAAGAAATGATACTAAAATAATAGGTAATAAAAACTTAATAATCTTCATGATTTTTCTCCTTAATCAAATGTGTCAAACATATCAAAAATATATAAATGTTTTTTATCTTGGACTGTTTCATCAGCCGCTAAGGTCAGCTGATTACCGGATGCAGGGCCTATATAATTCCAGCATTCACCGTATTGCGTGTATTCCCAGGCTTCATAATAATAAGTTTCCCCTGCTGTCAGCCCTGTCACAGTTACGCTCGTTCCCGTTCCTTTGTAAACAGCATAAGAACTTGATCCCAAATTATCACCGGAACCGAATACGGCAGACACATCATAAGCTGTATTTATCACCGGATTGTCAGGTGCAGCACCTTCTTTAGCGACCACCAAAACAGAGTCGCCGTTTCCCCTTGTCCAGCTGACTGTTTCTTCTGTCTGTGAAACCGCGCTAAATGTTATACTTGAAGCATTTATTGGATAGTAAAATCCTGTAGAAAAATAATCATGCAGGCTGTCCATTTCAGCAGGTGTCAAAACATCGCTGGTCATCAGTATATCAGAATACTGGAAATCTCCATAAGATGGTACAAACTCTAAACGTCCCATATTAAGCTCTGATGTACCGTTATCCATAGCAACATAGATTCCTAAGGTTGATTTGGTTTGAGCTGGGGCGGAACCGTTGACATAAAGAATAATACCATTCTGACTGCCGCTGCCATCATAGGTTGCCCCAAAAGTTACAGTATCGCCATCACTATGAGTTGCATCCAAATTGCTATTGATCTGATTTGATGTTGTGCCATCATATAAATACATAGCAAAAACATCTGTCGGCCTTGTTCCGAAGATATATTCAGGATCAACCACACCATTGGCTGCTTTGGTAAGTATCCTCGCACTGGTTGCATCGTTTAAGATAACCCTTGCAACTATCGAAAAAGGAGAATCACTTGAACCATCACCAAAAGTAAAATCATTATGATCGCCAAAGGTTAAAAACTCAGTATTAGCAGCATCAAAGTCTACCCAATAAGTTGCATCTGCCGGGCGGTCTGCGTCTGTTGTTTGTGTTGCATTTTTAAAATACCCACTTTGATCAATATGATTAGATACACCAGAGCCTGTAGTGTAAACCTCTATACTTGATCTAAGATAAAGTATTTTATTATCAATTTCAGTATAAATAGCGCCAAGGGCCTGCTTAATACTTACAGCATCAAAATATACTACATCTGAACCGGCAACACATCTGACAGAAATATAAACTGATTCACATCCAGCAGGAGGGACAAAAACCGTCTCATATTCTGCCCATGTTTCAGATTCTGGTAATTCTACATAGTCAGGTACTGTAATAAATGCTCCGTTATCAACATCCCATAGTGCAAATTCTGCATCTGCAGAAGCATCTTCTTTATAGGCCATACTTAATCTGTAGGCAAGTCCTGCAGTGACAGCTACTTCTTGATATATACCGCCATGTATGCTTGATGCAGTTATCTTGGCAGAAGACCCTCCATAAGGGCTTGATCCTTCTTCTGCCGCATCGGCATTAGTTTCTGACCAATCATCCAAGTCATCCGCTGTCCAATTCACCATATCACCGTCTGTAACAAGCTCACTCCCATACTGCCCAAAGAGCAGGCAGGGCAAAAACAATAAAAGCAGCAACAGCTTTTTCATATCAAAATCCTATTATCTGTAATATATATATTTACTCTGTTTTCATCATAATCATCCCAACCGCGTCTTTTGGTCGCCAATTCTAATTCGGCCATTTCAACCCTGCGTTATTTAGTTTCGACTTCTTCTTTTTTCATCCAAAATGTTCTATTCTTACCGGTGATACCTTCAAATCTTATTGCTAAATAACTCGCTGCAGATGCTTTTAATGTCGTATTGCTCATTGGAAATATATCGAAATAATCTGATCCTAATGAATCCGCGATTGATACGGTATCCATTACCTGCCAAGTCACTGTATAGCTTGCATGCCACGCATCCCGGCTGCCGCCAGCAGCACCGCGAAACGGAGCAGCTTTTATAAACACCGTATCCGCTGCTGTGCTGTCAATGTCAGATACATATCCCCAAATACTGAAAGCACCAAGATTATCTTCTGTCGATACTAAGATATCCAGCGTTTCATCGCCGTACATATAAATCAACTTGTCAGTCGTATTAAATGTGACAGAATCTTCAGACGATATTATCTTTTCACCGCTCCAAATGTCTTCAGTTTCTTCCCAGGTTTGACAGAAAATAAATAATGGAATTAATGCTAATAATAATAATTTTAATTTCATTTTATCCCCACTGCATTGTAATGATTATCAAAAATAAATTGACGGTAATGACGAATAGATAATATCCGGAAGTGCCCTTAAAAAAGGGTTTCTTCTTTGTTGGAAACCAGCTGTTATAAAGCAGCTTCTTTGTCTTATAACTCTTCCACAAATAATAAAACGCATCTTCTGTGATATAATTAATAATGAAAATCAAATAATACCACTTCAAGCCCTGAGCGTTGAGATAGATAAAAATAGCATATACGCCAAACCACAGCAGGTGCCATGACCAGCCTTTCTCAAATTCACTGTTATCTTTCCACGCTTTGCGGCCTTTCAAATTCCAGTCAATAAAAAAGATAATGAAGCACAAAATAAGCGACACGGTATACATTGATCCAAATACCGCATCTTTGATTGATACAAGCTGAAT
>Ga0180432_10006783_pt1 | contig 14765 bp, 8 predicted proteins | sample SS_ome_10_FD_132414 | JGI IMG/M metagenome (GOLD analysis project Ga0180432, IMG submission 132414) | Hypersaline lake sediment archaeal communities from the Salton Sea, California, USA - SS_1_MS_2 metaG | ecosystem: Environmental > Aquatic > Non-marine Saline and Alkaline > Hypersaline >... | reverse complement strand
TTCGACGATTCTATTGTTTCTAATTGATTTATAAATGACGGATCTGGAAAAAAGAAATAAGTTTCTTCTTTTTCTTCATCTGTTAAATCTTCAAGATAGCTTGGTGTATTAAATACTATGTTTATTATACCAGACGTTGTTAATTCTCTATTTATTATAGAACGAATTAAATCTTGTGTTAATTCTGTTCCTATTGTGTGCTCATAATTGTTATTGTCATAACCAAAATATTCATAAATAACATCTTCTGAATCATTGGTTGCATCAGATAATGAAAAATTCTTATTTACATATAAAGTTATATTTTCGCTTATTGGTAAGAAATTTATATCCTTAATAATGTTTTCTAAACCTATTAGTCTTTCTCCTGGAGATGTTAATAAATCTAAATATTCTTTTGCTTCACCTTCTGGAACATATGGGTTCGGATTATAATCTACAGTTATATAATCATAACTTTTTCTTTTATATATTATTTTTAATTTATCAAAATCATTAAAACCTTGTTCATAATAAGGTGGAGATACTGTATCTAAATTAGGATCTAAACCTACTAGTGTTAATTTTTTTGTTGCAGGATCGTAATAATGAGTTGCCGCAACTTCTAAACAATTTTCATCCTCAATTACAACAGATGTTTGACCAAATTGAACTCCCCCGGCTATGTCCACATTTGCATATCTCACTCTCATCATTAGTGTTGGAGATCCGCCAGTTTGTTTATATATTCTTACTTCATAATTGTTTCCGTGTTCAAAACCTGAAGTTATTTGTCCTCCAACATCAACAACAATATCTGGCCCATCACTACTAAAAACATCCTGCGACCAATCCGAATCTGGTTCTAACCATTCTTCTGTTTCCCAATCTTCACCAGAATCTATTGGGTCCCAAGAAGCATCAGTTCTTCTTATCATTATTTTTGATATTGAAGTAAATGATTGCTCGTATAAATCTATTTGATTTCCATCAATTAGTTTTATATATATTTTGCTGTTTTCATAATCAAAATAAGTTTCAATTGCTCCAGCTTCAAAAATATCATGTGTAGATCCAGGAAACGAAGATGGATTATCATCTGCGTCTTGAACATTTTTAAATTGAACCACATCTAATAATGTATCTAAATCATCTAGAGCTCTAACTTCTAAATCAGTTCCTATTTGTAATCTTTGAAGTATATCTTCGTTTTCTTCAGTTAATGTTAATTCAATTATAGGTCCATCTTCTTCAGAAGTGTCGTGATCCCATTCTGTACTATATTCAATTTCTTCTTCTATATCCATAAAATCTGAATTTATAAGAAATTTAATTTGATTAGAATTTGGATAAAAAACGTTTTCTTGTGAAAAAACTAATTCAGTTTCAGCTTCTGGATAATAAACTTTTTCTTCAAGACCCCATACGGTATATAGATCTGTAAGTGGATCAACATTATTTAATCCATTATCTATGATTGTAACTTTAGAATTTTTACCCGTTGTTGGTGAACTTATTACTATTGAGCCTATAGAATTTTCCGAATCTGTTTCTTCATATTTAAAAAAGTCGTATGCTATATATTGAAAAAATGCTGCGTTTGGAATAGATTCAGTAGTTATTTCGTCTACCATTCTATTTTGTAATGATTGTGCCAGCTCTTCTGCCGTTTTTAATCCTGTTGGTAAATCTAATTCAAAAGTATAATCAACATTATCAAGCTTTAATTTAATTTTATCATTTTTATTTGAGACTATTGTAATTGTCGAAAACTCTGTTGTCGTTGCCTTTCCGTGATCACTACTAATATCACTTAATACAATATCATTTGCTACATAATTTCCAGACCAAGTTATATGATCTACAAGTTGATCTAAATAATTCCAAGCAGATGCCTCTAATGTTCCCGATAGAGGATTATTTTTTTCTAATTCATAAACAAAATCATAAATACTGCCATTAACTGCAACAGCCGGATCTAATTTAGAAAAAGCGCTTACGTATTCGTCTGTAACGACCCCGTCATGAGTTCCTTGTACATTTAGAAAAGTATTTAATGCTAATAATAATTTTGGTAAATATGTATCAATTGTATCTGTCACTAACACAGTAGGAAATGTAAAATTTTCAAAATTTCTTTTTGGTACTATTTTATGAAACGCGTGAAGTAACGGAACTGTGTTATCTATTTCGCTGAACACTGGAGATTCTATTTCATGTTTTACAATTAACTGTTGTAATCTTATTTTTGAATCATTAATATCAACTATGGCGCCTTGTCTTCCATATCTTAATGGACCATATTCTTTTACTTCTGTTGGGGTTTCTCTATCGGCGCCTCCGTATGCTTTTTCACTATTTGTAAACGTTACGCTTATTGTATTGTTTGCACTCAATTCCATTTCGGTAGTATAATTTATTGCTCCGGCAACTATATCATTTGAAACTCCACCACCTACTCTGCCATATACTACTATCGCTCCATTTATATGACTTTGATCGAATGCTCCACCAAAATCTTCTGATCCAAAAATAATTTCCGCCGTCCCCTTTTCTCCATAACGAATTATATAATGTGGAATTCCATCTGGGAAATATGATGACGCCTGAGCAGTAACGTAAGGAGAAACAACTAAAGAGTCAGTTTCCCTTAATTTTATCATCACTCCATTAGGCGCTCTATAATAAGCTTGAAGTGAATTTTCAATAATATCTTCATAATCAAGCTCTATTTTAAAATTTTCAAGTATCTCGTCTGTAATTACAGTTTCATCACTAAATGTAGTTCCAGAATATGCTGTAATTAAAAAATTGTCTCTTGCAAATGTTCCTGGTTCTATAATAATACTATCTAAATAATTATATTCTCCATCTACTTTTGGTATACATTCAAAATATATTTCCTGATTATTTAAATCGCTTGCTGGTAATTGAAAGAAACGAGGAATAATAAGTGGTTCTGTTAAAATTCCTTCATTTATTATTGCTAATACTTCAACAGACGATTCATTGTTTTGTTTTGCATTAATTCTCATCTGTTTTATATTATCATAAATAGCTCTTTCAGAAAAAGCTTGATTTAAGAAATTTTCTTTAATCGTTTTGTTTGCTGATATTGCATTTTTTTCATATAGAAATGAAAAGAATTGAAGTATCATATATGTTGCATTTTGATATAATTCTCCATCCCACAATTCGTTCCATTCAGGATCTTGTTGTATTCTATAAATAATCTCATCAACAGATGTTTGTCTGTCAAAACTAATCAAATCGGGGAATTTTATTTCAGATAATGGGTTAAGCATATTTTAATCCTTTATTTTTACAAATTTTAAATTAACAATTTCTCCAAGTTCTTCTTCAAAGCTTCCATTTATTTCAATCAACAAAGCTGTATATCCATCTATTGCAATAAATTTTACTAATATATCAATAGGTACAAATGAAGTTTCATGCGCCATTAATAAAAATTTAACTTCACTTAATATTCCTTTGGCGTTTTCTGGCGTATCTCCTTCCCAAAAATAATCTAATATTCTTGAGCCGTTGTCAAGAAATCCTATTGCTGTTCCTACTTGAGTGAAAAATAATCTCTCAAGTCTGGCAGAAAGAAGATTTATATCAGAAGCTGTTTTTAAACCATTCTTGTTTAATGTTAATCCTAGCATTATAATTTTATATTAAATTTATTTTTAAAACCATCTATCAAATATTTTCTTTATTTTTTCAGTCTCTTCATATATATCGTCACCAGTATCTTCTAAATCATCTATTGTTTGTTTAGATATTGATTTAATTCCTGTTTCTGGATCATTTAAAAATTCTTTAGTGTATGTGCTGAAATTAAAATATGAATCTTTTTCATCTGGATCTAAACTTCTATTTGGCCATCCCATTATGAATAAAATTCCACCATAATACATTTGTAAGTCTGGAGTCCATTCGTCTAATATATTCCTTTCAATTCTTTCTTGTATTTCTCCTACTAATTCTTGTTCTCCGGTTGTTTGATTTATATAGCCCAATTGTTTTTGAATTCTGCCTGGTTTTATTAATTTACCAGTTTCTTCATCTATTACACCATTTTCTTCTTTTATTAAACTGGCAATCTTATTTGTTAGACTTTCAACATCTTGTTCAGCTTTTTCCTTGTGTGGAGTAAAAAAACCTATTGCATCATCTATTTTTTTAACTATAATTTCGTTTGCGTTTCTTGTAACGTCTGGTTTTCTTTTATCCCATTCTTTAAATCTCTTTAACCAGTAAGTTTCATTGTTAGCCCATTCATCTGAAAACTGTTCTGATGTTAAATCTTCTAAATACCAATTATCTTGAAAATTTAAAAATTGTGTCCAACCTGAATCATAAATATTATTTATTTCGTCCGTTATATCATTATAGTTTACTGTTCTGGTTGAAATTAATGAATTCAATTGATTCTGCAAATCTATTATTTCAAGCTGAATTTCTAAAGCAAATATAACATATCCTTGATCTTCTTGGGCGATTACATTATCCTCTTTCCAAATGTCATATTCATCTTCTAAATCTTGAATTTCTGTTGGAAGTCTATTAATATCTTCTTCGTATTGCCATTTTAATTTTTGTGCATTATGCAATAGTCTTTGATAATACCATATCCCATCATTATCTTCATAAAACAAAAAGGCATATTCTCTTGGTATATTTGGTCTTCCACCGATATGAGGCATTTCGGCTGTTACTGAAATATTGGCTGCATTATCATCAGAGTCTGCAATTGCATTATGAATTTCTATGTTTATTCTTTCCCATATTGGATCGTCCATTGAATAGTTTTCTAATGGTAATCCGCCGGCAATTGGGTATAACTCTATATCGATTCCGTAAGTATCAAGTATATCGAATTTTTTTTCATACAACAATTGTTGTAATCTAAAAACCCTATCGTTAACAATAATTAAATTATCATATGCTTCTTCTAATTCATTTTCTAATTCATTTATGTCTTGTCTATATTGCCATGCATCGGAACCAATATTGCTTTCATCTCTATCTTCTTTTAATTGTACTAACCCTTTAGGTTTTCCATTTATTTCCCAGTCAGGGTTGTCTTTTGCTAAATCTAATGCTGTTTGATATTCCGATGTTTCTAATCCATCTAAATAATCTAATGCATCACTTAATCTTTGTTCTCTAAATGAATAACTTGTATTTGTAGTAATTTTTAAATCTTCTAATCTTTCTTTTTCTTCTAATAATGCTTCTCTCGTGTCATCATAATCTAAAACATCAGGAGAATCATCATCAGCTTGTTGTGTGTCAATAATATCTATTTGATCTTGTATATCTTGTATTTGATCATCGATGGGAATTATATCAAATATGCCATCATTATCTGGATCCCATCCATTATTAAATCTATCGTTTTCTTCATCAAGACCTTCTTTAAAATCTCTTAATGACTCAATGCTATATTCAATTTGACCATCTCCATTTATATCAAAACCATTTTCTGTATAATCATCAATTTGTTCTTGTAAATCTAATTCTTCTTGTGTTGATTGGCTATATTGTTCTTGTAAATTTAATTTGTTATTTAAATCTTGTCCTACATCACCCACAACTTCCGGATCTCCATTCGCCCATTTTTCCCATTCAATAACAGCATCTTTAATTTGTTTTAAATGACTTTGATTTGATTCACTTGGAGAATTGCATATCACGTTATAATTAGACAATTTAAGTTCATAAATAATTTTTTCATTTTCTTTCTCTGTTATTTCTTGTTGTTTTTCTGCTTGTTTTTTGAGTTCATGTACATGCGGTTCGAAATCACTTAATTGTTCATTAATTTCACGAATATCTTCCCAAATTTCTACTTGCTCTGTTTCTAATCTTTCTAATTCATTTTCATATTTCCATAAATTTATATATAATTTCCATATATCTTCTGTAATATTTTCTGGAATAATCCAATAAGTTTGTGCTTCTGTAAAATTTTCATAATCGGCTATACTTTCATAAATTCCTTCTTCTTCTGTTGCATTAGGTTTAAAACCGAAAAAATGATTTTCATTTAATAATTTATATTTAAATTTATTTATTTGGCCTTTAGTAGAATTTATTTCTAACATAATTTCTTCTGCTTTTCTTTTTTTAATATCCAAACTTAAATATAAATCATCTTGTTCTTTATTTGTTTCTGTTTGTCTTCTAAAACCATAAGCGTTTCTTATTTTTCTTGCAAGATCCTCAGGGCCTTCTTCAGTTTTAACTTTAAGTACATGAAATCCAATTAATTTTAATATAAGATTTAATAATCTTATAAATTTTTCTATTACATCTATAATATATAAAATTCTTTCTATGTCCTCTCGAATAGCTTGTATAAACTCTTCTATTACTTGAAAAATGCTATCGTTTACTTCATAAGATAATGATCTTAACCAATTGATTAAATCTTCTAAAGCATCAAAAAAATCACCAAATAACGTATTTAATGTTATTCCAACAAAATATGGTTCAGTAGTGTTTTCAACTACACCACTTCTGTCTCTCATAAAATTTTTGCTAGCAGATAATCTTAGTAATCCTAAATCGATAGCATAAACGTTTTCATTATTATTAATGCCAAATTTAAAACGTTGACTCCAATATTTAGAGTTTGCCATTCGCTTGTATAGTCCCACAACACCAGAATCTAAAAATGTTGGAAAAATATCCTTTAATTCAATTATTAAACTTACCAAATCGAAAAAATTTGGAATTCCAAAAGCCCATAATGTTGCTTCCATATGTGCTTGAGGTCCAAAATTTGGTCTTCCACTTTTTAAAAAATTAAAATTTTCAGCTCTAGTAAAATTGTTAACATGCGTTTTAAATTTTTCAGTTAATTTTCCGCCACCTGATATTTTTTCATCTTCATCTGCTTCTCTTTTATAAACATCATACCATTCAATTAATGCCGGCGCGGGTTTGTCATCAGTGTTTAATATTGCCCCACAAATAACATCGATAAATTCGTTATAGCTTTCTTTTTTATAATGTAAACCAACTTCCGCTAGTGCTTCTAAAAATTCATCGCTGTTCATTGCATCATGCCAATCTTCTGCAATAGCTTCGCCTGTTTTTTTGTATCTTTCAAGTTTTTTATCTACTAAATTTGGTTCCTTAGCTTTTCTATCTTTTGTAACTTCTCTTTTAATTTTTTCTAATTCTTTATCTGTCTTTTTTTCGCCATACCACGCATTTCCAGCCAACGTAGCTATTGCTTCTGGATCATCCCAATCTATTTCTTTTCTTAATTTATGTGGAACAAGATGGTATGAAATTAAATCAAGAACATATACTCCACTAGAGCGTAAATCATTAATAGCCTGTTGAAGCTGATCTAATATTTGATTTATAAAATAATAAAGACTATTTTTAAATAATAATTCAAATGTTCTAAGTATATTAATAAATGTTTGAATGGAATCAAGAATATCAATACCGCTATATAATACATCTCTAACTTTATTAAGTTGATCTGATGCATTTTCTGTAAATTTTTCTATTGTCTCAAAAGATTCTAATCTATAATTTTTCCATTTTGGCCAATCATTTTCACTACGCCCTCTTACGTCATATTCTGCCCCAAATTGTTCAGATGGCGTTACTTTATTTTCAATAATTTTTTCAGCTATTTCTCGCTGTTTTTTTTGTTTTTTAATATCTGACATTTAAAAATATTCTTTGATTTTATTTAATTTTTTTTGTATCTCATTTATTTTTTGTTCATGAATTTTATCTTGTTTTTTTGAGCTTTCTCTTAATTTGCGCCCTTCTTCACGTAATTTTTCTTTAAATTTTATTTCTTCGTTCATCGATTTTGCGTTCTCCATTATATTTTTAAAATGTTCTTTTGAGTTTTTAATTATATCAATTTTTTCATTTGTCATTTCAACTAATTTTGACTGCATTTCCATTAATAAATCTCTCATATTTTCTATGTTTTTTCTAGTTTCATTAATTTTAATATCTTTTATTTTTTTATTCATTATGTTTTCCTATGTTATCATTATAACTTTTCCACTACCAGTAAATGCACCTCTTGCTCCAACATCTGGTATAGAAGGTTTATATGCAGTAAGCCAATTACATATTTGCGTCGCCATCATTAACATTGCTGCATCTCTACTATTTCCAGTAATCGATAATGTTAATGGTGGTATATCACTACAAACTCCGGAAGCTGTATTCCAAGGTGGATTTAATTTATAAACTGCGGCTCTCATTCCTGTTGTAATTTGATTTGCTAAAAAATTAACACCAACACCAGGAGTGTTAGCAAGAGAAGGACTTAATGTAATTACAACACTTATAAATTTGCCTGTTCCTTTTATTTTTGGATCTGGATCTCCTTTTGGATTTGTTGCTGTCCACACAAATAAAAATTCTGCGTTTTGTAATATGTATGTGGCTATCGCTATTCCCATACTAGAGAGCGCACTTGCCGCATTTATCTGACCTTGAGTTGCTGCTATAATTCTATTTTTTAAATCAATTGGCACTAACATTTATAAGCCTATGTGGTTGCCACAGAGCCAGCCTGTGGAGCACCGGTAAATAAACATGTCGGCAATGCACAAAACGGTCCGCTTCCAGTTGGTATAACTGTTTTTGGGCCTGCTTTAATCATTGTTGATTTACTTAAATCTAAAATTTGCGTTTCTATCGTTGTTTTAATCAATGCTTTAATATCGATTGTTGTCAGTGCGTCTAAAACAATTTTTGTCAATGTTGATATTGTTGTTCCTGTTGTGGATGTTAATGTCATACTTCCGGTTAATGCATCTAAATTTACGTTTTTAAGTGCATACATATCTGCATTTCCCATTGATAATTCTACGGACGCACCCACCAAAGGAGATATTTCATGAGTTAATATTGCAGAAGTAGAAGTAAGTTTCATAAATGACGATAATGGTTTTAATAAGCTTCCACAAATTATATCAACAGAACTTGTCATAGTTGGATTAAATGACTGTATCGTTATCGTTCCTCCTCCTGCAAATACTTCCATATTTCCAGATGCTGCTTGGAGTGAAAACGTATTAAGCGGCCCTGTTCCAGGAATTCCTCCACCACCGCCAACTAAACCTCCTACTAATTTAATTGACATATTCCCAGATGACATCAATATTGGTCCATTGCCACCTTTAATAATTGTTTTCTTAGATTTTAAATAAAATGTATCTATATTTTTATACGCATCATTGCCTATTTTATCGCCAATCAAATCATCTTCTAATTTACTTCCTGTAATAATGAAATTTGTTTGCGCATTATTTCTAAAAATCATATCTCCGCCGGATGAGATATACATTTTTCCTATAGAGCCTAATTCACTTTTCTTTTTACTTAATCTTAAAAAGGCTTCCTGAATTCCATTTTCGTCTATGATATTAAGATCTGCGCCACCTCCGGATATTGTAAATTTATTATATTTATATGACATTTCAGAAGATTTTAATTTTGCTGAAACACTACTTTCTTTATGAGACATTTTTGCCTCACCTTCTCCAACTCCAATTAGTGCTGTGCCAGATTTGTTTTCTAATTTTGGATATTGTGTAGGCGTTACTCTATCGTTTTCATCAAATTTATCGTATATTCTGCCCATCCAATATCCAACAATATCGTTTTCAACGGATTGTGACGGGAACATAACTATGCCTTTAGTTCCAGCTTTTGGAATTGTTGAAGACATACCGGGCGGAGTTACAACATAAACATAATGCCTTTCATGAACTTCTTGTTCTGGATCTGACTCATGATCACGAATAATTACTGGTATTCTTCCACCGACCAAAACTTCATCATAGACTATCGCTTCTTTTATTATAGTAGATTGTAATTCAAAATCCATTTATAAAATTCCTAATATCACCAATATATCTGTGTCAATATATTTTATGGTTTTTCCTCTTGTATATTCAGCTATTCCATTTGTAAAATCATTTATTAAATCTAATACCCAAGATAGGTCTTGCGATTCCCATAATTCCCATGCAATTTTGTCTGGTCTGAATTCATTTTCTGCTGGAATTATATAGTCTTTAAAATCATTTTCATATTCTAATAAATTAGGTGGATATGAAATTCCAGAAAAAACTAAATTATTTTCATCCACAAACAACGATGTATAATCATAATACTGAGCCGGCATTTTTATTCTCCTATTTAATTATATAATATTTATCTTCCAAAATTGTCAAAAGGTCCTTTATATAATTGTCGTTTACTAACTCTTTTTGATCTAGGTAAATAACGATCATCTAATCTTTCATAAGCAAAAACATCAGGCCCACCTAATCCAGCATTACCCTCATACGCTGCATAAACATCAGTTGCTTTAATTCCTTGCCACATCGGATATGAAGCACGAAATTCCAATGTTATCTTTTTCGTCATAGAAATTCCAGTTCCTACATGAAAAGGCTCTGTGTTTTCTATTTGAATTTGCTTGATAACAACAGGAACATCTTTATAAATATTTCCTATATTTAATAATAATTTAGGAGGCGGAGAATATTGTCCATCATATTGTGGAAACACAAATGATTGTATTCGTCTAACTAAGTCTTCAATTTTTTCTAATGTCCATGGAGTTGATGACGTTCTAGAATCTAATGCTTCAGCAACATATATTAATGTCATTGTAAATTCTTGCGCTGTACTATTTGTGTAAATCGCTGGTGGCTCAAATCTACCCATGATATCACTTATTTCATTATATTGTGCTCCTTTCTGCCAGTCAGGAACTTTTTCAATATATTGAAACGGTATTTTAAGATCGCGAGTTTTATATTTTCTTAGTCTTTTTCTAAATTGTCCATCCCAATCAAGAACTACAAAACCAAACATAAATGCATTTACTGGAACTGGTCTTCCAGTTTTATGATAATCTTGATCCCAATTGTTTGCTAAAATAGTGTTAAAATCTATATAAGGCATTAGTATGTCGCTCCTCTAATTTTAAGATATGATCTATTGTTAAACCAAAAATCAAGATAATCTTTTGCTGTTGTTGCTTTTTTAGTTTCTTTAGGCATTGTATTTTTTGCTGTTTGTGCTCCGTATCCAGCTATAGTTTCTCTTGTTTTTTGTGCTTTTCTTTCATTCGCTAGTCTTTCTGCTCTTTCTCTTCTTCTCTCGGCGCGTTCATCTGCCCAAGCTTTATTTTGTAATCCTGCCCAATATGCTATATCTTTAAATGTGCGGTCTCTCGCAAGCCGGCTCATAGTCCCTGTGCCGGCTTTTGCAGTTTTAAATTTAGCAAACACTCTTTCTTTTTCATTTAACCATTCGCCGCGTTTTTTTAGTGCCGTTTCCGCTCCTTCTCCAAAAACCCATTCTCCTATTTTAGGTATGCCTGCTATTTTCAGTAAAATTTTATTTGCCATTTGTTCTATAAATATACCTATTCCACCAAATGCTTTAAATGCTGGAAGACCAATTTTTAAATCTAGCCACGCCGAAAATCTTTTAAATTGCCTTTTAAATGCCTTCCACAAATCACCAGGGATACTTTTAATTTTTTCCCATGCTTTTTTAAGTGCGCCTAACAACCCAAATTTATTCCATGCTTCACGAATATCATCTATAGTTTTTCCAATAGAATCTATAAAACCCTTAATTGGTTTAACAATTGAATCTATAATATTTCTAAATCCTTGAGATACTGTTGTATATCCCTTTAATCTTTCTTGTTCTAATTTTTTTTGCATTGCAATATCTTTAGCTGTCAAATCTTCTCCCATTTTCATTTTTTGTTCAATTCTTTGTTCTTCTCTAACTAATTCTGCTGACATTGCTTTATCTTGAAATATTGCAATTCCTTTCATCACTAAACCTATAGGATGAAAATAACCTAGCATTGATTCGCTAAATTTTTTCATGTGATCGCCCATTTTTTGGGTAATAGTTGTACCAAATATCTTATCTATTAATGGACCTATTCCTAATGTTGCTGCGCCAGCAATGCCAGCACCAGTTTTTTCTACAGTAGTTGCTTCTCTACCTTCTGTTTCTAATTTATGTGCCGTTGCCGCAGACGCTCCTTCATATGCTCCTAATAATGCACTAACTATTTGACCAATTACTGGTACTGCTTTCATTCCAACTTTAGTAAACGCGCCTAAACCAGTAACTAATTTGCCAGACATTTTACCTAATGCTGGAAAAATTTTAGTTCCTAATTTTCCTAACGCACCTGTTGGCAATTTTCCTGCTCCAGCTTTTAACATGCCGGCCCCGCTAACGCCCGCTCCTTCTGCAAAACCACCTTTCATTAATAATTTTGCGCCACTTAATACGCCACCAACTTTTCCCTTTCCTTTAAAGAAATTTAATGCTTTTGATAATAAACCACCCTTTGTCATACCAACATCACTAACATACATTGGCCTACTAGGTTTACTTCCTCTTGGACCTTTAAAAGCCCTCCAGAAATTTTTAACAAAACCCATTAATTTTCCGCCGGCGAAGGTTAAACCAAGCCCAGTCAACACTTTTCCCATGGGACCAGATTTCCATAATTCTTTAATTCCTGTTATTACAAAACCTACCGCAGATTTTAATACTGTCCATATTCCTTTTAATAATTTTGGAGTCCATTCTTTTATAACGTCTCCTGCGCCTCCCCATAAAGTTTTAAAAAATCCTTTAGCATCACCATCTAATAATCTATTAATAGCTGGCACCATAACATTTGTAAATGATGTTAGTGCAGGAACTATTATTTTCTCCATTAATTTACTAAACACTCCTGCGAATTTACTTAATATTCCCATCAATTTTGGTACAAAAGTATTCATAAATTGCATTAATGGCATCAATGCTTTCATTTTCATAAAATGCAACGCTTCATTAAATCTAGCAGTTTCTGCCTGCATTCTTGCCTGTTTCTTTTCTATTTTCTTTCCTTCTTCAATCTCAATTTTATGTTCTTCCATTAATTGTTCAATTTCGCCACGGGTTGCTTTAGCCATTTTTTGAGCAATTTCTAATGGAAGTCCAAGCGATTTAGCAAATTGTAATTTCGCCATAGGATTTCTTAATTGCTCTATTTGTCTTGCAAGTGTAGGAAGATTGTTCATTAATTTTTCAAAAAATAATTCTTGGCCTTTTGCGCTTGTCATCATTTCCATTGTTTCTTCATATGAAATACCTAATCTAGCAAATAAACCAAGATTTTCATTGAGATTTTCTGGATCCATAATTTTATTAAAGAAATCAGTTGATTTTTGTACTGACACACCAAACTTATTCATTGCGCCAACAGCACCACCAATTCCTCTTGTCATGGCTTTAAGACCTTCATCAGAATTTTCTAAAAACATACCCATTCTATTCATAGCTTGAGACGTTGTCTTAATTACCTGTTCCATTTGACGATTGGTTAAATTAAATGCATCTTGTAAGGCTAAAACAGAATCCAGAGCAGCAGTTGAAGCCTTAAAAGAAACTCCCCATAAATCTTTCATTCCAGCTGTAAACTCTGCTAATGTTTCGACAGCTATTCCTGAAGCTTGATGTACATTTGATATGACAGCGGCTAAATTTTCAAAACCAGCAGTCATCACAGGAATTCCTTGTGCATTAATTGCATTCATTACGCCTTTTAAAGCACTCAATGACAATCCAGTTTTACCCCATAGTGATGTCATCATGCCAACTGCCTTACTAGCGTCACCCATAGAATCTGATAAATCTTTAAGCGATTCTCTATGTGCTGCCCATTCCATATTTAGATTATGAGCTTCTCTCATTAATAAAGGTAAACTTATAGACAATCCTAATGGTAAACGAGAAGTTAAAGTATGTTTTAGTTTTTGGTATGCTGTCTTTACAGATTTAATACCTTCATTCGCAACAGCTTTAAATCCTTGTATTGTCTTTTCAGAAGCTTTGTCACTTGCGTTAGCGGCTTTTTTTGCGCCAGCCTCCCATTCTGTGGTATTCATACCTAGCTTCATTACTATACCAATTCTAGCCAAGTCTTCTACCGATAAACCTTTCGCACCTGATACGCCTTGTCCTGGCATTAATTAACCTCTAAAATTTAATAAAAATCCTAATATTAAAAAAATTATTATATATAATAAAAATACAAAAATATCTGTTATTGTGTCCTTCATGATTTATTTTTCCTTTATTTGTAATAATAGTATTTTTTTTATTCTATATCAAGTATAGATGTTTTATCATATTTTGTCCACATATCGTTGATCTCGGCTGATGCTTCTGGGGCTCCGTTCTTAGGTAAAAATCTTAATTTAAATGTTGTCGTGAAATTTCCTGCACTTATTTCTTGAGTTATATTTTGTATCATATATAGCCCAGTAAAAATACCTAACGTACCATCTTTTTTAATAAATTTAAGAAATATATATCTATTTCCTATATCAAATAATTCAAAAGATGGATCTCCAAAGACTTGCATATCTGCTTCAAATTGAAGTGATCGTAGAACTAATTGTCTTCTAAATTCTTGTAATTGCTTTTTATTTTGTAAAGCATCACCAACATTTCCGGTATATATACTTCTCTGTTCAAAATCAACATTAAATCTTACTGGTTTAGAAACTCCATAAGGACTATAATCGGCAGGAACATCCTTTTCAATTTCGGCTCTATATTGTTTTAATAAATCTGTTGCATTTTGAATTGCAGTTTCTCTTTTCTTTTTATATTTTTTAATTCCAGGTCTTCCAAATTTATTTATTTCGTCTACTTTTTCTAAAAATTCATTTCTTAAT
>Ga0180432_10006782_pt1 | contig 14767 bp, 24 predicted proteins | sample SS_ome_10_FD_132414 | JGI IMG/M metagenome (GOLD analysis project Ga0180432, IMG submission 132414) | Hypersaline lake sediment archaeal communities from the Salton Sea, California, USA - SS_1_MS_2 metaG | ecosystem: Environmental > Aquatic > Non-marine Saline and Alkaline > Hypersaline >... | reverse complement strand
CCCATCGATATACAGGTCCATGAACTCCTTCGTGCTGGAGCCCAGGTCATAGGAGCCATCGATTCCACCGATGATATCCTGGAACAGCGTGATCGCTGCACTATTGGATATCGAGTCCATGTTCGCCGTACCATCCAGGTACAGATCCTTGTACTCAAGCGTACTGGAGCCCAGGTCCACAGTATTGTCGTCGGGCGGCCGGAACGCAGTGCTGTTTGTAGCCGTAAGACCAAACGAGTCGAGCCTGTCGTCGAGATCATCGACAGCAACATTCAAGTTGCTCACGCCCCACAGGTCACCGGTATTGTTCTTCCAATCACTCTTCCAGCCATCGCCATTAGCAGCTGCCATCACAGGCATAACCGCGACCAGGCCAAGGCACATAACCACCGCCAGCACAAACAACATAGCCAGCGCAACATATCCACTTCTATTCATCTCTACCTCCTTCTCACATAACCCAAACAAACATTCATCGCCTCGGTTGTCTTTGCTACTGCTCGGCCGCCCTCCTTGCTTCATCCAGCTGCGCTTCCAGGTCTGTTACTTCCTTCTTCAGATCCTTGGTCATTTCCTTCTGCATGTTGACCTGTTTTCCCAGGCTCTCGATCTTGTCGTTACGAGTAGCGATCATAGTGTTCGCGCTGCGCACCAGCTCCAGGACTTCACGGTGCCTGGCGATCATCGTGCGAACGATGAACTCCCAGCTTGCCTCCTTCTCCAGGAGCCCATCCGGCCAAAGAACACAAAGCCGGTCACCGTTCCGGCTCTCGATATTCACCGGGGCATCGTACCCCTTGGGCATGCCGTATCTCTCGAAGTAGACTTCTGGCATCTTCCCGTCCGGCAGGTCCATGCCGAGAAAGACCCCAACCATCAGGCAGATCAAGCCGCTCACTATAATCTTCTGCATCCCGTGACTCCTTTGTTCGCACTGTCCAATCTGGATTGTACCGCTTCGTGCAAAGTAACCAGTTGCCACAGTTGCAGGTCAGCATCCGTCCATTCGTCGGCTGGCAGCTCGTCGCTCAGATCGCGAAACGCAGCCCAAAGGCGAAGGATTGCCCCATCGCGTGTGCGAACCAGACGTTCGAGTTTACAATTCATTCCGCTCATTCTTCGCTCCCTTCTTGAAACTCAACTTGGTCGTTAAGCCGGATAAACAAAACGGGGGTCCTGACGTTAATCAGAACCCCCGTTTGGGAGTGGCATCATGCGGCGGCGAATCCGCACAACTCCATCTAACAATTCGATCCTGATCCCTCCCCGGAACTATTGCAAGATCTTTTTTGCATCTTTTTTCACATGCCAAATGGCCCTATTCATGCAACTCCCAGGTATCACGCGGGTACCCGCGCTTGTGTTGCGCCCAGAATACGCGACCGACTTCGAGTGTCTCTTCTTCAGGCTCGTCTGGTGTCAGCACAGTGAGCACCTTCAGCAAGAACCTCTCCCACTGCTCATCATGCGCCGTGTCCTGGATCTGCACCCTCAAAGACATCGGGCCTTCTATATACGTCGCGGCCATAGCATCAGGTCATAAAGCCGTCGCTGGCCCAGGTCGCCGTCGACTCGTCAACCGGGTCCTGGTAACACTCCATGTAATCGCCGCACTTGTTGCGAAGCGTCTCGCGCCGGTGATCCCTCATCTCGTCAAACGTAATCGGCTCCATATCACACGTCAGCATCACGACCGTATCCAAACGATCCGGCGACGACTCGCCTCGGTCGCGCAGCCTCTTCTTAGGCTCCAGCTGCATCACGTTGTTCTCGTTCTTAATGAGAAACTGCCGCTTACGCATCTGCTCTTCGAGCACAACATCCGGAGGCAATACTATAGATTGCTGCGCGATCTTCGTGCGAAGTTCATAGTGGTCTTCCATCGCCTTAGTCGCATACAGCGACTTATCGTTAGCCGGATCCCCGAACATGTATCGGCGGATCCCCGGATACCCCTTGGCCGCGAGCATATCAATACAAGTCTTCCCGGCTCCGCCGTTGTCTGCGGTAATGTCCTCTGGCTTCAGATTCCACTTCCGGAAGCAGCCCACAAGGATATCCACCAGCTTCACATCATCCTTCTCGTGGAAGACCTCCAGGGGAAAGATCTTGTTCCCGTCACGAACCCCGAACACCTGTTCATCGCCGCCGCCGGAGAACTCCACAGCCCCTCTCCGGCCATCGCGGCCACGCACCCAGGGCACTTTGCCACTCATGGCCTCACGGACATCATCCATCTTGTCGAACACATACCGCCCACCGCTCCGATAGAACTTGCCGAACACCGACGAAAGCACCAGGGGATGATCTGAGCCCATGCGCTCAATACGATCCTCGCGGATCTTCAGCTTCACACCCTTGAGCAAATGCGGACAATCCTGCCAGGTGACTTCCGTTGTGTCCCACGGCTTTCCCTTGTTCTTGTGGAACGCATCATAGAAAGGCCCCGAATCTTCTCCTGGTGTCGAGATAAACAGCGCCACATCAGGATCGCAGCGTTCCACCAGGGCAAAGATCATCTCCTCGCTGTCGAACGACTTACCCTCGTCAATGATCACCACCAGCGGCGCATAGACGACATCACCGTTATCGTCGACAAACCACTTCGAGTGAAACCCTTCAGCGTATTCCGGATCCCGTGTCGTGAATGAGATCCACTCTGACGGCTCAACCCCACGCACCGACGGCGCACGGATCTGCATCCGATCGTCCGATACGCTCCAGCGATAGCGTCCGACTGCGCTGCGCAGTTTCGGCCAAAGCGCGCGCTCGATCTGCCTGATCACACCCGCCGTGCTCACAACCTGGCACCCCGGGAACGCCGCCATAAACGAAAGCCCCAGCACCGGGATAAACACGCTGGTCTTCCCCGCCTCGTTGGGAGTCACAATAGCCTTGCGCGCCCCTCGCACCATGCAATCGCGAAGGCCCTTTACTTGCCACTCATACATCCGTTCAGGCACCCATCGGCTCGCCTGTTCCACCGGCGACGTCCCCGGCGCCCAATGCAGCTCCGGCTCCAGCCCCGCGATATCAGTGTCTAGTAGCTCATGCGCCATCAGGTCTCCTTCTCAGCTTCCTAGCCGCGTCGCCACTTCTCAAACCGCGCCAGGAAATCGTCTTCTCGCACGCTCAACACCCGCACCGGGTACTCCGTCGAGAACCGCACCGCCCCATGAGAGTGATCAAGCACCCTCACCTTCTGGAACGGCCGTCCCTCGAAGAACTCGATCTGCTTCGCTCGCCACAATCCCTTAATCATTCGCCAGCCCCAGGTCGCACCCTTCACAATCCTCCTGGTTTGGGTATCCCCTATCACTTGCCGGGCACCCTGCGGGAGTAGTCCGCTTAGGCTCGTACTCTGTCCTCTTCCCATCGCGCATAATGCACTTGTCGCACCTGTTCGATCGGCCGTCATCCATCCAGCGGCAATCAGCCGCGAGGCATGCGCCCTTGTGAAAATGCAATCTCTTCCATCGACCACCCGGTTCATGCTTGCTCACGACTTCACCTTCTTTCGCCTTGGCCTGGTCACATGGTAGCCCAACTCCTGCAGCATCCATATCGCCGACGCGATCCGTGGCGGGGGCTCCCTTAAACATTCGTCGAAATCAATCCCCGCCCAGGCACAAAGATCCATCAGCGTCTTGCGCCCGATCCGGCGACGGCCGAAGAGCGAGCCTGTCTCCATGCCTCGCCGCACGTCTTCTTTCGTGACATCCTCACGGCCGAGCGTTTGCACAGCCCATCGCTTTCCCGCCGCCCTGCTTCGCGCACACTCCACTCCCATCGCCTTCATCGCCATCAGCCACCTCCCTTTTCTTGAAATACCACCGCAGCTTCACTTCTCCATCCTGCTTCTCGATCACCTGGCACAGTTCGATCTCGTCAGGGCCCAGGCCCGTTCTCTCCATGAACGCTCGCGCGAAACCCTCCTGCATAATCCGAAGGTTCGTCTGCGCCTCGCGCCGCTTCGCATCCAGCAACGTGTCTTCCCCCACATGCACGATCCTTGCTTGCAACGTCCGCAGCTCACGGATCGTGATGTCCAAACGGGCCACCCGGCCCGGGCTCATCAGTGATGGAGTCAAGTTCCGACAGATCAGCTCCAGGTCGTCGTATGCCCACTCCAGCATCTCAACCAGTTCTTTTCTCGTAGTGCCCATAGCCTCTTCCTCTCATTGCCAAACAAAACGGGAGCGCCACGAACAGAGCACACAGCGAGCATGCTCTCTATTCACAGCGCTCCCGTTTAGGAGCGATCCCCTCACGGCATCTCAGCCGCTATTCCTTGTCCTCTACCTCGGGCTCCTGGTCCGGGCCCTGGCCTGGTGTCTCCTTCTCAGCTTCCTCTTTGATCCCCAGCTTCCCGTAGATCTCCTCACGCTGCCACTTGGGCATCTTCGAAAGACGACGCTGCACGATCGCGATATGCACCTGTTCGCTCTTGTTCGTCTTCCGCTTCCCGATCCTCTCGATCTCGGCTTCGAGCCACTCCACATCCTCGTATGGCAATGTCACAGATATCTTTGTCTTTCCCATCTCAGAAGCCTTCGGCGAAAAGCCCCCTCTGGGGGTTTGGGGGTATTATGTTCTTCATATGCTTTCTTAGAGTAGTGCGCGATAAGGGGGGGCGTAGTGCGCCAAGCTGGCGCGAGGTAGTGCGCGGTCCACTGCTGCACTCCGAAAACACCCCATAAATAAAGGCTGAAACCATAGTGCGCGTAGTGCGAACCGTAGTGCGCGAACCTGGGCGCGAAACGTGAACCGTAGTGCGCGATAATACCTCAATGTTGAGGTCCCCGGGATCCCTCAAATCAACCGGTCCTACCGGCGCATCTCCCCGCCAATCGGGGGAAATCAACCATCGCCTATCGCCTGGTTGATTCGTGGTATGACAGTTGATCCTGGCCCGTTTATCGGATACTGAAAAAACGTGTGTCGCCCTTCCATCCAGCATTGTATATGCTGACTCGCTGCGCCGGGGGGTACCCCCGGCCGCGCGACGCGCGCACCTACCGCTTACCGCCACCGGATCCGCACCCTGGGCCAGGCGTGTGCGCATAATATATCTTATGCGACAAAGCCCGATTTCCCTCCAGGTGTCGCGCGATCCCATCCCCGGATCCCGCCGGCACCAGGTCGAACCACAACATATTGTGCCCCACCCTCTCACTCTTCGTCTCCTGGGGCTGCAGGAAGCGTCTCCTGGGGCCCGGTGGGGCGATCGTCCACCGGACCGCTCTCCGGGCCCTGGTCACCGCCCTGGAGCTCCTTCACCATCGCAACAGCGTCAACTCCCTGCAGCTCCGCCTTCCGGAAATACTCGCACAGCTGAGTCGGATCGATCCTGCGCAGATCCAGGGCCCCACCGCTCGCGTCCTCCGCCTTGCGCTCTTCGAGCTTGATATACATCTCCATCGCCTTATTGCGTTCCTGGGGCGTTGCCCTGGCGTCTCTAATGGTCTTCGCACACCGGTCGAGCATCTCGTCCAGGCTAACGGCGCCCGACGTCTCCTCGGGCTTCTCACCGGCCGTAGAGATCTGAAGGTTCTTTGCTCGCATCAACCATCTCAACCGGGCGCGAACATCCGGCCGCCGCAGTATCCTCGATGCTTGTTGAGACGCTGATTTCAGTGTGCAGTGCTGCGATATGTGCTTTTGATACGCAACTTGCTGACTGTCTCCCTCAACCATCGCCCTCAACATCGCTTCCTCCTTCGGGTTGCGTAGTTCGGCAGACGGCTCTCCCTGGAACAGATCTTCCCCCGGATCCCGGGCAGTCGCGTCACGCTCAGCCAGGTCCGCCACTTGTTCCCGGACCTGGTTATCGGATAACTCCACGAGACGCGACAGATCCGTGCCGCAGCGGCCTATCAGTTCAGCCGCGTCCGCCACTCGTGCGTCCTCGAAGAGCTCCAGGCGTTGCTGCATATCAGTCTCTCTTCCTCCCGGAGCAGCCCTCGCCCTTCTCACACATCTTCTTGAGCACATAGGGAGCGGTCCTATCTTGGAGCATCAGCGCGCGCTCAAGAACCGCGCACCTTCGAGTGCCCTGCTGGATCGCATCGTGCTCTGCCAATCTCCGCTCCAGTTCCTCCATGCGTTTCTGTTTGCGTTCGAGTTTACGCTCACATGAACGAAGGCGCTCGTACATCTCTGCGTCCCTGGTCTTGCCCAGGGCCGTCGTCAGGATACGGTGTGCCTCGCACGTCCGCCGCCACCGCATGTATGCAGCGCGATCGCTCGTCTCTGGCTTGTGGGTAATGATCTCCCATGCATCCGCGGGGATCTCCTGGCTCTTCTTCATCGCCGCCATCAGGTGTGTGTGATGCACCGGGTCGCTCATATTGTCTCTGCCGTGCGCTCCCATGCTGGCCCTCCCCTCGTGTCATATTAGAGCTGGTATATGTACCACGAATGTACTACCCTGTCGTCTTATGAAACACTCAATACTTGCCAACGTACTGGAACGCTCCAGGCATGGCAAGAAGTTTCTGTTAATACATCTGTGAGAAATCGTATATTCTGCGTTGACTCAGGGTTCCAGTGGTGGTACGTTGGGGCCGGTGTGACAGATGAATACACAACATGTCGTAGCAAGACGATCGCCGGAGTGAGTGTGACAAAGCATGTTACTTTCCGGGTAACTGAAGATATATTATGCGACGCTGGGAGTCAGGTCGCTGATACGCTGGAAACATCTCGCAGCCTTGCCCCTATTGCTTCGATTGCTCTTATCTTCATTTCCCTTCTTTGCCTCCAACTAGGCCAATGGAAGCCACTAGGCTTCGTTACTTTTCCGACGCTCCAGATCCCCTTTTGTTTTGGGATACCAGCATGTGAAGGGACACTATGAGCCAGCACCCAGACCAGGCGGATCTCTGTCGACTGATCGATTATCTCGATCAAAGAGGCCCAGAGTGGAGCCACAGCGAGAGGATCACATACCAGCTCTTCGGCAAGCTCAAGAGCGATAAGGGCTGGGAGAATCTCCGCCGCCACATCGCCTCCCTGGCCGAACTAGCAGACGGGGGCATCATCAGCACCGGCCAAGGATACAAGCTTGCCAAGGACTGCACCGAGAAGGAGATCCTCGCCGGCTTCTCTACTGCAATGAAGAAAGCAATGGGCACAGAGAGACGCGCCAGGCGGATGATTGCGTACGCCAAGAAGCACGGTCTCCTGGCAGACGCGCGCATTGAGGAGCGCTGTATCGATCAGATTCGAGACGAGTTAGACAAGGCGGAGCAAGAATCACAGGCACGGTTGGAGGCCGTGCCTAATGGATCCAACGAGGATCCCCAGCGGCGACGGCGAAAGCTGCATCTCGAACAAGAGACCGAAGGCGGCTCTCTCGAGGTGCAAACGACATTCATCTAACAACAGGACGAGGGCATCGTGGTACGGAAAGCGAAATACCCCAACGGGTTCGTGATCTTTGGGCGGTTCAAGCTACTAGAAGACCTTTGGACAAAGAAGCCGCCTTCATGGCTGAAGGCGTATCTATATATCCTGCAGCACGTCAGCTGGAAAGACCCCAGCCCAACCCAGGCCCAGAAGAATCCGGCGCTCCCACCCTGCAGCAGGATCTATAACCGCGGCACCGGCTATTTCCACTGGCCGAGCGTAAGCAATGAGCTCCACGGCGTTTCCGCCGATCAATGGAAGCGTACAGTCGGGTACCTGGAGCAGCGCGGGATCATCACTAGGCGACGCGTCACCGGGGAACTCACCTACTCACTCATCACCGTCGTCGATTATGACGATGAACAAAACTGGAAGAGCTACAAAACGGAAGACGTTCCTTTCGAGCTCCAGCCCGAAAGGTCCGCCAGCACGAGGAAACGCAGCAAGCGCCCCACTAAAGCAGAGCGCACCAATGCTATGCGCGAGAAGCATCTTAGTGAGATCTGCGACAACATACACCGCATCCTGCAGCAGCCCAACTCCGACGCGGCAATGGCCAGGCTGCAACAGCATGTAGAAAGCTCCTTCGCCGACTATCCAAAGCGCAATGGGAAGACGGTATGGCAAGAGGCCGTTGCGGCCACCAGGGGAGACAACCATGCTTAAAGCCATCTATATGCCACGAGGAAGAGCGCGCGAGTATGCGAGCCTGGCGCTCAATCTCTATAACGGATGCGCGCACGGCTGTCGATACTGCTATGCCCGAGGCATTATGCGACGGACGTATGAGGACTTTACTACCAACGTCGCGCCCCGGGACGATATCATTCGCAAGCTGCACCGCGACTGCGAGCTCCTGGAGAAAGATGCCGATCATACCCCCCCTATCCTACTGTGCTTCACTACCGATCCTTATCAGCCCATCGAGCGCGACGCCGAGCTTACGCGGGAAGCCATCCAGACGATCAAAGGCCACGGACTACGGTTCCAGGTCCTCACAAAGAGCGGGGTCCTTTGCCGCCGCGACTTCCCTCTCTATAGGTCCGGGGACCTCTTCGCCGTCACACTCACACACCTATCAGCAGAACAGCAACGCCTGGTCGAGCCCGGCGCCGACTCTCCAATCCAGCGGATCAAAGCATTGCGCATAGCGCACGAGCACGGGATCCAAACCTGGGCGAGCCTGGAGCCCGTACTCGATCCCGCCACCGCCCTAGAGCTAATCCGCCTCACGCGAGGGTTCGTCGACGAATATAGAATCGGCACGTTCAACCAGGGCCGGCACCCGGTATCAACCATCGATTGGCAGCAGTTTGCACGAGACGCTATCGCCCTACTCCTGCAACTGAACAAACCGTTCTACATCAAGCGAGACCTACAGAACTACCTACCAACCGACGAAAGGATCGAGCTGAGTCACATAATGCGAGCTATACGACATAAACGCCAAGAGCGGCGGGAAAGGAAGAGACCATGACCGGGAAAGACAAGCGGCTAACGAACAAGCAGCGCAATCTGAGAATGGCAGCGCTTGAACACCAGTGCGACAGATTCGCAAAGACACTAATGGCCCAGGACGAGATCCATCGCGGGGTGCTTGAGCTCCTCTACGAAAAGATCCATGCGCTCAGCAGCGCAACGATCCTCATGCCCGGGGCCCGGGACACCCTGGAAATGTGCCAGCGGATCGTCCGGATCCTCAAGTGCGAAGAGCGGCCGCCGTCCGTGAACGGGTCATGCAACGCATGCGGCGACACCATAGAGATCACTGGCATGGATCGCCACGGAGCCAAGGCAAAAGACGGGCAACCCGCCAAGATCCTGTGCCAGGAGTGTTCCGTACTCGCCCAGGAAGCCGATGCGGCATGGAGAGAGCTCACCGCCGAGCGCCGGGCCGAGCTCCAGGAAGAGCACCTGTTTGCAGTTAGGTACGACTACGACATCGGGCGAATCCCGCGCGAAGCAATGGAAGCAATCATAGCAGCCAACGAATCAACCCAGGAGGATCCCAATGCTGACGACAGCAAAGAGAGTACGCCGCAAGACAGTTGAGCCCGAACGGTCCACCGGACGGCATCTCATCATCGAGCTGGGCCCCGGCGATATCATCACGTTCCGTGAAGAGCGCCGGCGCACCACCTACGAGCTTGATATCGCGTCCGCCTATCATCTCGCCGCGAAGAAAGCCGCCCAGGCCGAACGCGAGCGCAAAGCCCAAGAGCGCCGCCTGGCGCGCATGTAGAGGAAGAGACAATGACACAGCACATAATCATCGCTGCCCTATTCCTAGGCCTCGTCGCATCACTGATCCGCACCGGGATCCTAACAGACCGCGCGAGACGCGAGATCGGTCGCCTCGAACGCGACAGCAAGATCCGACAGGCAATCATCGACGACTACACAACCACCATCCAGGAATGGGAGCGTCTAGGCGAGATGATGAAGAAGGACCACCAGGCGCTCCTGGAGCGCTATCGTGCGCTCCAACTCGCCAGGGCCAGGATCCGACGTGAGCAGGACCAGGAGCCATCGATCGACGATACTGTCCAATACTGCCCCGAGTGTCAACAAGCAAACCAGTTCGGCGACCTCTGCCCCACTTGCCTACGCGAGCGCGACTATGCGGATCGCCTGATCGGGTGCATCGAAGGCGACGGCGACCTACAGGCATACCAAAGAACACAACCAGGAGAATAACATGGACCGGATCCCCCCACACGACGAGCGAGCAGAACGCGGCATCCTGGGCTCCATCATCCAGAAGGGCGACATCATTGATCTTTGCGTAGAGCAAGGGATCACCCCAGCCTCGTTCTATGTGCCGGCCCACCGGCTAGTCTTCGAGGCATCTCTCGAACTCTCCGCCCAGGGCAAGGCCATCGACCAGATCACCATCGCCGAGCGTATCGACGCCACTACCGGACTCGACAAGATCGGCGGAGAAACCTTCCTGGGGCACCTGATCGACGACACCCCAACAACCGCACACGTCTCGTACTATATCGACATAGTGCGCCGCAAGGAGATCCGGCGCACCACCATCGAGACAGCGCGCCAGGCCGAAGCCGACTGTTTCTCCTCCGACGAAGACGACTACGCACTACTCGCAGAGATCGAACAGCGCTTCTTCAGCATCGTGCACGGCGGAGCCAGCAAACTCGTCGAATGGGGCCAAGCCGTCGCTGCCGTGATCGAGCGCATGCACAAAACCAAACAAGGCACCGGGGATCCGGATGCGCTCAAAGTCGGATTCAGCAAGATCGACTCCATCACGGCCGGGCTCCGACCAGGGAACATGATCATCCTTGCCGGCCGGCCATCAATGGGCAAGACGTCCCTGGCTATGAACATCGCCGAGAACGTCGCCAAGGGACACACCCCCAACAAGACAGAATTGCCCGTCGGGGTCTTCAGCCTGGAGATGTCCACAGACGACCTCGCCGCTCGCATGATCTCAACCCACGCAAAAGTCAGCATGCACCGGATCCGGCAGGGCTACATTATGGGCGGCGACGAAGCCCGGCGCCTGGAAGAAGCCGCCCAGATCCTCCAGAAAGCCCCCATCCACGTTGACGACTCGCCCAGCCTCGACATTACTGAGGTCCGGGCTCGCGCCAGGCGCATGAAATCCAGGCACAACATCGCGCTCCTCATCATAGACTACCTACAGCTGCTACACTGCAAACAGGCATCCAAACAAGGTCGCCAACTCGAGACCGGCGCGATCTCCGCCGGTCTAAAGGCGCTAGCCAAAGAGCTACATATCCCTGTTATCGTACTCAGCCAGCTGAGCCGCGCTCCAGAAGGCCGCAACGACGGAATCCCCAGACTCTCCGACTTGCGCGACTCCGGATCCATCGAGCAAGACGCCGACCAGGTATTCCTCATCCGGCGGCCCTGCAAGCTCCCCAAAGACAAAGAAACCGACGATACCCGCCTCGCTATCATCGATCTCGCCAAAAACCGCAACGGGCCCACAGACGACCGGATTCGCATGAACTTCGACGAAGAGCTCACACTGTTCAGCGACCGCACCGAAGCCTTCGGATTCGACGGCGAGCTGCCACCGCTGGAAGGCGACGACTTCAGCCCCCCGCCCGACGACTACGACAAGATCAAAAACAGCCAAGGAGGAAGCCTATAAGTTGAACACCCCTACTCATTCACTCTAACAGGAGAACATTATGCCGAAGACAACGACAAAAGAAGAACGAGTTGTGATACCCCCGCCGAATCTACAAGTGGTTGAGTTCCACATAATTGGAACAGCGCCCTATGTGCAGCACAAGTTTAGTCAGAAGGCGCGGGAAACAATGAAAGGGAACCAGGCGGCCGGTCCGAAAGCCAAGAACAAAAGAAACCGCGAGGCGAAGGATTTTGCCGCGCTTTACAAAGGAGCCCAGCATATCAGCGAGGCGGGTTGGGTAGGAATACCGGCATCGGCGTTTCGTAGCGCGATGATAGACGCGTGCCGCCTGGTCGGCTTCAAAATGACGGTAGCGAAAATCTCCGTATTTGTCTTGCACGACAGCATCGACAAGGACGACGGCACTCCCCTGGTAAAGATCACAAAGGGCAAGCCAAAGCAGCACGAAGCGACGGTACGCCTGGAGACCGGCGTCGCCGACGTGAGAGTCAGACCTATGTGGCGCGAGTGGGAATGTAAACTGAAGATCCAATTCGACGGCGACCAGTTCACAACGGCGGACGTTTCAAATCTACTGATGCGTGCCGGGATGCAAGTCGGCGTCGGCGAGGGCCGGCCGTATAGCAAGAAGTCTCATGGCCAGGGATGGGGCACATTCCGGTTAGGCGGCGAATAAGATGCGAAACCGCAAGGGACAACTACGAAGAGAGCTTCAAAAGATATGTGCAACGAACGGCGGGCTGCTGCGGCCCGCCGACGTTGTAGAGTTCGCGCGCGATCCGACGACCGCGTTACATACGCGCTTCGAGTGGGACGACACCGAAGCGGCCAGGGCGTACAGGCTGATACAGGCGCAGGACATTATTCGTCATGTAAAGGTAACAATCCCTAAGCGCACCGGAGGTATGGCGAAGGTCCGGGTTTTTGTCAATCTGGGGAACGAGCGCACCAGCGATAGCCCAGGCTATCGGATGCTTTCAACGGTGCAGAAGTCAAAAGAACGATACGCGCAAATGCTGACAGACGCACAGGCGGAACTACAGGCGTTTCAACATAAGTTCGTTGCGCTACAGGGACTACCGTTTGGGCGTGCGGCGCTGACGGCTATCAACGCCGCATGGAAGGCGCTGGAGAAGGCGAAAGAGGAACACGTCGCGTGATGCGGCATAATGCAAGGCTGGGCGTGGCAGGGCAGGCAAGGCCAGGCGGGGCTTGGCTTGGCAAGGCTGGGCGTGGCAGGGCAGGCTTGGCACGGCTGGGCCTGGCGAGGCGCGGCGCGGCATGGCTAGGCAGGCACGGCTAGGCAGGCACGGCAAGGCCTGGCTGGGCTAGGCGGGGTCGGCATGGCTAGGCAGGCACGGCAAGGCCTGGCTGGGCCGGGCAGGGCGAGGCTGGGCGTGGCAGGCATGACATCATAGAGACTGCAACATATAAGGAGACAACAATGCTTAGAGACGTACCTCCGCGAGACGTACCGCGCACGGATCCCGGTCCCCTCGCAGCATATCCACCGATATTCCCGGCCGATCTCCAGACGAAGATCTTCGCGCAGATCCGCGCCGAGCGGCAGCGCCAGGATCGCATCTGGGGCCAGCAGAACCACCCCCCGGAATGGTGGCTCACCATCCTGGGCGAAGAATACGGCGAAGCATGTCGCGGCCATCTCGACAAGACCTTCGGGACCGGCCGCAGCGATGATCACTATCCAGACGAGCTCATCCAGGTAGCCGCCGTAGCGGTCGCAGCCCTGGAGAGCTACTACCGGAAAAACATCCAGAAAGGGAACACAGATGCAAAAGAAGCCCAAGCCAGGAAGGAGCACCATGTTCAAGAAGCACGGCAAAAACCGCATGAGCCTAATCGGTCAGATATCGACAGGAAGGAGTGCGGCTAAATGAAACCGATTAAGCAGACAATATTGGACAAGAAAGTAGGCAACTGTTTCGCGTCATGCGTGGCTTCTGTCTTTGAGCTTCCGCTGGATGCTGTCCCAAACTTCTGCGCCCATGAGGACTGGTGGGAGAGGTTACAGGCTTGGCTGGCCCCGCAGAATCTTGCCTTCATTGAACTGCCTACGAAAGACGGCGGGATGCCAGACATGCCGACTCTACCAGACGGGGTGTTGTGCCTTGCCGCTGGCATGGGTGACAGGGGTGTTCAACACGCGGTCGTAGTTAAGTACAGGGTAGACGAAGGCGGCAAGACGCATCGCTTGGAACTAGCGCATGACCCTCACCCGTCTGGTGTCGGTCTTGTGAAAACAGAATACCTCGGATGGTTCATGGTGATAGACCCCAGTAAGCCAATCCGCGAGGAAACGACAGGAGACAATGCGAATGAGTGACCAGCTTTATACCTACTTATGGGGCAATAATCCTGTGCGAGCTAAGATGAAGGGGCGAACGTGCCGCGTCCTTTGTCGGGGCAAAATGAATAGCTGCATGTTGGAGTTTGAGAATGGCGATAGAACAGTGACCTCACGGAACGCGATCCGTAAGGTAACGACAGGAGACAATGCGAATGAGTGAGCATAGGGAACCGCCGATTGGAGTCGTGCCACGCTTTATTGTGGCAGAGCAGAGAGTGTCCGAATTGTGCCATGCGATCATGCGCTATGCTTCTGCTGGCCTTCCCGTCTCGCGCAAGTGGGTCACGGAGCTATCGGACCTTACAGCATGGCTACGCATCCACCACCAGAGGTATGACATGAATAATGAGGATGGCGCGGCTTCGGTGGTACGCTCCGATGCTTTGTTGGGTTGCCCGTTTTGCGGAAGACATGCGCCCGGACCAGCAAGCGGCGTGTATATGATTACTGCAAACGGAGGTCAGGCTGTCCGCTGTCCGACGTGCAACGCTCACGGGCCGTTATGCCCGACATTCGATCAGGCAGTCTCACAATGGAATCAGCGTAAACCCAACAACATGCTCACCGTTTCCGGTGGGCGCAAGGAGACGTCATGACGGAACCAAAGACGGACGCGGCCCACCGGAATATGGTGGAGCAACTGGTTGGCGAGATCGAAGCTCGGATTGCCACCATCGAGGAGGACTCACGCTTTCAGGACAAGCCAGCCCAAGTGCAGGTGAACGCACCATTGGCGCTGATCCAGGTCGGGATGAAGGGCGAACTGTGCGGCCTGCGATGGGTGCTCGGCAAGCTCGCCAACGGCGGAACTCAGCGGCCAATGAAGCCGTAGGAAGGACGTG
>Ga0180432_10006781_pt1 | contig 14767 bp, 12 predicted proteins | sample SS_ome_10_FD_132414 | JGI IMG/M metagenome (GOLD analysis project Ga0180432, IMG submission 132414) | Hypersaline lake sediment archaeal communities from the Salton Sea, California, USA - SS_1_MS_2 metaG | ecosystem: Environmental > Aquatic > Non-marine Saline and Alkaline > Hypersaline >... | reverse complement strand
TTCCCGACGCGAAGTCAGTGCAGACATGACCGGCTTCCTCCTTGAAGCCTCCCCCGAAAGCACCCCCGCCCTCAATAATACCTTCGGCTACCCCCCGCCCCCGCCTAAAGTGTCACGCACCCAAGCTATTTCGTCAAGACGCCTTACCAGGGCTGCGCCCGGCGGATCCTGTTCTACGCGTGCTTCGGCCGGTGGCGGCGCCCACGATGGGATGACCGGCCGCCCTTGCCCGGCGGCCGGGAGGTCCGCCGAGAACCCACCGGCTGAACCGGCATCCGATACAACACCACGAGGAAGTATACCAGGCAGCCCACGTGGATCAACACCAGCAGATAGGTCATCCGCCCCCACCCCGACAAGGCGTTCGTCACCGGCATCAGCCACGTGTATCCCGGGTCCTCCACCGGGAGGACGGCGGTGAGGTTGTAGAACTGGGCTGTCGACAGGATCAACAGGGCCGGGAGGTGCCGCCAGCCCGCACCCACCAGGCAGGCGGCCAGGATCATCGCCGGGAACCCGTAACGCTCGTGGATCTCCGTCGGCAGGATGAAGAACCCCATTGCCATCGTCGCCGCCCCGGCCACGACCGGTTCGTAGGCCCAGCCCCGCCGGTAGACCATCCACATCACCCACAGCGAAAACGCCGCCAACGCGGCAAACCCCACGTTTTTGGCTGTGATGGGTCCCAGGAAGGGCTCGCCGTCGTCCGGGGTGAACACGTAGTACCAGCGCGGCATCGCGGGCTCGGGGTTGAGCAGCCACCAGGGGTTGAACGCGCAGACGCTGACCCAGTGGTACTTCTCGGTCGCTTTGGCGTAGGTCCCCAACGCGTCGTCGGCCGCCCCCGCAAGCGCGAACGGGATCAAGATCGCCGCCGCCGCGACCGCCGCCCCCGCCAGGATGAGCACGAAGGACCGGGCGACACGGGCGCCTCCGGTCGACCTGCCCGCAGCCGGGCCGTCCGGCGTTGCGGTGAACGCCTCATGCCAGCGGCGAATCAGCGCCGCTGCGACGACGGGCATGATCATGATCGACTGGAACTTCGTCAGCAGGGCGACGACGATGACCAGGCCCGTCAGGAACGACGCTCCCGAAATCACACAGACCAGACACAGCACCATCAGGAATGAATGTACCGCGTCCACCTGACCCCAGCAGGCAGAGTCGTAGATCACGGCCGGCAGAAACAGGTAGATGCCCGCCACGATCAATGCGCCCCCCCGACGCAGTCGGTGCCGAAGCCATGCAAACAGGAGCGCCGCGCCGGCCAGGTCGAACAGCAGCGCGGGCAGCTTGATCCAGACCGCCAGCCGGCGCAGGCGGTCCGGCGGGGCGTAGGGAAGGCGTGTATCCAGCAGCTTGCCGATTCGGGTGTCAACCCGTCGGAGGATCTCGCGATAGCTGGCGGGATCGCCCCGAAACTCCCCGCGCATCAGGCGGAACTCTCTCGGGGTGACCAGCCTGAACTTGGCCAGACGAGCCTCCAATACTGACCGGTACTTCTCGGACGCGTCGTCCTCGTAGTTGGCCAGCAGCTCCTGCAGCACGACGAGCTGCCGCCGACTTCCCAGTGACTGCAATGCCTGGACGGCCTCGTCCTGCTGTCCGGTCTTCTGGTCGGTTGGCTTGCGGAACGGCTGACCGGTGAACAGCTCGGATATCCAGGGAATCTGCGACAGGACCAGGACGTACCCGGGGGGGTAGTTGCAGACCAGATTTCCCCCCAACCGATACGGCTCGCCGAGATCGACCCGGTGGGCCGCGTCCGCCCACGCGTAGAACCATTTCAGATCGGACAGGCACCCGGGCGTCGCCGCCAGGTAGATGCGGACCGCCAAGCCCGCCACCAGCACCACGGCCAGCGCCGCCCACGGGCCGGCCGTCTTCAAGCGCGAACCGGTTTCGGGCTCGGGGGTGCGATCTCGGGCCTGCGAAGAACGTGAACGGGACACGCCCTGCTCACCTGGGGGCGTCACCTCGAACATCCGGCCACGCCCGCGGGCCACTCATGCCATCCAACCACGGGTGCCAAACGACATGGATGCCGTCGTCAAGGGACCCGCGGGAATCAGCTCCCCTGGCCGTTCAATCCCGCTTGCTCGATGATGCCCGGCGCACAGTCGTCCCAGCCCAGCGTCATCAGGTGGGCGCCTTGGCACATGTCCTTCATGTCCCGGACGAGCTCGGCGGAGATCTCGGTGGCCACCCGCTTGCCCTCTCCCTTGGGCGTATCGGCCAGCCGTTGCATGATCGCATCGGGCACGACCACGCCGGGCACGCTGCGGTTCATGTACTTGGCCATTCCCAGGCCCTTGAGCACCACGATGCCCACCATGATCGGCACCTGGATGTGCTCGACCCGCTTCATGAAGTCCTCGAAGGCCTTGGGATCGTATACGGCCTGGGTCTGGATGAACTGCGCGCCGGCCTCGACCTTCTTCTCGAGCTTGATGATCTGCGGCTCGACCTCGTCGGCGCACGGCGTGACCACCGCGCCCTTGAAGAACTTCGGCACCCCGTCCAGCTTGTTGGGGTTGCCCTTCATGTCGACTCCCATATCGGTGCCGCTCTCCAGCCGGGTGACGGCCTCCACCAGCCCCACCGAGTCGAGGTCGTAGACCGGTTTGCACCCCGGGTGGTCGCCCATCGTCGTGTGGTCACCCGTGATGCACAGCACGTTGCGGATTCCCAGACCGTACGCGCTGAGCAGATCGCTCTGCAACGCCAGCCGGTTCCGGTCCCGACAGACCATCTGGAACACCGGCTCGATGCCGTGCTCGATCAGCAGGTGACAGGTCGCCATGCTCCCGAAGCGCATTACGGCGGTCTGGATATCGGTCACGTTGACGGCCACGACCTTGCCCTTGAGGTATTCGTCCGCCTCGTGCAGCGCCGGGTCGATATTCACGCCCTTGGGCGGGCCGATCTCGCCGGTGACGGCGAACTTGCCGGCTTCCAGCGTCGCTTGCAGATTGCTGACGGGTTCACTCATCCTGCTGCCTCCTCTTCGACCATCTCCTTGAGCACCAACCGACGCACACCGGCCCCGCGGTCCTTACACCAGTCTTTCGCCGCCCGAATCTTGCGGAGCTCGTCCAGCTTGCCGCGAGCTTTCAGACGCTCGTAGATCAGGTACCAGGCACAATCCATGTCCTTGCTGACCTCGCACTTGCCCTTGTCCGTGCCGCCGCATGCCCCGTTGATCAGGCTCTTGCTGCACCGCGCGATCGGGCAGATGCCTCCCGTCCACGCCAGCACGCAATCCCCGCAGCCGCGGCAGTTCTCCTCCCAGATCCCTGGTTCCTTGTTGTAGCCCAGGAACGAGGTGTTCAGCCCGGGTAGGAAAGGCGTGTCGGGGAAGATGTCCGACATGAACTGCACGCCCGCCCCACAGGCGATGCTCAGCACCGCGTCGTACTGCTTGGGGTCCTCCTTGAGGTTGTCGACGAACTCTCGCTCGCACTGACGCGTGATGCAGTCCACGGCGACGGTCAGGTCCAGGCCCTTCTGCTTGGCCGCCAGCCGGATCTGTGAGGCCAACGTGTCAGCCTGCTTCTCGCCCCCGGTCAGGCACACCGTCACGCACCCGCCGCACCCGATGATCAGCACCTTCTTGTAAGGTGAGATCATCTCCATGATTTCTTCGAATGGCTTTCGTTCACCGACGATCATCTAGGTCGTCTCCTGTGTAGTTGATGAGTGTGCTTCTCGGCGTTCCTTGACGTCAGCACGCCGCGATTCTCTCCGCCGCGCCCGCCATGGCTTCGCGCATGGCCGCCCGGCCCTGGTTGGCCGCCTCCACCAATTGAACCCGATCCGGGTTCAGCCCCACCTCGCCCAGCAGCTCGCGAACCTGCTCAACGCGCTTCTGGACGCGCTCGGTCGCACCGGGGTAGCGGTCTCCGCCGATTTGCGACGCGACCACGATCACGCCGTCCGCGCCGTTCTCGAACGCCTTGAGCATCTGGTTCGCGCCCAACCGGCTCATGCTGGGCAGATACAGCTCCGCCACGCCGGGCACCCCGTCCTCGAGCGACCCGCTCCATGCGTTGGCCGAGGCGTAGTGACCGCAGACGTAGGCCACGATCTTGCTCGGCGCCTTGCCGTCCATGCTCGCGATCGCCTTGGCCGTATCGTCCACCAGCTCGTTGATGTCCCAGCCGCGGGCGATGATGGCATTCGCGGGGCACTCCGCGATGCACATCCCGCACGCCTGACACAGATTCGACGCGATCCGCGCCACGTCCGTCACCTTCGGGATGTCGAACGGACAGACGCGCAGGCACGTCAGGCAGGCGGCACACTTGTCCACGATGACCTCGGCCCCGCTGCCGCAGCTCATGCACCGCCGGGCCTCAGCCAACGCCGACGCCTCGTCGAGCGTGTGCTCGAACTCGGCGAAGACCTTCTTGCGGTCCTCCGGGGCGTCGGTCGGGACCTTGACCCGCGTGGTCTTCGTGACCTTCTGGGCCGTCGCCTCGTCGATCTTCCCGAACGTCTCCGGCAAGGTGTCGTCAATCTCGATGGCCTTGCCGCCAAGATACAGGTCGACGGCCTTGGCGACGCGTTGGCCGCTCGCACAGGCCTCGACGGCCGAGCCCGGCCCCGTCACGATCTCGCCGCATGCGAACACGTCCGCGGCGTTCGTCTGCTGCGTCGCGGGGGTGTAGCTCAACCGTCCCCGCTCGTCGATCGCCAGATCGCTGTCGTCCGCGAAACCGTTGTCGGACATCTGCCCGATCGCCATGATCACCGTATCGCACGCCACCTCGATCACGTCGCCATCGTCGTATTGGGGGCTGAACCGCTTGTCGTCGTCGAACACCCGCGTGACCTTGCGCGCCTTTACGCCGACGATCTCGCCGTCCTGGGTGAGCACCTCCACCGGCCCGCGACGATGGACAAACGAGATGCCCTCTTCGAGGGACTCGCGCTGCTCCCAGTCCCAGGCCGGCATCTCCTCCTCGTCCTCCAGCATCATCATCTGGACCTTCTCGGCCCCCAGCCGAACCGCAGCCCGTGCGCCGTCGACGGCGACGTTCCCGCCGCCGATGACCAGCACGTGCTTGCCGACGTCGGGCTTGCGATCGAAGGCCAGCTCGGTCAGGAAATCCATCACCGGATGGACCCGTTTGTGGTCCGCGCCGGGCAGCGGCAGCATGCGGCTCTTGGCCAGACCGACCGCGACGATGATGGCTTCGAAGCCCTCTTTCCGCAGGTCCTCGACGGTCTTGTCCTTGCCGATCTCCACCCCCGTCTGTAGCCCGATGCCATGCGCGAGGATCCAGTCCACGTCCATCTGGATCACGTCCCGCGGCAGGCGGTACGTGGGGATTGCCGTGGCGGGGATTCCGCCGGCGATCGGGAACTTCTCGAACAGCGTCGGGCGGTAGCCGAGCTTGGCCAGCTCGAGTGCGGCCGACATCCCTGACGGCCCCGCGCCGATAATGGCGATCTTCGCCTTGTCCTGAACCGCCGCCTTGTTGACCGTCGATCCCTCGGCGCCCTGCAGCTCGGCGACGAACCGCTTCAGCTCGCGGACGGCCACGCCCTCGTCCACCTCCCACCGCCGGCAGTTCTCCTCGCAGGGATGGTGGCAAATCCGCCCGCACACCGACGCGAACGGCAAGGCCGCACGAATCAGATCGATCGCCTCCTGCCACCGCCCGCGGGCGATCAACTCGACATAGCCCCGAACGTCCGCATGCACGGGACACGCATGCCGGCACGGGGACCACTCCCGTTCCATCAACTCACTGGGGCAACCCAGCTCTGCCACGTCCTTCGACGTAAGATCACCATCAAGCATGAAACCCTCTCCGCCTTGACGTTCCTGGTAAGGGGTGCAGACACCACATCATGAACGCAGCACCGCTCGCGGAAATCGTCACTTTAGGCCAGTTCGGCAACCTTTGTCAACCTCGTCCAGATCCGGTTCATCGATCGGGATTGGCGTTTACATCCCGCCGGGGGTCTGCTAGGCTGATGCCGGATCTGTTGTCCTGCGTACAGGGAGACGGGCTCATGCACGCGATGACTCGATGGCTGTTCTGGGTCGGGACGGCGACTGCGCTGGTGATGCCGGCGATGGGGTGTGGTGGCAATGATTTCGGCACGGCGGTGGATCTGCCGCCGGCCCAACGCCACAAACTGCCTGCAGCGCTGAAGCCGGGCACGGTCATTAAGTTGCCGTCAGCTCAACCGTTCAATATCCACGACCGGCGATGGAACAGCACGCCCGGCCCGGACGGCAAGGCAAATCCCCTCGCCGAAGCGACCGCCAAGGGCACGGCCCTGTGCAGGGCGGACGGCGCCAACGGCGGGTCGTCGATGGCCGAGTTCCAGCTGGGTCACTGCATCGACAACCAGAGCGGCAGGGCGATCCTGGCTGAGCTTCGGATGTCGATCGACTACGAACACAGCTGCCAGGCCACCGGCCGGGGTGCCGCGACGGTGAGCACCTATGCCGTCAAGGCCTTCGTCAAGGATACCGCTGGCAAGGTGATCCAGACGCTGCCGCTGGCCAGCCATAGCAGTGACGATGGGCGCATCAACTGGTCGGGGACGGAACGAACCATCACCGAGGTCACGATGCAACCGGGCGTGGGGTGCTACATCGTCCTGGCCGGCCAGGCCGTGGCGGGCAGTCAGGCCAAGACCTCGTCGTCGGCCCACGTCAAGGTCAAGGCCTTCGCGCTGGAGATTACCTGCAAGCAGGCCGCATCCCCCCCGAGTCCGACCACGACCCCGGCGGCGAAGGCGAAGTAGCCACTGACTCACAGACCGTTGACGGCGGCGCCGCTCAGCCAGACACTCTGACCGACACCATGGTGATATCGTCTACCTGATCGGCCAGGCCGACGAAGCGACGAACGTCCCACAGGATGTTCTGCGCGATGGCGTCCGCGCCCATCGGTGCGTATCGGATCAGCGATCTGGCCAGTTGATCTCGGCCGAAGCGCTCATCCACGAAGTTCATCGCGTCAACGACACCGTCCGTGTAGAACAGGACCACGTCCCCCGGCATCAGATCGATCTCCCCGCTCTTGTAGGCCGCGTCTGGCACCGTGCCGATGAGCATGCCGCCCACGTCAAGCTGGCGGACCTGCCCGTCCCGAACGTGCATCGGCAAGTCGTGGCCGGCGTTGCAGTAGGTCAATCGCCTGCCGTCCGCCGAGAAGACCCCGTAGAAGAGCGTGGCGAACTCCTGCGGCAGCGTGTCGCGACACAGTTGGCGGTTCACCTGGCCGATGATCTCGTTGACCGGTCCCAGGCCGTTCGCCCAGACCCGAAGGGCACTGCGGACCGACGCCATCATCAGGGAGGCGGCCACGCCCTTGCCCACCACGTCAGCGATCGCCAGCCCGACCAGCCCGCCGTCCAACTCCAGGAAGTCGTAGAAGTCGCCCGCCAGCCCATAGGTCGGTTCGTATACGCTGCCAAATTCCAGGCGAGGATGCGCTGGGGAACGGACGGGCACCATCCGGCGTTGGACCTCGGCGGCGGCCTCGACCTGACGCCTGACGATCTCGCTCCGGATTGCCTCAGCGGTGAGGCGCCTATTCTCGATGGCGGCCGCCGCCTGAGCGGCCACTACGCGCAACAACGATGCCTCGAACCCGGTGAAGGTCTGCCGTTCGCCCGTATACACCCGCATCACCCCGACTGGCTGGCCCCGAAACACCATGCCCGTCACCAGACCGCTGACCAGCCCCTCCTTGCGGGCCTGATCCGGGAACCGGATCCGTGGGTCATTGCATACATCGGCGATGTAGACCGTCTCACCGTCCAACGCCGCCCGATCGATCGGGTTCTCCTCGACCTTCACCGCTCCCTTGTTGAGGTATTCCTCCGATAGGTTGTGGCCGGCGGCGATTTTCAGCTCGCCGGTTTCCCGATTCAGCAGCCGAATGCTGCATGCCTTGACACGCAGCACGTCCGCGACGTTCCGGGCCGTCACGCGCAGGACTGCGTCCAGATCACGCGTGCCCGCCAGCAGCGACGTCAACTCGTAGACCGTTGCCAGCTCGTCAACGCGCTGCCGGAGTTGGTACTCTTGCTGACAGAACCGGGCCAGTGTGTTGGCCAGAAGCTGGAGGAACTCCGCCGCGGCCGACATCTGCTCGTCCGACCAGGGCCGGACATGCCCCAACGCCTGCTCCATCGCCCTCCGGTCGATCCGGTACGTTTCGGCAAGTGAGTCGACGGTTTGGCGGTCCAGAGGCCGACTGGGCAGATCGCCCATCGCGATGGTGGCCAGCAGCTGGCCGTCCATGACCACAGCGGCTGCGTATTGGATCAAGCCGGCGTGACACGTCAACGAGATGGGTTTGCGCTCATCGGCGGCCAGTGCCAGCGCGGCCTGGTGGCTGCGACGACAGGCCTGTCTGCCTGCCTCGCTGGCGAGCATCAGACGGCAGAACGGGTTCTGCCCCGACGGACGGCAAATGAGCTTGCCGTCCCGATCGCAGATGCTGACCGTCGTGTGGGTTACCGCGGCGAAGACGTCCAGGATTTCGACCAGAACGTCCACGTTCAACAAGTCGGTCAGTCTCGGCGTGTCATGTTCGTTCGCTGACATGCCGTGAGCGTCTCCGCACAGGCCGTGCCGTCGGACCGGCAACGACCGAATCCTTAATTATAGCACATGCCCGCACGTCCGTCCGCCTGGTCCAAGGACATGCTGACGCGAGAGGCGAACTTGACCGCAATGAGCGGCAGCACTAGCCTGGAGGGTGACCGAACCGGCCCGAATCGCCACCACGCAGGGAGGACAACCGATGGCCGTCAATGAGGAGCTGGAGCTGCTCAACGCCGTTCTGGCGTTGGCGATGATCGACGGGAAGATGTCTAGCGGCGAGAAGGGGATTGTTCACGGCCTGGCCGCCCGCGTCGGTGTCGGGCAGGTGTCGCTCGATGCGATGGTCGAGCGGGCGCAGAGCGATCCCAAGATGCACGAGGAGCTCCGCGTCAGGGACCCCAAGCGCGCCCGCAAAGTGCTGGAGCTTCTGGTCGCCCAGGCCCGCGCCGACGGGGAGATCACCCATGAGGAGCGCGACCTGCTCGTCAAAATCGCTGCGCAGCTCGACATCGACACCAACGAGTTCGGACAGATCTACGCCCAGGGGGTCGCCCGGGCTGACGAACTCCGCCTACGCCGCCGCGGTCTGGGATCCGGCGGCGGGTAGGAGACGTTCGAGGATCGTCCCCCCGGCAACACCCCGCCTTGCTGTCGCGGCTGGATTTCCATAACCTGGTAGGTGGGTTCGAACGGTGGCCTGAGAATGGAAGCTCCGGACATGGCTGAAGTGCAAAAAGCGAGAGACATGGCCCTGACGCGCAGCATCGGCAACACGCCGATGGCCGAGCTGACGAACCTCTGGCACACGGATCTGACGGGGGTCCGCATCCTCTGTAAGCTCGAAGGCAACAACCCCGGCGGGTCCGTCAAGGATCGTCCGGCCCTCTACATGATCGAGCAGGCCGAGGCATCGGGCGAACTGACGCACGAGAAGACCATTCTCGAGCCGACGTCCGGCAACACCGGCATCGGTATGGCCATGGTGGCCCGGGCGAAGGGGTACCGCATCAAGCTGTGCATGCCCGGTTGCGTTAGTGAGGAGCGGCGGGCGATCCTAACGGCCTACGGCGCCGAGATTGACATCACCCCAGCCTGCAACAAGACCGACGGGGCGATCCACCGCGCGCAGCACATCCTCGAGACCGAGCCCGACAAGTACTTCATGCCGAACCAGTTCACCAATCCCGCCAATCCGCTGTCCCATTACGAGACCACCGCGCCGGAGATCCTCCGCGACACGGACGGCGATCTGACCGCGTTCGTGGCCGGAATGGGCACGAGCGGCACGTTGATGGGCTGCAGCCGGCGGTTCCGCGAGACCGGCAACGGCATCCGCGTCGTCGCCGTCGAGCCGACCACGGGCCACACGATCCAGGGCCTCAAAAGCCTCAAGGAGGCCATCGTGCCCCCGATCTTCGACCGAAACGCCCTGGACGAGTTCCTCATCTGCGAAGACGAGGACGCCTTCGAGACGATGCGCGACCTGATGCAGTTGGAGGGCATCTTCTGCGGCCTGAGCAGCGGCGCGGCTGTGTGGGGCGCGATGAAGATCGCTCGCGACCTACCCCGAGGCTCGACCGTCGTCTGCATCCTGCCCGATCGCGGCGACCGCTACCTGTCCACCGAAGCCTTCAGATCCTTCTGCGCCGAGTGCCCGCCGTAGCGCAGGGGATCGCCGATTGCCCCCGCCACTGGGTTTGGCAGTTCAGCCTCCAGACGCCCATAGGGTGTCCGCCGTGGCGTGCATGACGACGCTTCGCCGCGGGCCGTATGAGTGCTTGCCGTTGTGGGCCGAGTTCACCGCCGTGTAGAACAGATGGGACTTGCCCCCTCGGGCGACCAGGTGGTTGGCGGCGTAGACGCCGTAGGAATCCGGTTGGGTCTTGTCGCCGCGAGGGAGCCACGCGTTGCGACATGGTCGGTGCCAGGTCAGGCCGTCGGTCGAGAAGCACCATTCGATGTCCATGGTCTGGGCCTCGACGCGGTAGTGGCCGACCATGCCCACCCGGCCCTTGGGCGTGTGGGTGACGGCCAGGTAGTAGAACTGCTGGTCGGCCGGGTCGTTGGCATCGCGCTGGATGACGCGCTTCCGCTGCTCGAATCGCAGGCCGTCCTCCGATACGTATCGATCGATGACGCGAATCAGGCCGGCGGCGTTGTCGTGGGCGATGAAGGCGGGGTCGTCCCGTGCGACGCGAACCAGGCCCACGGAGTACATCTCGAACGTGCCATCCGGAAGCTGATAGACGTTCGTGGCGTCGTTGGAGATCAGATGCGACGGGGCGAGCGGCTCGTCGGCCGGACGGTTGGCGCTTCGCTTTTTGTGGATCATTATGCCGTCGGGTGAGGGGATCCCCCGCGCCGCGCGGTCGTTGGGGTGGTAGAGCACCGGCCGGCTCGGATCGACCACGCGATAGCGCCGGCCGTCGTCGCTCTCGGCGGCCAGGTAGCGAACGACCTCCGGCCCGTGCACCCAGAAGTAGATCCGGTGCCTGCCGTTTCGTAGCCGGATGTGGATCACCTGGACGGGCATCCATTTGTCGGGAAGGTTGCCGATCGCGAACTGCGCGTCGGGCGGATCGCCCGGACGACACTGCGCCGGGACCTTCTTCATCGGGCCCCCGAGAGCACCCTCTGCATAGGCGATCGTGAAGGATCGGCTTGAGCCCGTGCCGGAGTACCAGATGCGCCACCGATCATTGTCGAGCGGCTCGGCGGGGCAGGTGAAGTTCTGGATGCGTCCTGCCTCCCAGCCTTCGGTTGCCTTGAGGACCACGCCGTGTTTCTGCCAAGCGTTCGGCTTGCACGGCTTGGGAACACCGGGTTCGGCTGAGACGGCATCGGGAAGGCCGACCTGCGAGCCTGCTACGACGCCGGCGGCAGTCTGAAACGCCTTGTTCATGAACGTCCGACGGCTGATCCGGCTCATCGCTAATCCCTTCGCCAGTCCTATCACGCCTTTGTCTCGTCAATCGCCGAGCGTAGGGCCTTGATGTGCTTCGGCACGGCGGCGTGGGCATCCGCTCTTGCCTCGTACTCCAGCGAGACGTAGCCACGGTAGCCCGCCGATGCGAGGATCTTGGCGATTCGATCGTAGTCGGCCGGCTGCGACTTCTTCGTCGTGGTGCTGTGGACGTGCGTCTTGACGTGCACATTCACTGAGTAGGGGGCACACTTGGTGATCGCGGCGTAGGGGTCGGGATCACGGAAGTTACCCGTGTCCAGGTTGAGGCCAAACCAGTCCGACTTGATCGCCGAGAGGCAGGCCAACGTCTGCTCGGCCGTTGTGACGATCCCGCCATGGTTCTCCAGCGCCAGAAACACGCCGCGTTTCTCGGCGAGTGGGAGGCATTGCTCCATGCATTCGACGAACCACTTGCGGGCCTGCTCGATCGTCACGGTTGGCGGCTTGCTGCCGGCGAAGATGCGAATCGTCGGCGCGGCGAACTCGGTTGCCCGGTCGATCCAGTGCTTGACGCTCGCGACCTTCTCGTTGCGCACCTTTCCCGGGGGCAGCGTGAACGTGTTGCCGACGGCCGTCCCGCTCACCTCTAAGCCGTTGAGGAAGGCACGGCGGCGGATCCGCCTGAAGTAGGCGGTATCGGCGTTCGGTGGGAAGTAGTAGCTGGTCAGCTCCGTGCCTTCCAGGTTGAGCTTCGCGCACAGATCGACGAAGTCCTCCATCGTCATCTTGCCGGCCTTCTTGCCCCGCGGCAGGAACTTGTTGAACGAGTAGGCGCAGCAGCTCAGCTTCAAATGCGCGCCGGCCTGCCGGTTGTAGGCGTTCTTGTTCGGTGCCGACGATCGCTCGTCGCTCGGTTGGGCCGTCCCTTCCGCCGACCCCCGTCGCGCCAACGCGCCGACCGAGGCCGTGCCGACCGCCGCGGTCATGCCGCGTCCAAGGAACTGACGACGGGTCTGTTCGTTCCGCATACGTGTTCCTCCCTGTTCTAGGAAATCATCGTCGCTGCCGCATCCGGTTGGATCCTCCAGGCCGGTCCGACCCGCACGTGCCACCGAGTCACTTCGACAGCACCCGGTCCGCGCCGGCCGCGTCGAGCTGTGGCGAGTCGCCGACGGGCACCTGCTCGATCAGCTGCTGCACGATCTCGTCCGACCGGATGCCCTCCGCTTCGGCGTTGAAGTTCGTGATGATCCGGTGACGCAACACCGGCGGGGCCATCTCGCGGATGTCCTCAGCGCTGACGTGATAGCGCCCCCGCAGGATCGCCCGCGCCTTGCCCGCCAAGACGAGGAACTGACTCGCGCGCGGGCCCGCCCCCCACGCGACGTACTGCTGCACGAACGCCGGCACTTCCTGCTTGTCCTTCCGCGTCCATCGGGCGAAGCGCATGGCGTAGCGAATCAGGTGGTCGGCGCACGGCACGCGGCGGACGATGTCCTGCAGGGCGATGATGTCCTCGATCGACAGGATGGTCTCGAGCTGTGCGTCCTGCGGCGCCGTCGTCAGCCGGACGATGTCGAATTCCTCGTCCTCCTCCGGATAGTCCACCAGGACCTTGAACATGAACCGGTCGAGCTGGGCCTCCGGCAGCGAATACGTCCCCTCCTGCTCGATCGGGTTCTGCGTGGCCAAGACGAAGAACGGCTCGGTGAGCTTGTGCTGAACGCCGCCGGCCGTCACCTGGTGCTCTTGCATGGCTTCCAGGAGCGCCGCCTGCGTCTTGGGCGGCGTCCGGTTGATCTCGTCGGCGAGGATGACGTTGGCGAAGATCGGCCCCCGCACGAAACGCAGATTCCGCTGGCCGGTGGCCTTGTCTTCCTCGATGACCTCGGTGCCCGTGATGTCAGACGGCATGAGGTCCGGCGTGAACTGGATCCGCGAGAACGACAGCGTCAGCGTCCGCGCCAGCGTCGAGATGATCAACGTCTTGGCCAGGCCGGGCACGCCCTCCAGGATGCAATGGCCGCGGCAGAACAGGGCGATCAGCAGCTCTTCGATCACCTGCTCCTGGCCGACGATGACCTTGCCCAGCTCGCTACGGATCCGGCTGTAGGCGTCGGTGAGCTTGGCCACGGCGGCGAGGTCCGCGTCGGTCGCCGGCGCTTCGTGGGGTATCGCGTTTGGGTTCGTGTCGGGCGCGGCATCGGGCATGGAACTGTCTCCGTCCTGGGCGTCCAGTTGAATTGTAGCGGGGATGCGGGCGCGTGGCCAAACGCCGTGCGCTAGTTCTTTCGGCCGGCATTGCGCTTCAGGTCACGCTGGAACAGCCAGACGCCCACGAACATCAGGACACCGACCGGCCAGCACAACAACATGATCCGGGCCAGCCGATCCGCCGCCTGGCTCGGACGGTCGGTCAGCAAGTTGACCCCGCACAGTGTCGCCACCGCCCAACCGCCGATCAAAAACAGGATCACCCCCATCACCAGCATGGGCGGGATCAGCGTTTTCTTGAACTGGTCCCCTTGGCTCTGCGTCGCCCGGTTCTGGGCGGCGCGGCGCTGTTGAACGGAACGCGTCGTCGTGGGTGGGTCCACGCCCGACGAATCGCCAATCGCCTCTGGCACACGGTCGATGAGTTCGGGCGGCGCGGTTGGCTCTGCGACCGGTTCGCCCTCGGCGCCGTTTGCCGCCCGCGCCAGGGCTTCCAGCGCATCGGCCGCCGGGTCGTGGTCGCCGGCGCCTCTGTCGGATTTCGGTTCAGTCATCAATCGGCCTCTGGCCGCACGGTTCCGCCCAATGCCAGACCGTCCATCCTGCTCAGGAAGCAGGTTTGGACGCAGGCTTCGTCGCCGGCTTCGGGGCAGGTTTCGGCGGTGGCGCCGGCTTGGGCGCAGGTTTCGGCGCCGGCTTTGGCGCAGGCTTGGGCGTCGGTGCGGGTTTGGTTTCCGGCTTCTTCGGCGGTGGCGCCGGTTTGGGCGCAGGTTTCGGCGCCGGCTTTGGCGCAGGCTTGGGCGTCGGCGCGGGCTTGGTCTCCGGCTTCTTCGGCGGCGGTGCCGGCTTGGGCGCAGGTTTCGGCGCCGGTTTTGGTGCAGGCTTGGGCGTCGGCGCGGGCTTGGTCTCTGGCTTCTTCGGCGGCGGTGCTGGCTTGGGCGCAGGTTTCGGCGCAGGCTTGGGCGTCGGTGCGGGTTTGGTTTCCGGCTTCTTCGGCGGCGGTGCCGGTTTGGGCGCAGGTTTCGGCGCCGGCTTCGGCGTAGGCTTGGGCGTCGGCGCGGGCTTGG
>Ga0180432_10006779_pt1 | contig 14770 bp, 15 predicted proteins | sample SS_ome_10_FD_132414 | JGI IMG/M metagenome (GOLD analysis project Ga0180432, IMG submission 132414) | Hypersaline lake sediment archaeal communities from the Salton Sea, California, USA - SS_1_MS_2 metaG | ecosystem: Environmental > Aquatic > Non-marine Saline and Alkaline > Hypersaline >... | reverse complement strand
CTTCAACAGAGCAACGTCTCCAAAACGTAATGTTAATTCAAGACCCTTTCTTCTGACTTTGATAGTCTTCTCGTATGCTTCTAATAATTTAGGGGGTTCTGTAGCTTCAATACCTAACTGACTCAATCCCTCGGTACTAGTAATAAATTTGTAAAATGACGTGTCGGCTATACCGCTAATACCAAAGCCTCCGTGAACTAGTGCTTTCACTAGGTCACGTCTAATCCACCTGTCAAGATCCTTCAGAACGAAATTAACCGCTCTATTTAGTTTTACTTGAACTTCTTTTTGTGGACTTTTTAGATCTGCTCGCCACTTTTTTGACACGTTTCTTCCTTACGGTTGTAGGTTGCTTTTCTTTGTCTTCGTCAATAGCCTTGGTCACCCTAGACTGAAGCTCTTTAACAACCTCCTCCTGAACTTCTCTATCTAACATTCTTTCTTCAGTAGTCTTCAAATACTGATACTCTGGATAGTCAGACATAAGCCCCACGCGAGCGTCATCCAGAATTTTACTCTGTAGTTCTACCACGTGGGCATAGACTGTAGACTTCTCATTGAGATCTCGCTCGCGTACGTACTCAGCATAATCTTTCCAATAACGCTGACCGGTACTTTGAACCATGGTGCATGCCGCCATGATCACCTCAGTCTTAATGAGTTCAGCCACACCTTCGGCCGAATTCATATAGACGCTCTGCTGGACCAAAAATAGTTCCCACATGCGACGACGAGCATCTGAAATATCATTAGCGATCTCAAGACATTTTTCGCTGTCGCCTGCGGCTTCGGCATTCTTGAGTTCAAGCTGCAAGAGAGCAATCTTCCCGACCGCTTTCTTGATTTCCTTATCGTCATCTTCCGTCCACATGCCGTGCTCTTTCATGATCTCGCGGAGCTTCTCACGCGGAAAGACGCCTTCGACTAGTGCTCGGCTATAAGCGATACGATACTGACGTTCGCCTTCATTCTCTTCGGCAAGACTGGGGGCTTTGAGTTCAAAGTCCATCACGCTCCCATGTCTGTCGGCTGCTTTAAATGTACGTTCCATTCCTAACTCCTGTAAATCTTAACGACCCTATCCCGCCATTCGCCATAGCTCGGCTCAATGTTGCTATGCAAACGGTACTTGTCTAATATAGGTAATACACAATTTATGCACGGTCCAATGCCTCTAATTTCTAATAGATCAACATCTTTAGAAAAGACAATCACGCCTGCTCCTACTTCTGCCCTAAGTGCCTCTAAGACACGTCGATGTTCCGGATTAGCATAAAAAGTAACATAGGGATTGTCATTCTCGTCTACATCAAATTCTAGCCCCTGCAACGACTGCATGAACGTCTGGGTTAGTGCCAACACGTTGTCGTCCGTCAGCTTGAGGGGGCGGTATTCTACATCGTAGTCGCGAATCTCGTCGCGTTGTGCTCGGAGTACATCATTGAAGATCGTCCTGATATCGCCTTTAAACACCTTGCCGTCGCGTGTTTGGTCGAGATCTGGAAACTTGTCTTCAAACTTCTCCAGCGTGCGAATCATCAGGTGTCGAATACGACGATCCAGACTCTTCGTTAACTGGTCTCTAGAGGGGTTATTTTTCATTGTATTTTAATCACTTTCGTGGGCATGCCAAGCATAGATCTAGTTTTCTTTCCACGTAGATTCTGCTCTTCGACCATGCCCTTGTTGAGTACTTGATCCTGCTCGCGGTCGAGTACTTCTCTAACTCGGGTCGAATTCCTTTTGTAAATTCTTCGTGCTCGTTCTTCTTTTTCTGCGGCTGTAAACTGATGCCAAGTGCCGTATAGGCAATTGTCGGCATGGGGCAGTCGCTCACCCAAACCTTTACCAGCATTCGCTCTCTTGGCTCCGCAAATACATTTCTCAACGTACTCGCCATCCAACATAGCTCCCTGCTCTTGGTGGTCGCTCGTACTTGATTTATTGAGATTACTTCCCCTGTCTCTTCTTTCAAGATCTCTATCGGCCAACCACTCGTCAAACAGGTCGTCATCCTGAATTACATGATCCTCAGGCGGCTCGTGAGTCTCGAACGCTGAGTCGTAGACGCGGCTCCAGTAAATCAACATTTTATGATTTAATGTTAGATCAGAGACGGGACGACCAAAGATGGCCGGAAGGTTTTCTCGACTGAGTACCCATACCAATCTCCACTCCGTAGACCTCGCGATCTCACGTAGATCGGACACCTCCATGAACCCCTCATTCATCATTTCCTGAATTAAGAAATATAAGAATATCAGGTATTCTTCCTTCAAAAACATGAAGGTCTCATCGTCTGGGATCAGAGGCGTGTTGTCTGGTTTAAAAGCAATACGACGCAAAAGCGAAAACGAAGCAATCTCATGTGCCAAGTACTCGGCACTCATTTGCTTCAATTGGTTCCGCTTGTTTTGTACGTATTCTTTTTTAGCCTCAGCGTCGGCTAACTGAACCTTGATGATGTTTTGTCTAGACCTAAACTTTGCTTTGGCTTGAAATTCAGCCTTTAAGAATGCGATATGATCATCGGCACGGGCCTCAATGTCATCTTCGTCTTCTCCCCAGAATCCACCTTTGCGAGCTTGCTGCATAAGCTCACCTTCGGTCGAGACTCCAGACTTTCTTGCAACACGTTCTTCTAGATCTCTCGTAACAAGATACATGTTACGATCTTCAAGCGTAATGTCCTTCAGAATAACGTAGTCAATGTCGTCAGGTTTACTAACGTCATCCGGTATCATTACGATACGCCTATCCCAAAGTAATCTGTTTATACGTTCTTGTACTGACATAACAAAAAAGGGCACACGCAAAGCGGGTGCCCTAATGTACTATTACCTAATTATACCTTACACCCAGGGGGATAGAAATGTGGCGGGACCACCCCCCGATGTCCCGCCACGAGAGTCACCTTCTTTTAGAAGATGCCTACAGTAGCACGCGAGTACGGTGGGGCACCCACGTTGAAGCGACTGTTTCCAGTTTCGAACACAACAACTCTGTGGTTCGGCTGGAAGAAGTCATGAGATACGTTGAAGACGTTGAACGAACTGTAGTTGTAGGTTACGGTCATGTTATCACCACCGGCCTCACCACCGCCAAGTTCAACACTCGTCAGACGGTTAGCATCACCAAGGTCAACCTGAAGACCATCACACGTTCTAATGATAATGGTGTTGGACTCAGACGTGTTGTCAGGACCACAGTCAATATCAGAACGAGCGTCTACCAAGTCACCCTGGGCCGTGATAACCTCAATGGTTGTCGTAGCTTCCAGCGGGAAGGCAGGCGTCTTCGTGAACGGACGCTTCGAACCAAGCTCGAAAATGTCATCACGAGCAACGGAGAAGGATACCGTAATGGTCTGGATGTGCTCAGCAACGAAGTCAGTGTTCGCGTCTGCGATAAGCTGACTAGTACCAGCAGCAGTACCGGGACCTTGGGCACCAAAACCGGTGATGAACGCAGCATCAATACCAGACGAAGCCGACGTGATGATACCCGGAATGTCGAAAGGTAGAAGCGAACGACGAATGTCAACTTCTTCACGACGCTGAACACCAGAACCAACGATAATAACACCGAATCGGTCAGCACCACCAGCAAGTTCAGCAGCACCACCCTCTAGGAGAGCAGACGTGTTGCCGTCATTACCAAACACACCAGAAGGAGTACCTTCAGGGGCATTCGGGCTTTCACCGCTGTCTTCGTCAGGCCAATTAATAACAGGTTCACCGTTCGTTCCTGCTTGACCGTTCACGTTGTCATTACCGGCCGTTTGACCAGAAACAGCAACCATAACACCCCAAATCTTGTCGTTACCAACAAGAGTAATGTCCTCGGTTACGAAACCATCAATCGGGAAGGTGTACGATGCGTTCGACATGTACATACCCGATGCGGTAACGATAGACTGCGGACGACCCGTGGCACGGAACTGGGTATCAGGATAGATTTGAAGGGCAACATCAGCTCGGAAGTTAGCAGTACGAGCAACAATGTCGTTGGCTTGAGTAGGATCAGTCACCATGAAGAAGAGAGGCTTCGTACCGTCGATGGCTTTCGACAGGGTTACCTCAATATCGGGCTGACGTTCCGAGTACTCGTAAAGCTCAACCTGACTAAGCTGGAAAACTTGCTCTAGGTTGAAAGTCGTACTAATTCCAATGCTCTGTAGACCACGCGGTACTTCCCACAGTCCACCTACTTCATCAACACCTGAAGCAAGAGCACCTGTAGTATACTCACGCGAGTTTAGGGCAGCTACGGCACCAGTCGGAGGAGCAGCACTGTCCTTAATCGCTACCTGTTCGATAGCCCAGAAAACGCGGTTGTTATTGACCATTTTTAATTCTCCTGCAAATTAGCTAATTTTTTATGTGGACACTCGCCGTATAGCCCTTTGGCCATGTTGCAGTTATGACAAAGAATCTGAAAACGATTGGGATCATAGGACTCTATAGCGTCCTTGTATACGCCGTAGCTACCTCGCTGATTTCTGTGAGATTTTCCCCCACCATCTACGTGATCAAGAGCTAAAAACATATATTCGTCTTCTCCACAGCAGTTGCATTTATTCCCATATAAATCGACTACTGCTTTGCGTAATTTGTGATATCTATTTAGGGCGTCCTTGTTGTGATTCTCACGATTTTTCATATAAAACGTACGTTTGTGCTTCTTACGAAGCCCGATATGAAGCTCACAGTAAAAGAATGGTCTTTGGGTTTTGGGATTGATCTTGTCAATAAGACAATCACAGCCACTCCAACCACATATACGAGTCTCCATGTTAAACTAATACACTAATCTCATCATAGCCCCGGATCCTGAATAGTGGGTATCGTGGAGATAGGACCAAAGATATGACCTAAAGGCGTAACCGGAGCATTAAGGTTAACCTCTACGCTGTAGGTAACCATAGCTCTTTCGTATTCTTCTGCCGCAGGTAGATTTTGGGTGTCAACATCTGTAATGTAAGACATAAATCTAATCGGTACGCCAGAACCAATAGTAGTTATTAGTTCATTGTTTCTGAGCATATCTTGATAGGCTACATACTCAGGAGATACGGTGTTGTAAATACCAGAGAGTGGCAAGGGGGCAATATTGAAGTCCACAATCGGAACGGACTTTCGCCATTGGCCAGTAAGAATATCTACAATGTTATCCCTCTGAATATCATCCAGTGCCCAAATATGGAACTTAACTTCATCCGTAATTCTAGCACTACGGTTACCAAGTTCATAAGGTTCCATTTGTCGTCTGTCAATTTCAATAAACACAGCAGGGAAATTCTGTATACTGCCTGAGGGGTATACAACCTGCATAGACGTAAATGGATTAGTGAAGTACTGGGCCTCCAAAACGCTGTTCGTAAACTGTTGATTAAAGTCATGCTCAAACCCAACACGAACATCTCGTGCAGAGAAATCAGCATGCACCTCTAGATCTAACGATTGCGGGGAGTTGAATATGACTCTACCGTTTGAATAGTCAATAGTGTGACCAAAAGTAGCGTCATCAGGACTCCGGAAAGCACCCTCAACGTAAATTCCAGAGGCCACAATAGGAGGCGTCGTAACGTTAGTGCCGTCGAGCGAGACTCCTGATTCATACACCCACTGCCTGAATGGTGACTGCCACACTTGTCCATCAGAAACTCCAAAAAGTGTATCATCTGCTGATGTGTCCGGAAGTAGAAGACTTAATGAACTACCGTCATAGAACGTAGACCCACTGGGTACGTTAATAAACGCCCCTTCACGCAAGAAGTGCATGTCTGTAAAAAGCTTGAAGTTAAGCTTCAACAGAGATCTGAGTTTGTATTCTAGTCCCATAATTAACCAATCGTGATATCAGGAGACGGCGGGCCAGTCTCCTGGATTTCTTTCAAGAAGCAAATAACGTAACGACGCACGCTAAATCCATGAGGTCTAGTTTCCTCAAGAGAATACTTACGTCCTTCAATATCAATACTGATGGTTTCCTCTAAATGAGGTAGAGCCTCAACAACCAACGTTATTCTAGCTTCATTATCTGCAAGATCACCAATACCTTCTGTGTCTTCGCTGACTTTCAACGGACCAACGACAATATGAGCTTTGTACTGAACGTCTCTAGGGGTAATCTTGACACCCGCATTTCTCGTGTTAGCCTGCGGAACCGGCGTACGTCCAAAGAAAGGGTTATACTGTTGGGGTGCGGGAAGCGACTGAGTGGTAACGTCTTGTTCCACTTCGGGCTTTAAATGAAGAGTGACAGTGCGGCCGAGATCCATCAGTGTCTCGTCCATGACGGAGTGATAGATGTTTTCCAAGAAAGGCATATTGATGATGCCGCTCGAAGCAGTCAGATCTTCGTTGTTCGAAATTAAAACCATAACTACCTCGTCTGTTGTCCTATGTCCACGCGAATTTTGATGTATCCCGGCGAAATCACATGAACGGCGTCAGCGGGATTATTCTCCCAGACTAACTGTTTTGTACATGGATCCACAAACTCGCGACTAAAACCTAATCCTCTATAGGTAACAGTATGGGGGTCTGGATCGAGTACACCAATGAACTTTCCAATTTTAGGACCAAAAGAAGATGAGTTCGTAAAGGTGCCGCTTGGTCCAGAGTACGCAGGATCTCCCGGCATCACTGTGCCTACTAAGTGTAGCCAATCGGTGATAAAGTCACCCTGAATAGCAATGCCTACAGTGCCACATGGAACATCAGTGGTTGCCGCTGGATGAGAGTATGTTCTATGATACTGTCTTGAAAGATTCATCCACTCGATATCATTAAGCTGAATCCCCATAGGGAATTTGCCCACGGGATCCGCAGAGTACTCTGCGATATGTACGCCCGACACCTCGACAATACTTAAACATCCACCACGCTCCTGTGTCCAGGGCGAAATGAAGTCAATATTGACTTGTTCTGTTTGTCTAAGCGGACGGAGACTCATCAGCTAACCTCTTCTTGATTTGGTCTACCTTCTTTTTGTGCGACCACGATTCATCGTAATCGGCAACCATCAGTGGACCAATTGTGTTCAGTGTCTTGTCTGGAAGATATCTAATCTCTGAATATGTAAATGCAATTACTGGAAACTGTGTTTTAAAGATCTTCGAGAGATACCCCTCTCGGTAGGTTGCATCCTCTAGAACGTTCCGAGAAACCTTATAGACATCAAAAGGGATGTCCGTTGGATGGTGCCCGGTTTGTTTGCCGTAAATTTGATAGTGGTCTACATAATGCACACCACGGGGATTTTTGGCATGCACTAACATTAGTAAATCATCTTGCCAAAATTACCAGTCATTCTATTAAGGAATGCACGAATCATGTTTTCAAGCTCTTCGCGACGATTCTTTACGTCGAACTTATGTAGGTCTGCTCTCACATTCAGTCGCGAAGGTGAAATGGACACCATGGTTCCATCTGGGTTCTTAACCGAGATACCATCCTGGGTCGCAGATCCAATCATCGTAGCATAAGGACCAGAAGCAGATGTTGCAGCCAGTCTTTTGAGAGCACTAACTTCGCTCTCCAAGATAATGAGTTCCATCTGCATAACAACCAAATCACAAATTTCATCATTATTAGGAGTAATGGTACCAGCCTCAACATCGGCAACGATAGGAGAGACCTTCAGTCTGGGGCCACCAAAATTCCCAGGGATCCCTTTGGGTCTTGAAGTGGCCGACAACCCTAGCCGATGGTTAAGTCTTCTCACTGCCTTTACAAGATTTCTCTTGAGGAAGTCATCATTAAACACCTGTCCGTCAGGATCGCCAATATCTAAACGTACAGCTTCATAGATTGCCGAAGTTTTGTCGTCATCGGACACAAAGCCAATTGATACGTTGATGTCTTGTACGCAAAATGGCTCACTAGCCGTAACAAGCGTGTCGGTCAATGTGATAATTGTCCAATCTACACGCCAAGTCCCGAACGCACCAACGGGAATTGTGCCAGAACCAACATACTGACCTAGGGCCGGATTGAGTGCGACTCCGCTCACGGCTGAAGCATTCGCTGCGTCGAATAGCTCAAAACCAACGTACTGTCCACTAACGGCTGTGCCATTAGCAGATAAGAAGATATCAAGGGCTGAGGCCGCTTGTCCTACAGTTAAAACTTTTGTTTCTCCAGCCATGATGCCTCCTATTGGTCCAATAGATAATACACTAAGCAAAGAGGGCGGTAGGTGTTGAACACCTACCGCCCCCTTGAGTTACAAAATGTAAGATCGGCTTAGAATTCGCCAATCAGGACACGACGAGGATCAAGAACGGCGAAGCCGTGCTCCATCCAACCGAAGATACCAGCACGCTGCTCACGGTAGAGAGCGGGGTCTTCGTAGGTCTGAAGTTCTTCACGAATAGGCATCACGAAACTGTCCATAGTGGACAGGTCGAGACCAATCGTGTACTCCTTAAGCGAGCCAGTGTGGCTACGACCAAGGGTCGTCTCAAGGAACTCTTCGTACTCCTGACCTTCACCGAATTCAGTCATCTCGTGAAGGACAACACCGTAGATCTGGGCAAGACCGTATTCACGGCTAACGAAGATTTGACGACGAGTGAACTCGTCAATCTCATCAACGTCCCAGGCACGGATGTCTTCCATGGCCTCAAGCGACAGGTAAACGTCGGTCAGACGACCGCTGTTACCGTTGCCACCAGCACCACGAGTCATCGCAGTCTTCATTCGGCTAATCAGTTCCTTAGTGAACTGACCAGCAGCAGGCGTCGGAGCCAGAGTAGAACCAGTAAACGGAGCAGCACCGGTCGCACTTACAACCAGACCACGACCGTCAGCGGCACCAAGAATAGTACGCCAACCATCGGAGTTGATCTTACGCACGAAACCAGCCTCGTAAACACGAATCGCACGCATAATAACGTCGAAACGTGCTTCCTTCGCATACTTCAGGGACCAGTCAATGGCGTTACCGATGTTAAACGTCGGAACCCACAGCTCGTCGCCTTCGACGTGACGCTCAGGAACACGACCTTGCTTCGGCAGAGTGAAGGCGATGAATTCATCTTCTTCACCCGGCTTCACGAAGTCGAGCGGGTAGTTAGCTTGAGCACCCGGAGCAAGAACTTGCTTCTCGTAGATGCCACCAAGGTTATCACGATCAAAGATGCCCTGACGTAGAGGCATGTTCAGTTCAGCAGCAAAAGCCTTTTGGGCCTGAGCACGAACGTCCATGTCCGGACTAGCCGTTGCACGAAGAGCATCGATCACTTCTTGCGGATATTTGTTGAAATTCATAACTTTAGTCCTCCTTATAGTTCTAGACGGATCTTCAGGAAGCCGTCCGCAGTAACAGCCCCAAGGGCCTTACCAACTGTAGGACGTAAGTTAGCGATTTGCTGACGAGACACTTGGCCGTTATCAGCAAGGTAAAGCGTATCACCGGGAACGTAGGTTCCTACAGACGCACCATCGGCGGTAGCAGTTTCAACGAAATCAGTATGGAACTCACCTTCTGTAGCGATACCAACCACGCTGCCCTTAGGGACAACGTTACGCTGACGATACTCTGGGTTGTTGTAGTAGTTAATGTCTTCTACATCATCCAGAAGTAGACCAGCAGGGTTGTTAAGCTGACCAGAAGTTGCAGTTGCATCAGAATATTCGCATAGACCAGCAACACCGGGAACGAAAGATAGGATTCCGCCACGTTCGGCTACGCCAGAAACAGAGCAGTCAATATTCGTTTGCTGCGTCTGACGAGATTCTTTTAGAGCCATGTTAAGCCTCCTTATTTAGCGGGATCAAAATCAGGCATTTCTACCTGATCATCTTCATCATTTTCGACTTCAGTCACAACCGACGCAAGAACGCGGAAGGGGCTGACGCCTTCACCATCATCACCTGCTTGAGATCCGGCAAGTGAAACGCCGCCCTCAGCCTGAGCATTCTCAAGAGCTTGGGCAGGGTCGTCCCCGGCAGAGCCAGCAATCTTATGACGTGGTGTACTTAGACCTGGAGAAGCGGGAGTGACACCACTCTTGACGCCATCGCCTCCAGGATGGTTAATTAGGTGACCCATGTCGGTCGGAGTGTCAGGCGAAGCCATTCCACTGTCGGCACGACGTTGGTTCAGAAGAGCAGCAAACGGGTTCTCCGAAGCACAACCCTTGTCGCCTTCTTTGCTCTTCTTGTCTTCGCCCTTCTTCATGAACGGCGGGACCTTCTTTTCTTCTTTGGCAGCCTGAGCAGTCATCTCGATGACCATGAGTTCTTTCTCGTCACGCCACTGCGAATAGGCTTCGTCGTCCAAGTTAGACGCATGCGAAACCATTACTTCAACAGTTTCTTCCGAGAAGTTCTCACCAAGCAGCGAGCGAATGTCTTGCTCACGAACGACGGCTTCGGCCTCAGCAAGCTGAGCTTCTAGTTCGTCGGCACGTGTCGCACGGACCTGTAGAGATCCCATCGACTTTTCAAGCCAAGCAAGCTTAGCATTAAACGCTTCGTCACCACCGGTTGCTGAATCAATAGCAGCAATCTCGGCAGGAACTTCGCCACCAGCAGAAGCAGCAGCCTCTTGAACCAGCTTGTCTACGGCAGCACCGTATTCAGTAATCTGGTTGTTGAGAGCTTCAACCTCTGCATCACGAGTTTCTTTAGCTTCAGTAACTTCCGCTACCTTGGCTTTCAGTTCTGTGTTCGCCTCTTCAGCGGCTACGGCACGGGCTTCAAGTTCCGCCTTTGCCTGTAGTTCCGCAGCAGCCTTCTCTCGTGCTTCGAGAGCGGTATCGACCGCCGCAGTAATTTCCTCGGGGCTAGCACCCTGAGCGTTAGCATTAGTATTCATAAGGGTTACCTCCTGAGCAACTTCCTTGTCATTAGATTCCAAAACAGTGACTCTTTCAAGTAATTTTTCAATCTGTAGTTCCGTATCTTTCTCCGCAAACGAGTTCATAGGCTCCACAGCCTCAATCACGGAACGCTTGTTTGCGGGACGGTCTACAAAACCACAGCCTCCAAAAGTAATGGATCTAAGGACGCGACCGATCCGCACATTCTGACCCATGTCAGAATCACGATAAGTACCAGACCCCCCATTAGCACGTAAATGCTTATCAAGGAAGCTGGTGTTCTCATTTCGAGCGGCCGTCTTCTCTAAGCAGCCATTCTCGATATTGCAAAAACCGTAACTATAGTCATCGAACCAAGCTTCCATCGAGACAAAAAGCTGATCAGCGTTAGCTTTTGCTTCAATCTCATTAGCGAGGTCAGTATGAATCAGACGGAAGATTGCAGCTTCTACATAAAGATCAAAATCGCAATCCGGAGCGGTCTCATCTGTAATATCCAGAATGTTACCCTCTAAATCGCGAGCTTGTACGCTGTACATCACACCAACAATATCTTTATCTTGGTGCTGCCAGTTAAATGGTTTCATAACCGGCGTTTCACGAGCGGCCCAGGCTTCCTCCCTCGTGAAGATGTCATCGTTATCATTAATTCCGGCACCGTCGCCAGCCGAAACTAGACACGAACGAACATAAAGTAAGTCCATTTGTGGCTTTAGATCAAAACCGTACTTATCCTTTAAGGATGCAGCGGTAGCCTTAAACTCCTTGGAGCCCGGCTTAAGGTCAATAATCTCAGCCTTAGCCGAATGGATTGTGCGTGTATGATACTTCATGCTCATCGAATGAATAAACTAAAGGTGTACAATATCGCCCAAAAATCAGCTAACACCCTCTGTAAACTCGGAAACATCAGAGTCATTTGATACGCCGCCATCGGTTTCAAACAACTGACTAATGATAGTCCGTGCGGCACCAACGGGCACCGTCACGGTTGTTCTCGTCTTGCCGCCGGGAGCACTCGGGGTGCCTACCGCATGACCAGACACGTGCGTCACGGTCACCTGTTCTTCGGCACCGTCACCATCAAAATCAATGGGACGATCCGTCAAACGTTGCATTGCCGCACCATTCGTGCGAACCTGAACGGTGTTAATGTTATTGCTGTAACCAGCATTTAAACTTGTAGCCATTAGTACTTACCCTTTTTCTTCTTTTTCTTTTTATCACCATCAGTGGGCTTGCGAGGCCCCTTGAAGGGATTTTGTTGAGCCACTAAAAGAAATGCTTCCTTACTGAAGCTTCGTGCCTTGGATTGAGTTGGAACCACCCAAACTTCAACCTGAATAGGGTTCAGTTTAACCATTGTTCTTCATGCGATCAAGAAGTTCACGACGACGTGCTTCAGCATTATCGCTCGAAGCGGTAACGCCTCGCGACATTAGTTCGCGAAGAATGTCTTCCTGTAGATAGGTACTCAATTGGTCGAACTCTTCCGACTTCATGCCGCCTTTAAGAAGACGCTGACCGACCTTCTTGGCGTTCTGCATGTGCTCAAGCTGCTTATCGAGCATTTCCATCAGGCGACCAGCAATAGCTTGACGAGTATCTTCGTCTTTTAGAGCCTCTTCCACTTCGGCACTCGTAAGGGTCGGACAAGCAACCTGAGGAACTTCCTTCTTCTTTAAGACATCATTAGGGTTTTGAACACTTTGCGGTGTCGTCTTGGGGGCTTCTTGACCATCAGACAGTGCAACAGCCTGCTCGGCTGAAACACGAACATTGAGTTCAATGTCAGGATGAATACTCATGATGCCCTCGTAAACCTCTTGACGAAGCTCGCGAACCTCTCCCGCGTACCAGCCCGGCGACTCGTCTAACTGCATGACACGTGCCATACTCGACTGAGCCTGGGTTTCAGTAATGACGGGGAAGTGTTCCTTTTTATCTAGAACTCTTTCCGATGGACGGCCAGCAACCGTACCAGTACTAAGGCGGTCGGCCACACTGAGAGTCTCAGACTCAACTTTAATTTTGCGTGGCTGAGATTCGGGAGCTTTGCCTACCTGATCAGGCGTGAACCCCTCGTTCAGAGCTTTGGCAAAATTGTCTAAAGCTTCATTGTAATTCATTTCAGAAGACCCTTTATTCTTAAAAAATTCTACTTGTCTGAGACGTTTCTCTGCCCCCTCGCGAGAAGATGAACAGCCTAAGTTCTTACCATCTTTAGAAAATACACAAAACTGATTTCCTACTTTGCGGATGACCATTAGACGAACGTCCTCACTAACATAATACGCTAAAATAGTTCAGGTTTGTCCCCAAGATGATTCAAGATCGCTTGTTGTGTCCAGGCAGAAACCATGAACTGGCGTCTTTTCTCGCGTGTTGGAGCCTTGCCATAAGTACTACTGTAGTCGGCAACCTTCTCGGTATAAATGTTAAATACCTCGGCCTTAACTACCTCACAGGCGTCAGAACGTAACATGTTTACAATGAAATCATCTTGCAAAATCACGTCGTCTGATTCTGGAACCGGCATGTGACTGAACACGTTATAGATCAACCACTCTAGTCTTTCTTTTTCTTGAGCACGTAAATTTTTCACATTTTTTAAATTAGGATTTTCACGTGCTCTAGATCTAAGCAATCTTTCACTAATAAAACTCTCAACACGATCAAGCATTGCTCGACCTCTAACTTGTAATGTCTCGTGTGCTTCAAGCAAGTGGGCAACATTTTGTCCTTTCGGGCCGCGAGGATTATCCTGCTTTCCAGTGGGACCAGTTTCGGTATTTGCTGGACGACCGTTTGGTTTTTTACCTGCCGGTGGTTTTGCACCCGGCGGACCAGCCGCTCCCGGAGCAGGTTTGGGATCCTTAACGAACGGACCTTTCGGCTCAAAAATATCCTTCTCCTTGTACTTCTTCTTTTCTTCCTTCATCTTAGAAGCTTCAATTTCAGCAGTAGTACCGCCTTCATCAAGAAGAGTGTCAGCAGAAAGAATGCCACGATCATACAGACCCATCATAAAGGTCTGCTGTGCCTTTTCGTCTTTCAGGCTCGTGCGACCAAAACGAACAGTAGGTAACTTCTTGAAACCCATTGCATCAGCAATGACTTTCAATTCATTCATGAGCCAAGTGTGTACCTTGTTACGGTACGACTCTAGTCTCTCAAGAACCGTAGCAACGGCAATATATGAGTTAGAGAAGTTGCCACCTTTGCCACCAACAAGAACTTCCGGAATACCAAGAGCAGTTAAGATGTCCTTGTCTGCTGACTCGTGCTTTCCAGTGTCGAAGATTCCCTTTACATCAGCCTGAATAACCTCGGCATCAATAGCTTCATTCCACAGGATGTTAAGGGCCTGCCCAGGCATTTGTAACATGTCAGCTAGACGCTCGAAGTGTTCGTCTTCGGCTGGCATACCCTTTTCAATGTTTCCTAGCTTGAAAAGGAAGATGGAGTTGATGACAGACTGGCAAGCCTTCATTTCCATATTGCGTAGGCAGTCCTTGAAGTTAAGGGCTCGCAATGCTGGATAACAGAATGGGATGGCCCAATCGAACCAGTCCCATTTGCCGGGGGCTTGGATGACAGATAGTTCTTCGTCGCTTAGCTTAACCTCTGCCGAATAACCGGCACCCGGGCCTTGATACTTTTTGATTCTGCTCAGGAATTCTTTGGGCAGGTTCATTTCTGTCGTGCCAAGTTCCTGACTGTACGAACTCGTGAGCCCCATCCCACGAGCAATTTCAAGAGTATCCCTCTTGTCGATTGCCATTACCCAGTAGTGATCGCCGCGAAGCTTGCGACCACGAATCTCCATTTGAAGAGGGTTCAAGAATGTGTATCCCCACGGAATACGCTTATTAGGATTCTCTGGCATCTGATCGTCTTGCGGAGCTTTCGGGGCCTTAGCTGACGCCTGATTTT
>Ga0180432_10006778_pt1 | contig 14773 bp, 13 predicted proteins | sample SS_ome_10_FD_132414 | JGI IMG/M metagenome (GOLD analysis project Ga0180432, IMG submission 132414) | Hypersaline lake sediment archaeal communities from the Salton Sea, California, USA - SS_1_MS_2 metaG | ecosystem: Environmental > Aquatic > Non-marine Saline and Alkaline > Hypersaline >... | reverse complement strand
TGATGTCCTCGGTCGCTACCCCGATAAGCCACATCAGGGGCGAAAGTGAATATCCTAAAATGAATTCCAGGCTAAGCTCATGATACTTACCGGATGTGATGGAATTGATGCGTTCATTGAGCGTGGTCCAATCCCCGATCTTAACAAAAATGAAGTTGATAAAGGCGATGAACGTAATGAAAGACAGCAGCATGGCCGCCACATTCACGGCCAGGCGCAGTCCGTCAACGGTACCGTTGGATATGGCATCCAGTGCATTCTTACCGATACCTTCACGTGAAATTCTGATCTCCCTGTCGACATCTCCGGTCTGGGGTACCAGTATCTTGGAGATCACCACCACACCCGGTGCAGCCATTACCGATGCGGTCAGCAGGTGCTTGGCAAAGATCACCTGCTGTGTGGGATCGCCTCCTCCCAGGAAGCCGATATAGGCGGCCAGGACTCCTCCGGCCAGCGTAGCCATTCCTCCCGACATTACCAGCAGGATCTCCGACCGGTTCATTTTTTCCAGGTAGGCTTTGATAAGCAGGGGTGACTCGGTCTGACCGAGAAAGATATTCCCGGCAACAGAAAGGCTTTCAGGTCCTGAAAGACCCATAGAACGTGACAGAAGGTAGCCCAGGATACGCACGATGAACTGGATAAAGCCCAGGTAGAACAGGAGGCTCATCAGCGCCGAGAAAAAGATAATGGTAGGAAGGATCGAAAAAGCAAAATTCTGCAGGGCAGGATCCACCTCACCGGTCTGATTGTTCCTCAGCAGAAAACTGACCCCTTCACCGGTGAAGGTCAGGATTTTCACGAACCCTTTCCCGATGAATTCGAAGATGACCTGTATGAACGGAACATAGAGTATTCCGATGGCCAGCAGCACCTGGAGCGCAAGGCCGGTTCCCACCATTTTCCAGGAAATGGCCCTGCGGTCAGTGCTGAAAATCCATGCGATAAGAATGAGGACAAGCATACCCAGTATGCCCCGTAAAAGGCCCGTAAGACTGAAGGAGAAGCCAGTTACCTCGGGGAGGATATTGGTCATCTGAGCAGTGGATCAATTATTTTTTGGACCTTCGATTGATCTCGTCCCTTATCTCCGAGGCCCTTTCGTAATCTTCCTTGGAAACGGCTTCGGCAAGCAGTGACTTCAACTCCTCCATGCTGCTTTCCGAAAGTTCGGGATGGATGCTCCTTTTTCTCTGCTTCTCGGGTCTGGGAGGTACTTCAGGATCACCGGCTTCTTCAGACTGCTCTATGCCGGTTCCTTTCTCGAAATCCAGCACGATCCCGGCCTTATCGACAATCTCATCGGTGGTAAAGATAGGACACTGGAACCTGAGCGCCAGTGCAATGGCATCGGAAGTACGGGCATCCAGGGTCATCTGGCGATCTCCGTTGTCGCACAGTATGTTGGCAAAGAAAACACCGTCTTCCAGTTTGTGGATATTCACTTCCAGTATACGGATCCCGTAGGATTCAGAAAAATTCTTGAACAGGTCATGTGTCAATGGGCGGGGGGGTGTAAGTCCCTCCAGTTCAATGGCGATCGCCTGTGCTTCAAATCCACCGACAATGATGGGGATCCGCCTGTTACCTTCTTCTTCTGACAGAACCAGGGCATAGGCCCCGGACTGGGTCTGACTGTAGGATATTCCGAGAACATTCAACTTTATCTTCCCCATACCGGATACAAACCTCTTTGGTCACAAAGATAGAAATAACTCCGACATTATCCGAACCGTCCTTTCTTCCCTTGTTGGGCATCCCGGGGCGGCAGGGAGGACAAACCTAAAAATCCTGGTTGATATTTTTGACTTTCCTCCAATTGTTTCTATCTTTGCGAACCCAAAAATCAGACACAGGGAAAAAGAGAAATCCAATGTATGCAATTGTTGATATTGCCGGGCAGCAGTTCAAGGTTGAAAAAGACCAGAAACTCTTTGTACACAGGCTCGATGCCGGCGAGGGAGAGCGTGTTTCGTTCGACAGGGTTTTGCTTATAGACAATGACAGCAAGATCTCCGTGGGTGAACCCATCCTGAAAGGGGCATCGGTCAGCGCACGCGTAATCTCCCATATGAAAGGGGACAAAGTACTTGTTTTCAAGAAGAAGAGAAGGAAAGGATATCAAAAACTGAACGGGCACCGCCAGTACCTGACACAGATCCAGATCGAAGAAATCAACGAAAAGTCAAAAGTCAAAAGTCAAAAGTCAACGGAAGAAGAGGCGGAGGTAAAACCGGGCAACGCAGATACAAAGCCAGTGACTGAAACCAAACCGAAACCAAAGGCACAGGCAGAAGCCAAACCTAAGGCCAAACCGAAACCGGAAGCTAAGCCAAAGGCAAAGACCGAAACAAAACCGAAGGCCGAAACAAAACCGAAACCGGAAGCTAAGCCAAAGACAGAGCCCGGGAAAAAGGAATCATAAAAACCAGGAAAAATGGCACATAAGAAAGGAGCCGGCAGTTCAAGAAACGGCAGAGAATCAGAGAGCAAACGCCTGGGCGTGAAACTTTACGGCGGACAGATCGTCAAAGCCGGCAATATCATTGTCAGGCAGCGGGGTACCGTACATCATCCAGGGAACAACGTGGGGATCGGCAAGGACCATACACTGTTTGCCATGATCGCCGGGAGGGTGAAATTCTCCCGGAAGAAGAACAACAAATCGTATGTTTCCATCGAACCGGTGGTGGAAAACTGAGAAAAATCTTTCCCCCGTTCATGAAGCCGGAAGCCTGTAAAGCACTACCTTTGTAGTGTTTTTTACAGGTTTTTTTCTTTTCAGATGCTCACTATCCAGTTAATACGCGAACAGAAAGAGAACATAGGCCAGCGGCTGAGGATCAAGAATTTCCACAGACCGGAGGTCATCGAGGAGATCCTTGCCACAGACGATGAGCGCAGGTCCCTCCAGGTCAGGACCAACGAACTGCAGGCTGAATTGAAACAGCTCAGCCGTGAGATCGGGGTCCTCTTCCAGAAGGGTGAAAAGGAGCGGGCCGGAGAGATCAGGAACCGCACCTCATCCCTGAAAGGAGAGCTGGAGTCCTTTGAGGGCAAACTGGACCGGGCTACCACCAGGCTCAACGACCTGCTCATCCAGGTACCCAACCTTCCCCATTCTTCGGTGCCTCCCGGGATTAGTGATGCGGATAACCCCGTGGTCCGGGAGGGAGGGGGCCGGCCTGAACTGCATGCAGAGGCTCTGCCTCACTGGGAGCTTGGAGCCAGGTACGGTATCCTTGATTTCGACATGGGGGTAAAGATCACGGGTGCCGGATTCCCTGTTTTAAGGGGAAAGGGGGCCCGTCTGCAGCGTGCGCTGATTTCATGGTTCCTGGAAAGGAACATTGCGGCAGGATACGAGGAGTTCCTCCCCCCCCTGGTGGTCAATGAGGATTCAGGTTTCGGGACGGGTCAGCTGCCTGATAAAGAAGGACAGATGTATCACATCACCAGTGATAACCTCTACCTGATCCCCACTGCGGAGGTCCCCGTTACCAACATATACCGGGACGTGATCCTCAGGGCAGAGGAGCTGCCTGTAAAAAATACGGCCTATACGCCCTGTTTCCGTCGTGAAGCAGGCTCCTATGGAAAGGATGTTCGCGGCCTGAACCGGGTGCACCAGTTCGACAAGGTAGAGATCGTACAGATCCAGCATCCTTCCAGGTCCTATGAGTCTCTCGGGGAGATGGTGGACCATGTGGAACAGCTGGTGATCGGCCTTGGGCTTCCTTACCGGATCGTGCAACTCTGCGGGGGCGATCTGAGTTTTACCTCTGCCCTGACCTACGATTTCGAGGTGTATGCCGCCGCACAGAAAAAGTGGCTCGAGGTAAGTTCGGTCTCCAATTTTGAATCCTTCCAGGCCAGCAGGCTCAGTCTGAGGTTCAGGGAGGCCGGAGAGAAAGGGACCCGGCTGGCCCATACACTGAACGGCAGTGCACTGGCCCTGCCCAGGATCATGGCGGCCATCCTGGAAAACAACCAGACAAAGGAGGGCATCGTCATACCGGAGGTTCTCTGGCCCTATACGGGATTTGAATTTATCCCCGCACCGCTGAACACATGATAAATCATTGATCCATGACCGGGAAATCGACCGGGAAAGCAACCATTTTCGCCATCATGGCGGTACTCTTCTGGTCGACCTCTCCCACAGCCTTCAAGCTGGGATTGCAGAGTACCGGAAGCTACCAGTTGCTCACCGCAGCCTCCATCACATCCGCTGTCATACTGGGATCGATCCTGCTCATCCGCGGCCGGAAAAGCGGTTATCCGTCCATAGGATGGAAAGATCTGGTCTATTCGGCCATTCTGGGATTGTTGAACCCGGCCGCCTATTATCTGATCCTGTTCCAGGCCTACTCCATCCTGCCGGCACAGGTGGCCCAGCCCCTGAATATGGTATGGCCCATTGTCCTGGTGATCCTTTCCATACCCATGCTGCGACAGAAGATCAGCTGGATCAGCATCGGTACCATGCTGCTCAGCTTTACCGGAGTGGTCCTTGTCTCCTTACAGGGAGGTACGGGAGGAGAAGACCCCCGCAACAGGTTAGGGGTGTTTCTAGCCCTCTCCACATCTCTGATCTGGGCTGTTTACTGGATCTTCAACGCCCGGGACAGGGCCGAACCGGTGACCCGGCTCTTTTTGAATTTCACATTCGCTTCCGTTTATCTGCTGGCGGGTAGTATTTTAACCGGCGAACTTTTCCCTGCCACCGGCCCGGGCTGGTACGCGTCAGTTTATGTGGGTATTTTCGAAATGGGGATTACCTTTGTGCTATGGCTGAAGGCCATGCAGCTGGCCCGTGCAACGGACAGGATCAGCAACCTGGTCTTCCTGGCACCGTTCCTGAACCTGTTTTTCGTTAAGACGGTGCTGGATGAAAGGATCTTCCTGACAACGGTCTTCGGTATCATCCTGATCGTTTCCGGGATCATAATCCAGAATTTAACTGGCAGGCATGCGAAGATCACATGACAGGATCATACTCGGGATCGACCCCGGAACCAATCTGATGGGTTACGGTGTCATCTTCGATAACGGGAAAAAACCCGGGTATGAGGAAATGGGGGTGGTCGACCTGAAAAAGGCCGGCACCCATTATATGAAACTGCGAAAGATTTATGAGCGAACGCTCGGGTTGCTCGACCGTTACCTGCCAGACGAGGTGGCCATCGAGGCCCCCTTTTACGGCAGGAATGTCCAGTCAATGCTGAAGCTGGGCCGTGCCCAGGGTGTGGCCATCGCCGCGGTGATCTCCAGGGATATCCCCGTATTCGAATATGCTCCCCGGAAGATCAAATTGTCCATAACCAGTGCCGGTGATGCATCAAAGGAACAGGTTGCAGGTATGCTGGCACATATGTTCGCCCTGAAGGAGATCCCGTCCAACCTGGATGCAACGGACGGACTTGCTGTGGCAGTCTGTCACTACTACCAGAAAACCAGCGGGGCAATCCGTTCCAGGGGTAACAGCAGCTGGGAAGAATATGTCAGGAAAAACCCGGGTAAAGTAAAATAAAACACAACGCTGGAGGCAGACCCGGGAGAACTATTCCACAGCATCGGAGATCATCCGGGCAGTTTCCCTGAACTCCTCCTCTGTAAATGACAGTTTTGGCCTGCTGAATTCGATATCGTACAGTGAATTGATGGGGATAAGATGTATATGGGCATGGGGGACTTCCAGGCCAAGTACAGCGATCCCCACTCTTTTGCACTCGATCGTACGGTCTATGGCACGTGCGACTTTCCTGGCGAATACCATCATTCCGGCCAGAAGGTCATCATCCAGGTCGAAAATATAATCGGTCTCTGTTTTGGGAATGACCAGTGTGTGGCCCTTTGCCAGCGGGTGGATATCCAGGAAGGCATAATATCGTTCATCCTCCGCAACCAGGTAGGATGGTATCTCGCCTTTGATGATCCTGCTGAAAATGGTTGCCATGATCGGTTCAGATTGATATTTCCAGGATCTCAAATGACATCACTCCAGAGGGGACCTGGATCTCGACCACATCTCCCACCTTTTTCCCGAGGAGGCCCTTTGCAATAGGTGTTGCCACGGAGATCTTTCCGTTCTTGATGTTGGCCTCACCCTCCGAAACAAGTGTATATTCGACCGGCTTGTTGGTCTTCAGGTTTTTCAGCTTCACCCGGTTCAGGATCTGGACCTGAGAGGTGTTGATCTTCGTTTCATCGATCACACGTGCGTTGGCCAGCATGTCCTCCAGCCTGGCAATTTTCATCTCAAGCATTCCCTGTGCCTCCTTGGCCGCTTCATATTCGGCATTCTCAGAGAGATCCCCTTTATCCCGGGCCTCCGAGATCTGCATGGATATGGCCGGCCGTTCAACACTGAGCAGGTAATCCAGCTCTTTCCTCAGATTGGCCAAACCCTCCTCTGTCATGTAAGAAGTTTGTGCCATAATGATTCCTCCCGATTAACTTAATAAAAACAAAAAGAATCCCGCATACTCCGGAACTCTTCCAACTGTAAAATTATTAAAAAAAACTTAATATTCAACGCGGTTGATGATGGCCGAATAGACAACGGCCGTACCGGCATCAAAATCTTTGACAATTTCAAAATAATCGGTACCAGATTGATCATCCAGTTCGAGCACATCAATTGATTCCGTGGATGACTGGCCCTCCTGTGCCGCCCCGCCTTCGTCCATGATCTCGCGCCCCATGATCCTTTCGTACTCGTCCAGGAGCGATCCCCTTCCGGTCGCCGTTCCCTCCTGATTGACCGTCCTCCCTGCATAGGGTGCATCGTAGTTCTCCACGTTGAGAGGTTCCTCCCTGATCTCCCGTCCCTCGAATTCCTCCTCAACCGGCTCCGCGGCACCCATCGTCCGGTCATCCCGCTCCATGTTCATGGCTCTTTCAAAATTCTCCAGGAAACTGCCTCCTGCCTGCACGCCTCCATCAGAGGCCGTCCCGCCCGGCTTCTTCTTTTTTCCAAGAACGCCGATGATCACGGCCACCAGAGTGATCACCACATACAATATGGTCCCGATATCAAAATCCATGATTCTCTCTGGAAGATGTACTAATTGCTGGTTTATGGAGTTAAAAATACAAAAAAACGTCGATTTTCTTACTTTTGCGCCAAATGAACAGGAGAATTATCATATTTTCTATTTTTTTGCTGATCTTTTTTCCATGTCTGATCGCACCCTCCTGTGAGACCAACAGGGGACCCCTGATCCCTTATGTGACAGTTAACAGGTACCTCCTGCTCTATTCCGACCTGGCAGGCATGGGAATAGGCACCACCAGGCTCATCGATAATGAAGGCGTGAACGGTATCGTGCTCTACCGGGAAGCCGACCTGATCTTCTATGCCTATGACCGCACCTGCACGCTGTGGCCGGAGCACAATGCAGCGGTGGTGGAAGACACGACCTTTTTCGGGGTATTCGAATGCCCCGACTGTCATTCCAAATACCTGCTGATGAACGGCGGTGAACCCAACTCCGGTCCCGCACGATACCCGCTGGTGGAATATAAGACCTCCATCCAGGGAGATGTGCTCCGTATCTACAACTAGCCCCGCATCCGTATCCGGTCCCTCTCAGTAACGGTAGTGGTTGGGCTTGTAGGGACCTTCCACCTTCACACCCAGGTACCCTGCCTGAACATCGGTAAGCTTTGTCAGCTTAACACCCAGCTGGCCCAGATGCAGGCGCGCCACCTCCTCGTCCAGTTGCTTGGGCAGGATATAGACACCTATCTCGTAATCGTTTTTCCAGAGGTCCATCTGGGCCAGTGTCTGATTGGAGAAGGAGTTGCTCATGACGAACGAGGGATGACCGGTGGCACAACCCAGGTTCACCAGTCTTCCTTCGGCCAGAAGGAATATGGCGTGTCCATCTTCGTAAATATACTTGTCCACCTGCGGTTTGATGTTCACCCTACGGATCCCTTCCCAGTTCTCCAGTAGCTCTACCTGGATCTCGTTGTCGAAATGCCCGATGTTGCAGACGATGGACTGGTCTTTCATGGCAGCCATATGTTCCGCTGTGATCACATCCCTGTTCCCCGTTGCGGTCACGAAGATATTTCCCTCTTTCAACGCCTCTTCCATGGTGGTTACCTCGAATCCCTCCATGGCGGCCTGCAATGCGCAGATGGGATCTATCTCGGTGACAATGACCCTGGCCCCGTATGATTTCATGGAGTGGGCACACCCTTTCCCCACGTCGCCGTAACCGGCAACGACAACAACCTTTCCTGCGATCATGACATCGGTAGCGCGCTTGATACCATCGGCAAGGGATTCACGGCATCCATAGAGGTTGTCAAATTTTGATTTGGTGACGGAGTCGTTCACGTTGATGGCAGGGAAAAGCAATGTCCCCTGCTCCAGCATCTGGTAGAGTCGGTGTACCCCTGTGGTGGTCTCCTCGGAGACTCCCTTGATCTCAGGGACGATCCTGTGCCATCTGCCCGGGTCTTCCCTGAGGATCCCGCGCAGGGTATCTAAGATCGCCCGTTCTTCCCTGCTGGAGGCCTCAGCGTTCAGGATCCCCGGATTGTCCTCTGCCTGGTAACCCCTGTGCACCATCAGCGTGGCATCCCCGCCGTCATCCACGAGCAGGTTGGGGCCTTTGCCACCCGGAAAACTGAGTGCCTGGGCGGTGCACCACCAATATTCCTCCAGGGTCTCCCCTTTCCAGGCAAAAACCGGTATACCGGCTTCGGCGATGGCGGCGGCGGCATGGTCTTGTGTACTGAAAATATTACAACTGGCCCAGCGAACTTCCGCTCCCAGTTCAGCCAGAGTCTCGATCAGCACGGCCGTCTGGATGGTCATGTGCAGTGAACCGGTGATCCTGGCTCCCCTTAGGGGCTTCTCCCCTGCATATTTCCTCCGTATCGCCATCAGACCGGGCATCTCCTTCTCGGCGATCTCGATCTCTTTCCTTCCGTATCCGGCCAGCGAGATATCGGCAACCTTATAAGGAAGGGTCTCAGTGTATGTCATGGTTTCCATAGTAAATCGATTTTCAGGACAGCAAAAATAAGCTTTTCTTTGGTTCTGTCCCAGTACCCGAAATAATACGTCTGAAAATCAAAAAAGTTCCTGGATGATTGCTTTATCTTTATCAAGCTGGAGCTTCAGTTCATCCAAACCGGAGAACTTCATTTCATTCCTTATCCTTCGGATGAAGTGGACTACGATCTCTTCACCGTAAAAATCTCCCGACAGGTCAAAAAGATGGGCTTCAATGGTCTTTACTGCCGATCCGCTGTCGATGGTGGGACGGAAACCGATATTGAGCATACCCCGGTACTGGTTGCCCTGCAGTTCGGCACGAATGGCATACACCCCGTTCATGGGGATCAACTTGTAGGGGTTCCGGGGATGGATATTCGCTGTCGGGTACCCGATCTTACTGCCCAGGTGGTTCCCTTCCATGATGATACCTGCCAGGTAGTACTGGTAACCAAGCATCTCCTCCGCGCGGACCAGGTCGCCCGCTGCAATGAACTCCCTGATCAGGGTTGAGCTGACCCTTTTTTCGCCCCGGAGAAATTCCGGCGATTTTTCGATCCTGAAACCCCCGGCAGCCGCACAGGCTGCCAGTCCTTCCGGATTTCCCATGCGGTCGCTGCCGAAGCGGTTGTCGTGGCCCATCAGCAGTACCTCCACACCGATTTTATCCACCAGGAACTTCTGCACGAATTCACAGGCGGTCAGCCCGGCCACCTGTCTGTCAAAAGGAATGACGATCAGGCGGTCCACACCGCACCGCTCCAGTTCCCGGACCTTTTCCGCCATGGCATGGAGAAGGGTGAAACCGGTGCTGTCCTTCCCCAGGACAATATGCGGGTGAGGCCAGAGTGTCACGACCACCGATTCGCCACCGTGCTCTCCGGCCCGCCGGTTCAGTTGATCCAGGATAAAACGGTGACCTGTATGCACACCGTCGAAGATCCCGATAGTGACCACCGGTCGCAGAATGTGATCTGACTGATGAATGGAACCGACAATCATAAAAGAAGGTTGTAAGAGTGCACAAATTTAATAATTTTAAAGAGCAGTTATGAAGCAACTCGAGATCATCCGGAATGACCCCTGGCTGGAACCCTATCGCTCCGTGATCGAGCACAGGCAAAGCCGGATTGCCCGGCGGGAACAGGAACTTGCCGGCAACCTCTCGCTCCAGTCCTTTGCCAGCGGGCACTTATATTTCGGACTACACGAGACGGAAAATGGTTTGGTGATCAGGGAATGGGCACCTCATGCAACCGGCATTTTCCTCCTGGGAAAGCACAGTGACTGGAAGCCCAGTGCAACTTTCAGCTTTCAGCGGATGGAGAACGGCAACTGGGAATTGAAGATCCCGGAGAATACACTTATACACGGCGATAAGTACAAGCTGCTGGTGCGCTGGAACGGAGGGGAAGGAGAGCGCATCCCGGCATGGTGCAACCGGGTGGTACAGGATCCGGAAACCAATGTGTTCGATGCACAGGCATGGCAGCCCGCCGAACCCTTCCGGTGGAAAAATCCCCTGCCCGACCTGGAGGGTTTTCAACCCCTGATCTACGAAGCGCACGTCGGTATGGCTACCGAGGATTATAACGTGGGGACCTATCGTGATTTCAGGGAGAAGATCCTTCCACACGTGGTGGAAAGCGGCTACAACACCCTCCAGTTGATGGCCATCCAGGAGCATCCATATTACGGTTCCTTCGGCTACCACGTCTCCAGTTTCTTTGCCCCCAGTTCCAGGTTCGGCACACCCGACGAGCTGAAGGAACTGATCGATGCGGCCCACGGACAAGGCATGGCGGTGATCATGGATATCGTGCATTCCCATTCGGTACGGAATGAGGTGGAGGGTCTGGGACGGTTCGACGGGGATCCGGGACAGTTCTTCCACAGAGGCCCCAGGAGGGAACATGTGGCCTGGGACTCCCTTTGCTTTGATTACGGGAAAATTGAAGTGTCCCATTTCCTGCTATCCAATGTCAATTACTGGCTGACCGAGTTCCGTTTCGACGGCTTCCGTTTTGACGGGGTGACCAGCATGCTCTTTTACGACCACGGATTGGGGCGTGATTTCACCAGTTACGACTTCTATTTTGACGGGGGACAGGATGAAGATGCCCTCACCTACCTCTCACTGGCCAACAAGATGATCCAGGAGATCAGGCCCGGGGCTATCTCCATTGCAGAGGACATGAGCGGCTACCCGGGACTGGCATCCCCCCTGGAGGCGGGGGGTGTGGGATTCACCCACCGGCTGGCAATGGGCACCCCCGATTACTGGATCAGAACCATCAAGGAGCGCCAGGATGAAAACTGGAACATGTCGGAGATCTACCACGAACTGACCTCCAAGCGCGCCGATGAGAGGACCATCGGGTATGCCGAATCGCACGACCAGGCCCTGGTGGGTGACAAAACCATCATCTTTCGCCTCATCGACAAGGAGATGTACTGGCACATGAACAAGTCTTCGCGGAACCTGCTGGTGGACCGCGGCATAGCCCTGCACAAGATGATACGGCTGATCACTGCTGCCACCGCGGGTAACGGATACCTGAATTTCATGGGCAACGAATTCGGTCATCCCGAATGGATCGATTTCCCCAGGGAAGGCAACAACTGGTCCTATCATTATGCACGCCGCCAGTGGAGCCTGATCCGGAACAAGGACCTGTGGTATCAATCCCTGTATGATTTTGACCGGGAGATGATCCGGCTGATCAGAGAACACAGGATATATGACGCATCCTGCAACCATATCAAAACAGACCAGGGTGACCTGGTCATCGCATTTGAACGCAGGGGCCTGGTGTTCGCGTTCAATTTCCACCCGGCCAATTCCTATACCGATTACGGTCTGGCCGTAGATGCCGGGAAATATATTACACTGCTCTGCACCGATCAGGCCGGGTTTGGCGGTTTTGACCGGTTCGATACCGGGCTGACTTACAGGTCGATGGTGGAGCGCTCCTTCGGTTTGAAGCACAATCTGAAGCTATACCTGCCCGCCCGGACAGGCCTGGTGCTGCAGCGCCGGGAGACACCAGGGATCCGGTAAACCGTGCATCCGGATCACCCCCCGGGGATCCTTCAATATTCCCGGAAATACATACCTCAGATCCACCGCACCAGCGGGAAGTCCATCCGGTGAGGGATCATCTCATGTTTGGGATAGATCCTGAATCCGATATCGAAGAACCCCGTTTCGGTCACTTTCTGTGAGAAGGAGTATTCCGCAATGTTACCCTCCCTCCGTGTACATATAAAATCGATGGTTCCGCGGAATTTGGATTCGCCCTTCTTTCGGGTCGAGTTGGTCAGGACCATTTCCACACCGATCTCCCCGGCCTCCAGTCCGTCCAGGTCTAGGACCACCCTGCCCGTATAGGTCTGCCCGACCACAAACTCCTCCCTGGCGGCATCCGGGATGTCGTACTGGACGACCCTGATGTTCTTCCAGTGGGTCAGGATCCTGTGTTTCCAGTGGGCGATCTCCTTGGGAAGAAGGTAATCCTTTTGTTTCAGCTTCTGCGAACGGGTCTGCAGCCTGGAATAATAACGCTCGATGTAATCACGCAGCATGCGGTTCATGGTGAATTCCGGTGCCACATGGGCAATGGTGTTGCGGATCATTCCCACCCAGTCTTCCGGGATCCCTTTTTCATTGCGCTGGTAAAACTTCGCCGTGATGTCATTCTCCAGGATGGTATAGAGCCTCTCCGCATCCAGTTCGTCCTGGAGTTCCTGGTTGTCGAAGGAGCGTTCGAGGGGCAGTGCCCAACCTGCATCCCTCCGGTAGCCTTCCGCCCACCATCCGTCCAGCACACTGAAGTGCATGGTCCCGTTCATCACTGCTTTTTCCCCGCTGGTCCCGGAAGCTTCCAGCGGCCTGGTCGGGGTGTTAAGCCATATATCCACGCCCCGGTAAAGGCGTTTGGCCAGCTGGATGTCGTAATTCTCAAGAAAGATGATCCTCCCTATGAACTCAGGCCTTTTCGAAATCCCCACGATCATCTTGATCAGGTCCTGACCGGGGATATCCTTGGGGTGTGCCTTTCCCGCAAATATGAACTGGACCGGTTTGTCAGGATCGTTCACAATCCTTGCCAGGCGGTCCAGATCGCGGAACAGCAGATGTGCCCGTTTGTAGGTGGCAAACCGCCGGGCAAAACCAATGGTCAGTGAGTCCTGGTTGAGTCCGTTCGCGATCTCAAGCATCTGTGCCGGGTTGTCGATCATCCTGGAGGATGCATCCGAGAGCCGTTCCCGGATATAATCGATAAGCCGTTCCCGCTCCTCCGATTTCAGGTCCCAGATCTCGGCATCAGGCACGAATTTGATCTTATCCCACATCAGCCTGTTCTCCTGCCGGATGAAACAGTCGTCACCAAATGTCTTGCGGTACAGCTTCTTCCATTCAGGTCCCAGCCAGGTGGGCAGGTGCACACCGTTGGTCACGTACCCGATATGGGACTCTTCTGTCAGGTACCCCGGCCAGAGCCCCGAGAACAACTCCCGGGTCACCTGACCGTGGAGCCTGCTTACTCCGTTCACCTCCTGGGACAACTTTACCGCCAGCACGCTCATGGAGAACTTCTCATGGACCTGGTTGGGATGGTAACGTCCCATGTTCATGAGCTGGTTCCAGGTGATCTTCATTCGCTCCGGATAATGGGGGATATAGGTCCTCAGGAGGTCCTCCTCGAAAGCATCATGCCCGGCCGGTACCGGGGTATGGGTGGTGAAAAGGCTGGAGCCGCGCACCAGCTCCAGTGCTTCCGGGAAGGTCATGTTCTCACCCTGAATGAATTCCCTGAGCCTCTCCAGTCCTGTGAAAGCTGCATGTCCCTCATTGCAGTGGTACAGATCCGTATCGATCCCGATGGCACGAAGGGCCCTGATTCCACCGATCCCTAGCAGGATCTCCTGCTTGAGCCGGTTTTCGTTGTCTCCGCCGTAGAGGTTGTAGGTAATGGTACGATCATTCTCCTGGTTAGCCTCGAAATCTGCATCCATCAGGTAGAGGGGGATCCTTCCCACCTGTACTTTCCAAAGCCTGGCATGCAGCGCGCGGCCCGGAAGGACGATCTGTAACTCCTTCCATTTTCCTTCCCGGTCCCTGACGGGTGTAATGGGCAGCCGCGAAAAGTGCTGGGCATCTTCCCTGGCCACCTGCTCCCCGCCGGCCGAGATGATCTGCCGGAAATAACCGTACCGGTAAAGGATCCCGACACCGATCAGATTGATATTGTAATCGCTGGCTTCTTTCAGGTAATCGCCCGCCAGCATGCCCAGTCCGCCCGAATAGGTCTTCAACGAGTTGTGAAGCCCGAATTCCATACTGAAATAGGCCACCGAAGGCACATTCTCGCGAGGTTTCTCAGCCATGTAAGAAGAGAATGTTTCATGCACCTGTTTCAGCTTTTCCAAAAACTCCCCATCATTTTCCAGTTTCAGAAGCACATCATAGGGAAGCCTTTCCAGCAGTTCAACGGGATTCTCCTCCACCTCCTCCCAGAGATCCCTGTTAATGGAGGCGAACAGTTCGATGGCCTCCAGGTTCCAGGACCACCAGAGATTCCTGGAGAGTTCCTCCAGGGGCTTCAGCTTCTCGGGGATACTCTGCTGGACCATGACACGTCTCCAGAGCGGCTGGATGTCAACGAGCACCTGCTCGGTCTCGGGCAGTTTTTCGATCCGTTCCTTTTCAAAATAGGTCGGCTCTTTCCCGGAGGCCCGTTCAAGGGC
>Ga0180432_10006775_pt1 | contig 14776 bp, 12 predicted proteins | sample SS_ome_10_FD_132414 | JGI IMG/M metagenome (GOLD analysis project Ga0180432, IMG submission 132414) | Hypersaline lake sediment archaeal communities from the Salton Sea, California, USA - SS_1_MS_2 metaG | ecosystem: Environmental > Aquatic > Non-marine Saline and Alkaline > Hypersaline >... | reverse complement strand
TTCACAAAAAGTGGAATAACATTTAAATATGAAGAAAACAATATAATTATTATAGGATGCAGGAACAAGAAGATTCAATATTTTATAAAGGAAGAATTAAGGAAATAGAGAAAGCTCTCATTCAATACGTGGTAGATGTGGGAAAGACTAAGAGATCTGAAATGGAATCTCACTTACTAGCATATCTTTTGTTCCATCCTAAGCTCACTCAAGCTCAAATGCGTGCGCTTTCGTTGGAGTATTACAAAAAAAAGTCAAAATCAGGAATTTCAACAGGAACGATCTCGTCATTCGTGAAAAAATACGAAAAATTTCGAGTACTTCATCGTGAAAAAGAAAAGTCTGGTAATAATTATACATATTTCTACTCTTTTCGCGGATCTCTTACAAATTTAACCATGACTGCACTCTACGAAGCAATTGCAATGATTTATGAGATGGTTGAATTTTTTAATAAAAAAATTGATTCTTTAACAAATTTAAACTCAAAACATAAGAACAATGATATCTTTCCCATTATTTTATTGAGAACTAAGGAGTTGATAGATTTTTGGAGCGAATATGAAGATCTAGTAGAACATTTAAAAAACTCTTTTCCAGATATGCCACAAATTCCTTCTAAAAGGGGATTTTTCAAAGACATCGAGGACTATTCTGCCGATTTACGCTTGGAAGATATAGAAGAAGAAATAATAAAAGTATTGTCTGAAACAACAGGATTCACGGTTAAAAACGATCAATATACAAGGATTCTATCCTATTTCATAATTAGAAAGCAACTAACTCAAGAAGATGCTAAAAAATTGACGGGATTTTCTACGGGATACATCTCTCAGGCGCTTAATTATCTAATTGAGAACGAATTAATTCAAAAAGTAAAAATAAAAGGTGTTAGAAAGCCGTTCTACGTCGTTGAGTCCATTAAATACAACTATTTCTTGAGGTTTTTTAATCGACTTAACTTAACATTCAATAAAAAACCAGTATTAGATGAATTACTTCGTGAATTAAGAGAAAAAGAAAATCAAATGAAGCATCTGAATGGATATGCTTTTATAAGAAGTAGATTGGAAGAACTTTTGGAATACTTCCCTTTAGTGGAAGATTTTATTGGGATTCTTCACACGGAATTAGAAAAACTTAATAAATATAGGAATGCTGAAAAAATTTAAATGACATTTTTAACTACTTTAGATATCTTACTTAGAAAAAAATATCTACTTTTATAACTTTTTAAACTTTAAGTAAGATACATGCATAGGTAGCCAAGGTGGCGTAGCCCGGGAACGCACCAGACTGAAGAATCATTTCAGATTTTAGATATCTGGGTATCGAGGGTTCAAATCCCTCTCTTGGCACCATTAAATAAAGAAATTTAAGATGATAATTCAAGAAATATTAGCAAAAAGCATCCTGACAAGAAGTAACATTCCAAGCGTGGATTTAGTTGTGAATCCATACGTGGGGTGCGAGCACGGGTGTATCTATTGCTACGCTGAATTCATGAAGAGGTTTACCAATCATCATGAACCTTGGGGCGCTTTTCTCGACGTAAAAATAAATTCACCAGACTTAGTAAAACCGCGAGGGCAATATCGTGGTAAGAACGTGTTATTAAGCTCCGTGACAGATCCATACCTCCCCCACGAGAGAAAGTACGAACTTACCCGCAAAATCCTTGAAAAATTAGTTCCACATCAGCCATCGCTAACCATATTGACAAAATCTGAACTGGTGACAAGGGATATCGATATATTGAAAAAATTTAAAGATATTGATGTGGCCATATCGATTTCCACGTTAAATGAAGAATACATGAAACAACTCGAACCTCGCGCTTCGATCCCTTCAAGACGATTTGCTGCGTTAAGAAAATGTAAAGAAGCTGGATTGAAAACGCACGTGTTTATATCACCAATCTTTCCTTACATGACTGACATCGAAGAAATAATGAGATACGCCATTGATTTTGTAGATTACTTCTCGTTCGAAAATTTAAATGTCAGACCGCATAACCGCAAGAGAGTATTTGATTTTATAGAAAAGAATCGACCGGACTTATTAGAAAAATATAAAACTATCTACAACACACCGCACGATAATTCGTATTGGGATTTATTATCGGACAAAATCGTTGAGCTTAGTAAAAAATATAAAATTGAGTGCGTGAATCATTTTCACCAAGGAGGATTTTCGAAATAAAATATTTTTATACTTTCCACTCTATTATGTACTATTAACTGAAATTAATCTTTTGAGTATTGTAAAATGACTTCTACACCTAAAAAAATCCTATTTATTGGAATTGATCAATCCATACCCTATCTCCTCAAGAAATTCATGGATAAGGATGTATTGCCAAACATTAGCAAGTTAGTTGAAAGTGGCGTGATCGGCGAGGGCTTGTCGTGTCCTCCCTGCGACACTCCTACAAATTGGGCAACGCTTGCCACGGGAGCAACAACGGCTGTCCACGGTGCCACGAGCTTCTACCTTCATCTCCCAGGCGAACCATTTGAACTTGGGCCTAAAATTAGATCAAGAACTTCTCTCTCTCGATATGCTGGAGCAGAATATATATGGGACACGGCAGAAAAGAATGGAAGGGTTCCTTTCGTCATAAATTATCCCGCTGGTTGGCCGAGTGACTTCAAAAAAGGAGCAATGAGCCTCCTCACTTGGCCACTTCCCGAATCGCTCCCTAGAGAGCTATCGTACCCTGCCACTTTAAAATTTTCTACTGAACCTTCGAAACCAAGTTTACAAATCACTCAAGCGGAAGCTGACCCTGGAATGTTTAATAGCAAGTCACCCTTGCTTCAAATCGCGATTGGCGTGAAAAACAGGCACGTTGTACAAGCACCAGTTCTTAATGGATATATAATAGATTCAGAGGGAAATGGATACGATTCGCTTGCTATTGCTAACGGAAAAGGAGAAGATTGGCAATTATTGAAGATGGAGCAGTGGAGCGACTGGATATCGGTAGAAGTTGAATCAAACCAGGGAAAATTGCCCTGCCTTTTCAAGGTACAAATCGTTGAGATGGCAAGCGATGGAAGTAAATTGAATCTAAAGCTCACGAGCTATTATAACACGAAAGGATGGACGAATCCGGAAGATTTTGGCGAAAAATTAATCCGGAATGCAATAGAACACGATTTAGGAAAGGAAGAGAAAGTTGATTACATGATCTCTGGAGAAGTGAAAACCTATCTCTTCCGTGCGAGGAGGGAAGCGTTAACCTTAGCACGCGCCATTAAGTATGCTAAAGGTTCGTTAGGATGGGACCTTTGTTACTTTCACATTCACTTGTTAGATGCCGTGAACCATCGAACCCTTGCTGTATTGCACGAGGATTCTCCGTTTTATACCGAAAAAGCCGCCACTAAGGCTCTTGGTTATGTTCAAACCGCTTATCAAATTGTAGACGAAATGGTAGGATTACTCTTGGAATCGTGCGTGGACGACGAAACCGTGGTATTCTTCCTCTCAGATCATGGTGCCATGCCCACGTGGAGAATGGTTAATGTTCCCTTAGCTTTAGTCCGCTCGAATCTTTTGAATTATAAATGGGACAGTAAAAAACAAAAATTGGTTGTTGATTGGAATAAAACTCTAGCGTTCCCCTATTTGGAACCTCCATATGTATGGGTCAATCTCAAGGGAAGGGATCCTCAAGGAATTGTGAGTACCGGAGATTACGAATCAGTAAGAGATCGGATAATACAAGCTCTTTATCAAATGAAGGATCCAGAAACGGGTGACCCCATTATTAAACTTGCAATTCGAAAAGAAGAGGCTGCTGATTTAGGACAAGACGGAGAAAGGATTGGAGACGTCGTGTATTTTTTAAATCCCCCGTTCACCTTGTTTGATGGTGCCTTAGAACAGCTCGATCCTTCAGAACAACCCCCAGAAATTCTGGTTAAACCTGAAGCCTACAATGTTGAGGTGAATTATGCCGCTCACGCGTATTATCTTCCCGATGCTAAACTTGGAGAATATTCTATTAGTGTTCCAATAATCGTGAATGGTTCGGGTATAAAGAAAGGCTTCAAGCTAGAAAACCCAGTACAACTTATCGATATTGCACCCACTATAGCCCATTTACTTCAAATTCCCGCTCCAAGAAACTCAGAAGGTAAGATCTTAGACGAAATATTGGATTAAATTTTAATTATTAGGGTCAAATCTGACGCTAGTATTATCTTCATTCAATTCAAAAGTAATTTCCAGCTGGAAGATGTTATCTGCGTCGATTATAAGAGAGTGCTTGCCCAACGTGAAGCGAGCTAAATCTTCATCTTCAAGTTTTGCTAGGAAATTGATCGTATCTCCTAACGCAACCGTCCTACCGCCAAATTTTCCCACCATGATTTCGTCAAAGGTAAAGCACTCTCCCTTGTGGTATACCGTAAATCGCTTTTGAAGGGATTCGGGCGTGATTATTTCGTTAGAGATGTTTATCGTCTCGCCATCGAGCATTATCCTACCGTATTCAGAGAGGTTAAAACTTCGCCCGTTAAAGTCTTTCATTCCAATATCTCTAAGAGCAATCTCTTCTGGCATGACGAATGGCATGACCACGTTAAAAGCCCTGATTTGAACTGAATCCACCTTTCCATCTCCAGTCGTGTCAACCGTGAGGATACTCTCTTTAGGGGGGAAAATCTTTTTGATCAAAACTCTCAAAGCGGATAGATCGAACGGCATGATTTTATAAACAAGGAATTTTTTAAATCAAATTCAAGAAAATAATATTGAATACAGTATATAAAGAAATTCCTAATCATTATCGTATTAATGTTATTTTCTTCGTTCTCTTAATGTGTAAATTTATATACCAAAACTATAATATTGCATATAATTAAGTAACTTTTTTTCTAAAAAATTTGAGGATATGAGCATGAAAATTAAAATTCCATCGATGATTTTTTACGGGGCCTTAAAATTCTTGTTCTACATTGTTCTACCACTATTTATAATTTCTCTCCTTGAAATATATTTTCCTATAATGGAGTTTAGCGACGCATTTGTCATTGGTATTATAATAATTGGTGTTATTGGAACTATATTATCTGTTCTTACTCATACGTTTAAAAAGGATACTGTTGCTCACGGATATACGAAGATCATCGATTCTCTTTATTCGGCCATTTTTACTTTCTATATCTTCGGAGGGTTCACGGTAGGCGATGGATTCGGGAATTTTGGAATAAGCACGAGTCTCATGGGATACGCTATTTCAGCAAGAATTGGAATTCAAGTCATCGCTTACCTAACATTGATCAGTGCTTTAATTAATGTTGGTCAGCACGTTTTTAAAACGGCTGAGTTAAAAAAGGATAAAGAGTATAACATAACTATCAAGAGGAAATTTCGAGCGAGTAAGGCTTTTAGAGTAGTGGGATTGGTGACATCTATTATACTTGCGGGTTATATTGTCAGCATTCCCCTAAGTGCTATTAATATTAGAGCGAATTTAGAAGGTGATGGTTTTGATTTTGATTATGACTTAGGACCAGATCCTTTCAATTTTACTGACGGCGATACGGTTACCATGTATTTGATGTTTAGCATACATAATTATGGAGCGTGGTCCATTTTTGATGTGCGTCTTGATGTTGATATCATGCTTCCTAATAGCACGAGGATAGGTGGATCTCCTGATCGAGATTATAATTTCTTGCACTACACATCGACCACGAGTGAAAATTTCTCAATGAGTATTGATCCAGTATATGTTCCTTATTTGGTTGTAACTGCCACAGATCTATTGTTTGAACTCTCATTTGAAGGAAGATACGCACAAATAAATTTAGACGCTGATCTTACGTTTACATTGCCTTGGGAAAACGTTACCTATATTCCATAATAAATCATTATTTTTCTTTTTTTTTTTTCTTTCTATCAATAAGTTCAAGGATGCGTTATGACCTTCACGCATTTCCGTTCTTTCATCAATTCAAACCCCTTGTTTATTAACTCGTTTAATGGGATTTCGTGGGTTATTATTTTATCAGCATCAATTACTCCATTAGCAATTAATTCTATTGCGTCTAAAAAATCTTCGGCGTAGCCTATATAGGAGCCCATTATTTTTCTCTGATATCTCACGATTTCGTTTGGTTTTACCATTGCTTCTGCGCGAGTGTCCTGACCAAAACAAACGACTCTAGCACCGTGACCCCAAATTTTTAACGCGTTTTCGAACGTGGCAGAAATTCCAACAGCATCGATAATGACGTCTGCTCCATTGTTATTGGTTAACTCCATGATTTTCTTTTTAAGATCTTGCTCTTGAGGATTGATCACGTGGTCTACCCCCAATTCTAAAGCTTTATTAGAACGCCATTCGTCGATTTCCACTGAGATTAATTGTTTTATGGGGTGTTTCCTAATTACAGACTCTATTATCAAGCCCATTGGACCAGCACCCATTATGACCACGTTATCCGATTCCTTCACGTCTGCAATGTTATGACAATGAACAGCGCAAGACAACGGTTCTATTAATGCCGCAGCAGTCATGTTAATATTATCGGGTAGTTTAAACACGGTGCTTCTCGGGAGCACGCAATATTTTGCGAATCCTCCGTCCTGAAAAATCCCAAAAGTGGTGCCTGTTGCCATGTATTCACATAGGCTTGACAGACCTCTTCTACAATTATCGCAATATCCGCATTTTTCGTTAGGATCTACCACGACTTTATCACCGATGTTTAAATCTGTCACGTCGTTTCCAACTTCCTTGATAATCCCCGCAAATTCGTGTCCCAAAATCGTATTGTCGTTAGCAGGATGACCTCCAGAAATAATTTTTATGTCCGTTCCACAAATTCCAGATGATTTTACTTCTATCAATATCTGATCGTTTTTATTGATCTGTGGGATATCAACCTCTTCTAATTTAACCTCCCCTCCTCCGCTTTCGTTTTTACGAAAAACTGCAGCGATCATTTTCTCCATAAAATTTACCTCATTGTTCAAATAAAGGATTATAAGTACTAATAAACCTCTCAAATTTTTATATTAATCTAAAAATTCTCAAAGGTTAAAATTATTGCATGACTAGATGAATAATAATTTTAAAAAAAAATTTATCAGAAAAAAGTTGATTTTATGAGTGAAAAAAACATACAAGTTTATGGATATCGCTGGATAGTCTTAGTGCTCTTCATGTTTGCCAATATAGTAATGCAATTTCTCTGGATAAGTTATGCTGCAGTGAGTGCTAGTGCTGCATTATATTATGGTCAAGAATTAATAATGATTGATTTGTTATCCCTAACATTTATGGTCGTATACATACCAGTAACTTTCATTTCAGCCTGGGTACTTGACAAGTACGATTTTCGCATCGGAGCTGGAATTGGTGCTTTATTAGCTGGAATATTCGGTTTATTAAGATTTTTTGCATTTAACAATTACTCTCTTGTTTTGATATTTCAAATTGGAATAGCGGTTGGTCAACCATTTATTCTAAATGCAGTAACTAAATTATCTGCAAATTGGTTTCCAGAAGACGAACGAACAATGGCAACGGGTTTAGCATTGCTTTCACAATTTCTAGGAATTGCTATTTGCATGGTTCTTTCTCCTGTGCTTGTAATTGGAAGCGATTTAGGTGCTTTAAATCTCGTATATGGAATTATAGCTCTAATTGCGGGAGTTCTTTTTGTAATTTTTGTGAAAGATCGACCACCAACTCCGCCTTCTACCGAAATTTCGACCGAAAAGGTCATGATGACGGAAGGTTTAAAAGCCTTGTTAAAAAACAAGCAATTTGTAATTCTTACCGTGGGATTCTTAATTCTACTAGGGATTTTCAATACCGTTCTAACATTAATATTACAAATAGTAAGCCCAAGAGGTCATGGTGAAGACTTTGCTGGAACCTTGGGAGGTTTAATATTAGTTGGTGGAATTATTGGCAGTATTGTATTTTCAGGGCTATCCGACAAGTTAAAGAAACGGAAAATTCTTATCATCATTGCTTTAACTATATCGGTCGTTTCGATATACATCATATCTTTTGTCTCTGATGCCACGATGCTAAGTATATTTGGTTTTTTGTTTGGCTTCGGCATATTAGGTGCTGCTCCAGTAGCTCTAGAATTTGCGGTGGATATCACGAAACCTGTTCCAGAGGCAAGCTCAAATGGAATGTTGATGATGTTTGGTCAAATAGGAGGTATTGTATTCATACTTGGTTTAGCTGATTTAACCCTACCACCTAATAACGATCTATTACCCGCATTAATTATACAAGCGGTTTTATTTACAATAACATTGATTTTATTTGTTTTGTTTATAAAAGAAGAGTAGATTCTGATTTAAACTTATTATTTTTTTTTTTTTCAATCTAAAAAAAGATACATCATGATGTTTCTTGCACGGTTATTTAGAATTTTATTTTTAATTGCTTCAAATTGTTTTTTTTTCTCTTCTGATACTGGCCCCGATCCTGAGTTAAAATGTATGTTAAGAAAATGTAAATCCACGAGCTTATTTAATCCATCGATATTAGTAATGGGATTACAACCCAGATCTAGCTTTTTCAAATGCTTGAGGTTTTCAATTCCACTTGTATCAGTTATTTTATTGTTGTAAAGACCTAACTCTTCTAAATTCTCGAGGTTCTCAAACATCTTAACGTCTTCTATTTTAGCATCGTAAATATAGAGCGTCTTTAAGTTAGCGAGAGTTTCAAGATTTTTAACTATTTGAAGTTTTTCACCCATTATCTCTAAACTTTTTAGTTTTGGAAATATTTCAAGTCCTTCGAAAACATTGTATTGAAAGCCTTCCACGTTTAACTCCACTAAGTGCCCATCTTCAACTTTAAAATTGAAATCAGGTTCAATTTCGCCGGTAACGTCGGAATCGTTTCGCATCATGTCCAGCATTCCCAATATTGTCGCCTCACGCTTATCAAGATCGAATTGCGTTTGATAGTTTTTCGAGAACTTATCCTTTATGCAATCTAAAATATCGTGATTATTGCCTTGGTTAGCATTCTCCAGAGCTTTAAATATTCTAAACAAGCACGGATAGGATTTATCGTTATCTATCGCCCATTTAATTGGCGTTTCGCTCTTTATTGGGAAGGTTTTAATCAATATTTCCGCAGCAGTGGCTCTTACTATCCAATCTCCATCTGAAATCAAACAAGACTCTAAAAATTTGAATATCTCATCTTTTTCAAGCACGATTTTGTCAAGCGCCTCTAAACTCTTTGCTCGAAGCCCAGCATCGTCGCTAACTTCAAATAGAGAGATCAAGCGCCCTATGGCCTCTTCCTTACTGATTGCCTTGCTAATAATTTGGTCGTAAATCCCTTCTGGCGTCAAGAAATCGTCAGTCATTATCGTCTCGCTTTTAAAAAATGAAGTATACATGATATATTAAGAATTAATGGTTTTAATTTTTTGGAAAAAACAAGAGCAGTAAATATAAATCAATATCCATAGGTTTTAAGAAGCAAGTGCTATTATAACAATATTATATTCTTCGAGTAAAAAAGTGAATTAAATTGAAAAACGAATGGCTTGATGAAAAAGTAGTAGTATCAGACGACCCACGCCGAGTTCCCGCAGATCCAAAATTCATTAAGGGGCCAGAAGGAACTTTAGTACTTACTGGAGGGCGCATCTTTGATGGAACTGGCAAACCTATATTTGAGGGAACTGTTGTGTTAGAACACAATAAAATAAAGGCAGTTTTACCCGCTGGATCAACTGATTGGGCCTCAGATGCAGAAGTAATAGATTTAAACGGAAAAACCATATTACCTGGATTGATTGACATGCATACTCATCTAACTGATTCAGATCAAGGACTACCAATATCTATCACGCTAAGCGAAGCGGACCAAACTTTACGAGGGTTAGAAAGGATGAGGTATTACATTGAAAGTGGGATAACAAGCGTGCGCGATGTGGGGTCACACGGAACCGTTCCATTTAGGCTTAAAGAATGGTCTGCGCAGAATCGAATTCCGGGACCTCGTATATTTGCTGCAGGACAATTCATCACGGGCACTGGAGGTCACGCCGCACAATTCCTAGACGAACGAAATGCTGCTTACGGACTAGTGATTGAAGCTTCTGGGCCTGACGATTGGAGAAATATCGTTCGTAAGATGTATAAAAATGGAGCAGATCTAATAAAAACGGGTAGCCACTTTTCAAGGGAAGAAATAAAAGCAGCTATTGACGAGGCACACGCGCTTAACATTAAAATAACATCCGATGCTGAAAGATATTATGTTCAATGGGCAGTGGAGGAAGGAATAGACATGATCGAGCATTGTCTTCCCTGCTCTGACGAGGCTATCAAGTTAATGGCAGAAAAAAAAGTAGACGTGATACCAACATTATTGATTTACGACATCATAGACAAGTACATAGGGGGATATTACGGTTCTACAACGAGAAAATTTCAAATAACTAAACGAAGTGTAAAGAACCACGTGAAAAAATTGAAGAAAGCAGGAATTAAACTCGGTATTGGAACTGATTTGTCATTAAATATGTTCCGCTACTTACCAGATCCTTATATTGGTGAATTAGTTAAATTTTTACAGGTTGGGTTTAATACTGAAGAAACCCTCATCGCATCAACAAGGATCAATGCGGAAATTCTTGGAATGGAGGATAAATTGGGGACTTTAGAGGTGGGTAAGTTAGCGGACGTGCTTATAATCGATGGAAAGCCAGATCAAGACCTATTTGCTCTAAGAAACGTTGAAATGGTTATTAAAGACGGTTTTATCGTGGTTAAAGACGGACGATTGAATATAGAAAGGCATCCAGATATCGAATATCCGAGAGAACAGACGTCTGAATTTGTCTTGTAATTCTTCTTCTCTATTCTATCCATCCCTTTGGAAATATTTATTCGCACGCTTTAAATATTTGTAGGCAATCCAAGAAACGATTTTATTCCCTAAACTCTTTCTATTCTTATTTCCTAACTCGTAGAAAAGATCTCTTGCCTCCTCTGGAGGAAGGATGACAAGCTCGTCGTTCTTCTTTTGAACTGCACATCCTGAGTTAGTTAGTATCTTATAATTTTCAGCGGTTTCTTTTGGATCTCCCCAGCATATCAATTGACAGTTGCCACAAGTGAGGGTCACGTTTTTTAAGTCCTTTAGAGCCTTTTTATTCTGCGCAAGAAGCGCCTCATATTCTTCGTCTGTCACCCCCCCGTCCTTTTTCAAATTAGAAATCTCGTATCCTTTTTTTTCACCTTTAATGTACCACTTCCTTTTAAGCCTAAATGATTGAGCTAAGAGACGAACAACATCATCGTTCGTTTCTGGATAAGGATAGCGACCCGGTGACCATGTGGACCACTTTCCCTCCTTATCTAAACCCGCATATCCTCCACATCCGGCAAAACAACGCATCAAATGCCTCCTTTTAGTAAAGCTAAACTCATGACCCCCTATGGATACTGATTCGTTTTCGCCGCCAAACATCCTCAAAGTACATACTTTTTCGCATAACTTACATTCGTTGCAAAATGTCTCGCTTTGAGGAATGGGATCCGTGGGTTCCAACTTAGCCGACGTGACTAATCCGCCTAAAATAATAGTCGCTCCATAACCCTTTAAACCAACGTTTCCCGACCATCCGTATATTCCCGCACCAGAACGAACCGCAAGGTACCTAAGTGAAACGGGAGGGAACGATCTTACACCCGAGAATGGAACGTCTTCACGGTATTTGAAGTTTGGAAACAACGCTAATGCTTCGTGCCCTTTCTCTTTTAATATTCGTGCAACTTCGTTAGAAATCTTGTAGGCTTTTAAATACGCTTTTATGTTGTCAATCTCATGTTCTACACGTCCATTTGGCAAATCTTTTCTCAAGAAGGCGCGAATCTTGTCTTTATCTAAAGGTACGGCAAAACTGACGGCAGATTGAGCCTTGGGTAAAGCATACGTGATGTCTGCGCTGGGAGGATCTCCCATCATGCCTTCCTTTGTTACAAAACCTACTTTTAATGCTCCATTATCCAACAAATACTTTTCAATTTCTTCGTTCAAAGACACGAAATTCACCACTTGTGGGAGAAGTTCTCAGCCCAACCAAATACTCGATCGGATTTATCAATATGTATCTTTGTTCCGTCGTCTAATATGAGATCTCCAATATAATATCCTAAAACTTGCACGCCACCTGTTTTTAAAATAAGCATGTTTAGGTTATTTTCTTTTTTCATCACGGGGTCAATTACCATCTCGAAGCGACCGTCGCTACTCGTGCATTTCCAAGGTTTCATGACGTCCTCTTTGTCGTAATGAAACTTGATGTTGTCGATTTTGTGCCCTTTTCCCTCGTAAAATATCATATTCTTACTTGATATCGTTTCAATTCCGAAGCCATAATCGAGGTTAAATCCCAACCTTTTTCCATTTACTATTCCAAATCCCCCTCCCCAATACCAAGAAGTTTTGTAGGGGAGGACACCACGCGTCCAGTCGAGAACTCCAAAGCTTCCATTTTCCTCTGAAAAGGAGTATTCTTTATCATCAAGGGTAAATGTTCCATTAACCGGCATGTCAACTATTTTTTGCACATATACAAATTGTTTCTTGTTTTCAAAAGGAATGACGTTCACTAACGTGTCCCGTTTTGGGTCCATATCGAGAGTAATTTTTCCTTTCATTCCCTTTCCTTTCCCAAAGGTTGGAAAATCGAAAGTAAGCACCATGTCGTTTTCTATCCTTTCAAACTTCATTTTCTTATCTTTCTTGACAAGTTTCGTGATTCCTGCCATTGTAGATGGGGGCATGTTCAAAGATCCCCTTGTGAAGAAGGTAACGGCTCTATCTCCTTCCAGAAAATTATTCTTGAAATCCATGAAATCTAAAGTTGCCATTCCAAAATAACCCACATCGGCGATAATTAGGGTTATTCCAAATTGATCGTTGTAAATCTCGTAACAATCCCATTCTTTTATTCGCAAGCTTCCTGCTGACACTTTCTCTCGTTCGTATTTTAAAATAAGCTGCGATGCCCATCCAACTTGCATGAGCTCGCCATTTTTATCTAATAAATCTGATGGTTCTGTAATTTTCCTTTGTTCCATTTCAATTCTACCCATGTAAAAGTCTTTATGAATTTTGTAATTATAATTTAAATATTAACGAATATAAAATAATTACTATATATAAAAAGGTAATTTAAAGATGAAAACTGTAGAATTATCAGCCAAATGGGATCCAAAACCAGAATTTAAGTTAGGTACAAAGGATATAGATGGAAAATTAACCTATTTGGGTTCTCAAGTGTGGAAAGATCCGATCGTCAAAGTCGTGGATAAAGAAATGCCTAAAATAAAACCAAATGAAGTGCTCGTCAAGGTAAAGAGGTGTGGAATTTGTGGTTCTGATGTACACATGAACCAATCTTACGACGACGGATATATTTTCTATCCTGGATTAACGGCGTTTCCCTGCACCCTAGGTCACGAATTTGCTGGCGAAATTGTAGAGGTGGGTAGTCAAGCCATAAACAAGAGAACTAGTAAGCCTTATGAAATTGGTGAGCCTGTTACCGTTGAAGAGATGGTATGGTGTGGAGAGTGTAAGCCTTGTTGCGATGGCTATCCAAATCATTGCGAGAGATTACAAGAAATTGGATTTTCCATAGACGGAGCATATGCCGAGTACATTGCCGTTCCCGCAAAATTATGTTGGAGTTTAAAAAAGCTAGAAAAACGATACGACGATATTTATAAAATTGGAAGTTTAGTAGAACCTACTTCCGTGGCATATAATGCCGTTATTGAGCGTGGAGGAGGTATTCGACCTGGTGAAAACGCAATAATTTTGGGCGGGGGTCCAATTGGTTTAGCTGCTGCAAGTATCCTAAAGTTCAGTGGTGCTGGAGTGTGTATTGTTTCAGAACCCGATCCTAACCGAGCAACTTTAGCCAAAAAGATGGGAGCAGATTACATAATCGATCCATTAAAAGAAAACTTCGTCGAGAAAGTTAAAGATTATACTGACAACGAAGGCGCAGCTCTTTATTTAGAAGCAACCGGATTACCTCACATAGTAACTGATGATATTCAAAACGCTATTTGGGAAACTACATCAGTAAACACAACTGTCGTAATAGTAGCAAGAGCGGAACAAAGGATGCCAGTTTGTGGAGAATATTTCCAAGTGAGGAGAGCTCGAATAGTGGGAGCTCAAGGACATTCAGGACATGGAACATTCCCTAATGTAATTAGCTGCATGGCTGCTGGAATGGATATGACGCCAATGGTAACTAAAGAAATAACGCTTGATGAGGTTCCAGAAAACCTCAAATTATTACAAACTGATCGAGAAAACTGCAAAATCTCTGTTAAAATTGGCTGAATATCCCATTTTATCTAATTTTTTGTTCGAGTTACTTAGTACATGTTTTTACACAAAATTACATCGATTCAATGCTTAGATTTAAAAAGAAAACCCACCTCTATGTACTTATTAAAATTATTAATTTTTTAGGTATAGGTCATGGATTTTTTATTCTTATTATTTCAAGCGTTTCTACTGGTTTTTCTAGGAGTGTACTTGGGAGTTGGGATTTTTTTCTCTATACGAGCGCTTCAAACCAGGTTACATCACATCATTTATGGAAGTGTTTCTTTTACTTTAATGGCAATTAGTCAAATCATTGCTTTCTTGTTTACGTTTCCAGATATTATTGAAACGATATTAATTTCCATAGCATTCGTGATGTGCGTTATATTTACTAATTTAACATTC
>Ga0180432_10006774_pt1 | contig 14776 bp, 12 predicted proteins | sample SS_ome_10_FD_132414 | JGI IMG/M metagenome (GOLD analysis project Ga0180432, IMG submission 132414) | Hypersaline lake sediment archaeal communities from the Salton Sea, California, USA - SS_1_MS_2 metaG | ecosystem: Environmental > Aquatic > Non-marine Saline and Alkaline > Hypersaline >... | reverse complement strand
CACTTTCCGTAGCCGATGGCCTCTGACACGAGGGAGGGGGTCTCAATCACGGCACCCTCCATGATGCCACCATCAGCCAGCCAGCCCTCCAATTCTGAGTCCCACGTGCGCGCCGGAGCCTCGTGGCCTGATACGCGGAGAACAAGGTGTTCTGGCCCACCCACCGAACCGAAGACGACGTCAAACTCCTCCTCCAACTCCGCCATTTCGACCTTGCGCTGCTCAACCGCGACACGGTCCTCCACGATGCGAGCAATCTCTGCGTCCAGTAGGCCATCTGGCAGTTGCCGTGCCCCTCGCCCATACCTGAGTTCACCACCGAGTTGGTCGCCTGGCTCAAAGATGGTCACCCGATGGTGCAGCAGAGCCATAAAATGAGCCAGACTCAGCTCGGCAGCACCCGAGCCGACGACGGCAACGCTCCGAGGCTCGTCCACCCCGGCCAGAACCGGAAGTTTGTAAGCCGCCTCTGCCAGCACGCTCTCAACATCGTGAATGGCGATACGCTCGTCGTACTGGCGCCGGTTGCAGTTCACCTCGCAGGGCCGATGACAGAGCCGGCCGGTGATCGCGGGCAGCGGGTTCTCGCTGCGCAGAATGGTCGCTGCCTCGCGCCATTCCCCGTCGAGCAGGGTCTGGATGTAGTCTACAATCCGATTCCCAACCGGACAGTGGGCATCGCAGGGCGCCCGCTTGGTCTCAAAGTAGGGACGCCAGTAGCGCCAAAGGCCAGTGAGATTGGCACGAGTCGAGGCCAGCGCCACTGACTTGTACGGGTACTCCTCCAGCCTCTCGAAAGTGATCGACTCCTGTGCCTGGGACACACCGGGAGGGGGCTTTCGGATCTCAAACTTGGATTTCTTGGTCATAAGAGTGCTGCCTTTTCGTAGGCTTGCCGCATCCCCATCTCCATGCGGTCGTCCTTTGGCGGGAACCGCTCCTTGGCGGCGGATATCAAAGACTCCAGAGTCACCAGGCCCGTGGTCTTGGCAAAGGCTGCCAGCATCAGTGTGTTGATCCGAGGGTAGGGGAAGTCCCCAAGCTTGAACCGGACCGCGATCGCGTCAGCGTCCACACCAGCGACCTTGTACGTGCCATTCAACTGGAGCCGCTCCTTGTCTGTGAGCGCGGTGTTGAACAGCAGCATCGCCCCCTCGTGCAGCCCTTCCTCCACGTTGGCAATCTTCGCCAGCGAATCGTCCAGCACCACCACATAGTGGGGACTCTGAATCCAGAACCGCTCCCGCACACGCTCCTCACCCACCCGAAGGAAGGCGGTTACCGGCGCGCCTCTCCTCTGTGGGCCGTAGAGTGGAACGGACTGGGGGTACTTTCCTTCCTTGAAGAACGCTTCTGACAGAAGCGCACTGGCCGTGACAATTCCCTGGCCGCCGCGGCCGTGGAACCGTATCTCAATGTTTTTCCGTGGCATGTTGGCCTTCTCACTTGTTGGGCTTGTGGTTGCTCAGACCGCAGAGACCTTCTGTTAGGCATCCGGGGTTGTGCAGGTCGAAAGGGACCGAGAGTAAGAGAATGAAACCATGAAACAACCTTTCGAAATTATACTGCCGTCGAAAGAGCTTGTCAACCTCCGCGATGCAGCCGGGACCACCGTTCGCCCGGCGGGACCGAGCCCTGAACAACACGTCCCCGATAGAGACCCGATGGCCCAGGCTAGGGTCCTGGGCGTGAATGTGGAGCCGCCCTTGATGAGGGCAGCTCCACATTCGAACGACATGTGCGACTAGTGAGGCAACACCCAACCCCACTGCAGGTTGTAGTAGCCTGTAGCGCTGAACACAGGCCCATCGAGCCACGGCTTCACCAGGAACGGCTCAACCGGGTGCAGCACAGGCAGATACGGGGTTTCGGCCTCCAGCATCTCCCCGGCCTCCTCGTACATCTCGATCCGTCGGTCGGGATCTGGCTCACTCGCCGCCTCGCCGACGAGCTCATCGAACTCCTCGTTGCACCAGCCGCTGTGGTACAAGTCCGCATCGCAGGGGAAGATCGGGTTGAACCAGTTCACCGGCTCGTTGTCGGCCACCCAGCCATAGACCATCATGTCGAAGGGCTGCTCGGCCCGCGACTGGAACCACTCGCGGAACGCCTGAGCCTCCGTGGGCTCAGGGTTGACCGTCACACCGAGCGCCTCGGTCCACATCCCCGGCAGCGCCTCGCCCATCTTTTGCTCCAGGAATCGCGTGCGGTATTTCAGCTCCACCTCAGGGAACCCTTCGCCGTCGGGATACCCGGCCTCGGCCATCAGCTCCCGGGCCCGCTCCACGTCTTCCTCGTAGTTCCGCGTGCCGATGAAGGCGTCCGGGTTGCGACCCACCACGTCAGGGGACGGAATGATGTAGGCCGGCACCCCGAGTCCCTGCATGACGCCGTTCACGTAGCTCTCCCGATCCACGGCCAGGTTGAAGGCCTGCCGCACGCGAACATCATCGAACGGGGCTTTCTCCGTATCGAAGACCACCCAGTAGCACGCCGCCTGAGGCTGAAGATGGATTTGGTCGGAGAGATCGGGGTCTGACTCGATCCGCGCGTACTCCTCTGGCGGGAACGGAGCCAGATCCAGCTCACCCGCTTCATACATCGCCGGAGACGTGCTGTAGGGATCCTCCATCAGCTTGTAGACGATGGTCTCGATCTTGGGTGGCTCTCCCCAATACTGGGGATTGCGCTCGAAGACAAGCTCCACGTCCTTCGTCCACTCCGAGAGAAGATAGGGCCCGTTGCTGACGATGTTCTCCGCCTCGACCCACTCATCCCCGTGCGCCTCGACGACGTCCTCGCGCAGCGGATACATCCCATAGATCAGCTTCGGGAAGTAGCTCGCCGCCCGCTCCAACTCCACCCGTAGCGTGTACTCATCGACCGCCTCCACGCCCAGCTGGCTCAGATCCTCGATCTCCCCATTGTTGATAGGCTCGCCGTTCTTGATGATGTAGACCGTGCTGGCGTTTGTGTTAGCCATGGCCGGATCGAAGAAGCGACGCCATCCGAACACATAGTCGTTCGCCGTGACCGGCTCTCCGTCACTCCACCTGGCATCCTGGCGAAGATTGAAGGTGAACACGGTGGCGTCATCATTGGCTTCGTAGCTCTCCGCACCCAGGAGCAGCTCTGTGCCGTCATCCATATAGTCGACCAAACCCTCGAAGATCTTCCGCTGCATATCCACGTCGTTGATGCTGGGCAGCCTGGAAGGATCCAGGTTATCGACCTGGCCTCTCGGGGCGTAGACCACAGATTCCGGGCCCTCCGTCACGGGGCCGTCGTCAGGCTCCTCGACGGATTCGGACGGCTCCGTCGCCTCTGCCTCAGTCGCCTCTACCTCAGTCGGCTCTGCCGGCACGGACTCCTCTGTTGCTTCCGGGCCGCAGGACGCGGCAAACGCCAACAGGCAGCCAAGGACCAACAAGAGCACGACCCTTCGTCGATACGACTTCATTTCCCTTTCCTCCTCACATACGATGTGCGTTAAGATGCTAGCTTCGTTCACGCGCCAACACCCACCTGCGCGCAAGTCATGGCGGTCGCTCGTTAGCTCGTTTGAGTCGCATCACCTCCTGACTTCATCAAGTCCTGAATCACAGCCGGCGAGACGGCCCCATAGCTGAGGAACTCATCGTGAAACGACTTGAGGTCGAAGCCATCACCCAGGCGACTCTCGTAGTCCGCACGCAGCTGGCTGACCAACGCTTTGCCCGTGTGATAGCTTATCGTATACGTGGGGGTGTAGGTGAACCGCTGCGCCTCAATCCGGGCATTCGTCGGCCCCAGGCGGGAGATCTCCACCAGCATCTCGGCCGCCTCATCGACGGTCATGCCACGCGTGTGCATGCTGACCCCGGCCACCACCCGTACGGCACGCCACAGAGCATTCACCAGCTGAATCAAGCGGCCTCGCAGGTCGTCGAAAAACCCCTGCTCCCACATAAGCTCCTCAGTGTACAGAGCCCAACCTTCCACCAGGAACGGATCCATGAACTGCCTGCGGATCTTGCTGGGCAAACGCTTGATGAGACAGAAGTGCATGTGGTGCCCCGGATAGCCCTCGTGCATGGCCAGAGCTCGGGCATTCCAGCGATTGTGGCCTTGCAGCTTCTGCTCCTGCTCCTCGGGAGATGCAGCCGGGTCCGGCGGCGTGATTCGCCAGAAGCCCCGATCGTCCTCTTCAAAGGGGCGGGGTGGATAGGACGCGTGGAAAGGAAGCGTGGCCCACATGAATGGAGGCACCCACTCTACCCAGAAGCCCTCCTCATCCGGGATGGTCACCAGATCTCGCTCCTCAATGAACTGCCTGGAGCCAGTGACCTCATCCTGATACATCTCGAGCACTCCCTCGGTTGGAGGGTGGTCGCGCTTCAGCTCCTCCACAATCTCAGGCCAGCTCAATGTGGGATCGATCTTCTCGCCCACCTTCTTAAGCTCATCCTTGATCTCGTCGATGGCGACGCGACCCATCTCAAGGACTGCCTCACTGTCCAGCGGCAGGAGATGGTGCTTCTGCAGCAAGAAGTCGTAGTATCTCTTGCCCACCGCAAAGTCCGCCCCACCTTCTTCAGCCAGTCGGGCAACCACCGTCCCGAACCTCTCGAGCGCTGCCAGCGCGTCCTGATTGGCAGCCAGTAGCTCGTCCTCCATCTCCGGTATATCGCCGGCCAGTTCCGGAACCGTGGACTCCAGGAAGCGGACGGCACCTGTCAGATGCTGCAGAGCGGAGTCAGCGAAGACAGCGGGTGTCTCCTCGGAGAGGTTGGAGCACGCTTGATCCAGCATCGTAGGCACCCCTCGCAGCCGGGAGAGCACGCAGCGCATCCGTTCGTCAAATGGAGCATGGTCCCGTTCGATGAGGGAGAAGACCGCTTGACTGACTACGTTCACGTAGACGCCCGGGTTCCGAAACGCGGGCCTGAACTCCTCGTAATCGCCGATCGAGCGTCGCAGTTGTGCCATAGCCACAAGCCGATCCAACCACGCATCCTGATCAAGCTCGGACGGATCGAGCGCCTCGAACTTGGCCAACCAATCCTTATCCTTCTCGTACCCTTCCTGCAAGGCATCGGGGGCAAAGCTGGGCAGGCGGTCGTCATAGTCATGAATGCCGGCATCTGTCGCAGCCACTGGCCCACGCTCCCAGATGTCGTCCAGGTATGCTTCAACAAGCCGATCCAGCTCTTGTGTCAACTCAACAACTCCCTATCAGTCCTAACGATCTCCTCAGACACCAAGAAGAGGCGGTCGGTGAAACGCTCGCCGTCCTCCTTGAGCTGCGCCTGCACCTCGGGGTCGTAGAATGCCTTCTCCAGCTCCGCCATGGTCTCCCACCAAACCTCGGTGATGTAGCGATACCGGGGCAGCGTTCCATCAGGCTCATCCACTGCGATGCAGAAGTCCGTCTTGACGACCCCCGGCATGCTGGCGTTCTCCTCCTGATGGGTGGTCGTTCGCCATGCCACGTACTCCTCCGCGTCCATGTCGGGCGGAAGGTTGTAAAGAACAGTGAGTTTTACCACTAGTCTCCTTTCCGGCGAGGATTCACCCTATTGCCAAGCTCCAAGAGCTCTAGCGAGTCCTGCCGAACCTGCTAGGTATACGGCTCTCCGAGACGGTCCGTACAGTAGACGGATTGCGCCCTGTCAGCAAGAACTCAATGCACGACCGTCAGCGAACGGGTCAGGTTCGTGAGACGGACGCCGCCGTCGTCTGTCACGGCAACCACATCCTCCAGTCGACAGCCGAACGCACCGGGGATGTATATGCCCGGCTCGTCCGTGAAGACCATGCCGCTGGAAAGGCGGAGTTCGTTCCCCTCCACCATGTACGGCTCCTCGTGGACCTGGATCCCAATCCCATGGCCCAGCCGGTGCGTGAAGTACTCCCCGTAGCCCGCCTCCGAAATCACGTCCCGGGCCACACGGTCAACCTCGTGACACGGCACGCCGGGCCTAATCGCCGCCAACGCCTCCTCATTGGCGCGTCGAACGACGTCGTAGACCTCGGTGAACCGGCTGGACGCCGGGCCCACGTGCACTGTGCGTGTGCAATCACTGTAGTAGCCCTCGTGAATGCCTCCGAAGTCGATCACCACAGGCTCGCCAGGTTGGATGACGCGCTCCGTCGGAGCGAGATGCGGCATAGCTCCGTTAGGGCCGCTGCCGACGAGCACCCCTGCCACCTCGTCGAACCCCACACGCTTGCACAGGCCCACCAAATCGTCCGCCACCTGCTTCTCAGTCCGGCCGGCAAACGGGCGCTCCAGAAGCCGGGTCAGCGCCTCCACAGCCAACTGCTGTGCCTCGCCGAGAACGCGCAGCTCATAGCGATCCTTCACCCGACGCATCGGGGCCAGGATCCGGGACGAGGGGATGAAGTCGGCCTTGGGCAGCGCAGTTTGGAGCTGGAGCAAGAACACAGACCAGGTATGGTCGCTAATGGCAATGCGGATGCTGGATTCTGTGCCCTCATGATCCAAGCTGGCCTGAATCTTTGGGATCGGTCCTTCCGTCTCGGGCCAACCCACGACGGTGATCCAATCCGAGAGATGAGTAACCGTGTCCATCTCGAAAGCAGGCAGGATGAGCGTAGGATCACCCGTGACCGGAACGACCAACAAGTGAAGCCGCTCGCTTACAAAGGACGTATATCCAGTTAGATAGAAGAGGTCCGGAGAGATCGAGAGAAAGACGTACGCTATGTCCTGTTCCTTCATCTCCCCTTGCAGGCGCTGAACGCGTTCCCGGTAGCCACGTCTCTCACACATAATCTCCTCCTTGCGTAGGGTATGCGAAGCAAACTAGCGGTTCTTCATCGAGGGGTCGAGCGCATCGCGCAGCCCATCGCCCAGGAAGTTGAAGCTCAGCATCGTCACTCCGATGGCGATTGCGGGGCTCAGGACCAGGTAAGGATAGCCGCGCATGGCGTGGGCACCCTCCTGAATCATCATACCCCAGCTGGGTGTCGGGGGGTCAACGCCCATCCCAATGAAACTGAGACCAGCCTCCATCATGATGGCCTGTGGTACGCCCAGCGTGGCAGCGACGATCACCGGAGCCAGCGCGTTAGGAATGACGTGCCTGAGGATGATGCGCCACCGCGGAACGCCGAGCGCCTGGGCGGCCATCACGTACTCCTGTTCCTTGAGGGACAATACCTGTCCGCGGACGAGTCGGGCCACCGTGAGCCACCAGGTGAGGCCAAGAGCGATGAACACGCCCATGAGTCCGCCGGTGATCTCATTCAGGGTCGCCAAAGGCGCCAGGGGCCCGCCGACCTTGGGGAGCGTTCCTTTGATGAACGTCATGACGATGATGATCAAGAGAAGGTCGGGAAAGGCGAACATGATGTCGACAAGCCGCATCAGGATCATATCCACCCAACCGCCGAAGTATCCCGCCACAGCGCCGATCGGCACGCCAACCAAGACAATGATCAACTGTGCCACCAATCCCACCGTAATGGAGACCCGCGCCCCGTAGAGCAGGAGCGACAGAATATCTCTACCGTATTGATTGGTGCCCAGCGGGTGCTCTTGACTCGGGAACTGGTACGCCGCCATAAGGTCCTGGGTGCGGTAATGACAGGGAGCAATCACGTCGGCGAAAATCGCCGCCAGCATGATCAGTGCAATGCAGCAGAGCCCCAAAACAGCGCCCCGATTCCGAATCAGGCGCTGGAAGGCGTCCCGCCACAGGCTGCGGTGGCGTTCCTCGCGCGCACTACCGTCGCCCACGGCCCGCCCTTTGACGTTCGCGATCTTCGTTACCTTCATGGTTCACTCAGTCTCCTTCAGTCTGCCGTCGAAACCTAGTCAAGGCGAATCCTCGGATCGAGGAACCCATAGACGAGATCCGCAGCCAGGTTCATGAACGTGACCAAGAAGGCCAACAGGAGAGCGGTTCCCATGATCACCGGGTAGTCGCGAGCCTGCACGCTCTTGACGAAGTAGCGGCCGATGCCGGGAACCCGGAGGATAGTCTCAACAAAAAAGGATCCGGTCATGACAAAAGGCAAATACATGCCTGCCACTGTTACGATGGGAATCATGGCATTGACAAGGATATGACGCCAGAGAACCATGCGCTCCTGGAGGCCCTTCGCCCGTGCGGTGCGTACATAGTCCTGTTGGGTCACCTCCAGCACGCTTGCCCTGCTGTAGCGAGCCAGGGCCGCCGTCGGGCCGATGGCCAGGGCCGTGACCGGCAGGATGGCAGACTTGGTGAACAGCCCATCCCAGCCACCGGTCGGCAGCCAGCCAAACCACAGGGCAAATACGATCACCAGGAGCGGGGCGACAACGAACACGGGTAGGGAATAGCCCACGATCGAGAAGAAAACGCAGAAGTGATCCAACCAGGTGTTCACGTTCAGCGCCGATGTGGTCCCCAGCGTCACCCCAACCACGACAGCCAGGATCATGGCTGTGGCGCCAATCTGAAGCGACACAGGGAAGAACTGCTGGATGATCTCTGTGACTGATTGGCTTGGGTTTCTGTAGGACGGCCCGAAGTCGAAGCGGGTGAGGACACCCCATAAATAGTCAGCATACTGCTCGTGCAGGGGCCTATCCAGTTTGTACTTCTCGTTGAGCTTCTCGATCGCCGCGTCTGTGAGAGGCTTCAATCCTTGATCCCAGGGTCCGCCGGGCGTCGCGTGCATCAAGAGAAACACCAGGGTGTAGACGCCGAGCAGGACCGGGATGATCAAGAGCAGCCTCCTGATCAGATACTGAGTCACGGAACGCACTCCTTCGTCTGATGCAGACCCAACCTCATCGGGATCCGCGTGAATTCGGCAGAAGAGCAATCACAAAACGGCGTTTCACATCACACAGAGTGTATCACTGTCGCGGCAAGCTGTCAAGATCTCTCCCGTTCCGAAGCAAGCTCCACCAGTGGGCAGCGGCACGGCCCGTGTCCCTGTGGATGGCACCAAGAACCCTATCCCCGAGCCGTTGTTGAGCCGGAAGCCAAAGAGACCTGCGGCCCTCAAGCCGGCCTTGAGCGCCAACGCTGGGTGCAACGTCACCCGGTTCCGCCGGGCCCGGGAGCGAGGCGGAGCAGCGAGAGCCCCGTCAGCCGGGCCCGGCCCGTTACCCTCTGCCCCCTCGTTCAGAGGATCACTCCGCTGAACGAGGGGGTACGACCCACCGTCTGGAGACCTCAAACAGCGGTGTGATTCAGGATCCTTCCCGATAGCTCGCCCGTCAGTTCTCCTCCGTCCATCGCCAGTTTCCCGTTCACCAGCACGTATTCAATGCCCACGCACCGCTGGCGGGGCTCGAAGTAGGTGGCCATGTGGGCAATGCGGTCGGGGTCAAAAACGCACAGATCCGCCCACATCCCCGGGCGCACGTAGCCCCGATCCGAAAGGCCAATGGCCTGGGCGGGCAGGGCCGTCATCTTGCGCACGCCCTCCTCAAGGGAGAAGAGACGATCCTCGCGCACGTAGCTTCCCAAGACCTTGGGGAACGAACCGAACAGCCGGACGGCGGGCGCGTCACCCACGTGAACCAGGGGCGGCTCTCTCTCCACGACGTATCCATCGCTGCCCACCATCGCGACCGGGTGGCTGATCAGAGCCTGGACGTCGCTTTCGTTCCGCCAGCTACCCCAGAAGGTGTTTCCCTCATCCTCAAGGAGGATGTCAGCAGCGGCAGTGATGGCATCGGTCCCTCGCATCTTGGCCACCTCGGCGAGGCTCCGGTGGACGTACTCGGGGAACCGAATGGAACGGTTGATGATATACATATCACCGAACTCGAATTCCACCTTCTGTGCAGCCTGGCGGATCTTCGAGTCCCGCTCCTTCTCCTGGCGGGCCTTGTCCAGAAGAGCAGCCCGCTTGTCGGGATCTCGAAGGAGGTCCATGAAATGCTCCAGCGTCAGACGCTTGCCCTCCCCATCGAACTTATCCTCATCCTCCACCAGAATCGACAGCATGGAGGTGCTGCTGTACCCATCCCAGGGAAGGATGTCCATGTAAACTTCGGCTCCCCGACGGCGCGAGGCATCTATCAGAGCGAGCTGCTCCTCGGGCAGCGGACCCACCAGCTGCTTCTGTTGGGTCCACATACGGGCCGTGTGGTGGGAGAGCACGCTGCGAATCGGAGTCTTCTCGGCGATCTCGAAGAACTCCCGGGCGCCGTCCAGATTGCGGTAGCCTCTGATGTGGGACATGTAGGTCCCTCCATGGGAAGCCGCGACCCTGGCCAGCTCAATCACCTCCGCGATCTTGGCGTTCCGGCCGGGCTTGTAGACAAGGCCGGTCGTCATCCCCCAGGCCCCCTGCTCCATGGCCTCAGCAACCAGACCCCGCATCTTCTCCAGCTCCTCAGGCGTGGGCTCCGGACGCTCGCCGCCCTCGTCCTCGACCCCCATCACGGCGGCTCTGACCGTGTTGTGCCCCACGAAGCAGGCCAGGTTGACGCCCGCCCCCCGTGCTTCAACTCTCTGCTGGAAACCACTCAGATCATCCCAGTCGATGGATACCTCGTCCAGATCGACGCCGAAGTGCCCCGCCATGCGCAGATGGAGTTTCTTCCGGTTCTTATCCGAAACCGGGAATTGGGACATGCCACAGTTCCCCACGAACTCCGTCGTGACCCCTTGCTGCAGGGAGCTCCACGCGTCGTTGTTCTTCAATATCGTCCAGTCCGAGTGAGAGTGGGAATCGATGAAGCCGGGAGAGACGAAGAGCCCCTCCACATCTATCGTGCGCTCCGCCTCCGCCCCAGAAAGGTCTCCGAGTGCGACGACCTTCCCATCCTCGATCCCCACATCGGCCTTGAACCAGGGATTGCCGGATCCATCCACAACCTTCCCGCCAGCCAATACGATGTCGTACACCACTAACCTCCTAGCGTGCTACACGAAAAACGGGTTGCCCGTGATGAATGCCGTCTCGTCACAGGCAAGGTAGAGCGCTGCGTGAGCTACCTCTTCCGGTGCCAGCAGTCGCCCTCGCGTCAAGCGAGATTCGTAGATCCGCTTCGCTTCCACCAGATCGTCCGATATCTCCCGGTATGCCACCGCCATCAACGGTGTGTCCACCGCTCCGGGGCATATGGCATTGATCCGGATGTTGTCCTTGGCGTAGTCATCGGCAATCTGCCGCGTCAAAACCACCACGCCGCCCTTCGATGCAGAATACGCCGGGGACCGCGGTGCTCCCAGCAGGCCGGCTCCCGACGCAAGGTTGATGATCGTGCCGCCGCCTTGCCGGAGCATGGCCTCAACGCCGAACTTACACCCCAGGAACACGCCCTTGAGGTTCACAGCAATGACTTCGTCCCAATCCTCCACACTGCAGCGGTGGACAGGAACGCGGTGTCCAATGCCGGCGTTGTTGACGAGTACATCAAGCGCCCCGTATGTGGTCACAGCAGCATCAACCATCCCCTTAACCAGGCTCGGCACCCGCACATCCGTAGCCACGAAGATGGCCTCTCCCCCTTGCTGCCGGATAGCCGCCACCGTGTCTCGCCCACCGTCTTCGTTGATGTCTGCGACCACCACCAGAGCCCCTTCACGGGCGAACAACAGCGCGGTGGCCTTACCAATCCCGGACGCCGCGCCGGTGACGATTGTGCACTTGCCGTCCAGCTTCTTTGGCCGATCCTCCATCTCAGTTCAGCATCTCCTTCTCAACTAGGGCTAGTGGTAACGAGCTGTAGCTCATCAGCTCGTCGTGAAAAGTCTTGAGCTCGAACGCATCGCCCTTCTGCGACCGGTAGGCCTCGCGTAGATCGAGCAATCGCGCAAAGCCGAGCTGGTATGACGAGGGATACGTGGGACGTGTCGTGTAGTAGAGCGCCTCACTCCTCGCCCAGCGCGGCTCGAGCCGGGCTCGCACCGACAACTGCTCCGCTGCCTCTTCCACGCTCATGCCGCGAGCGTGCAAGCCTGCGTCAACGAGAATCCGGACCGCGCGCCACAGACCATTCCGCAGCTGCATCAACCGGAACCTCGGAGGTGCCAGCAACCCTGTCTCGTAGAACAGCTCCTCCGTGTAGAGACCCCATCCCTCACCGAAAACTGGACTCCAGTAGCGCAGCCTGAGCGGTGTGGCCTTCACCTTCGCGATCACCAGTTGGAGATGGTGCCCGGGGTAGATCTCATGCATGGCGATGCCCCTGATCCAGGGCCAGCTGTTGTCCCGGAGGTGCTGGCGCTGCTCTTGCTCCGGGGCCTCCGGATCGATGGGCGTGATATACCACTCGCTGTCCAACCCCTTTTCGAAGGGCGGCGACACGCGGGGTTGTGCTATCGGTACTCGGGACCGCATGAACGCAGGCGTCCACTCCAGCGTGCACCTCTCCCCTTCGGGGAAGGTGATCAGGTCATGCTCCAGGCAATGACGCCGGGCGAGCATCGTCTCGTCCTCGTAAGCCTTCCGCAGATTCTCGGCCTGCGGATGGTCATCCTTCACCTTCTCCAGACCGGCTATCCAATCGCCACCCCCGCCGATCTCGGCTGCCACTTCTTCCATCTGCCGCTCGTATCGGGCAATCCACTCTTGACCGAACTCAAGCAACTGGTGGCTGTCCATATCGAGCATATGGAACGTCTGCAATATGCGATCGAAACGGTCTTCGCCGATGGCGAAATCCCCCTGCGCGGCAGTTCCAGCTTCCTGGAGGAACGACTCAAACTCGCTCATCGCCTCCGCCGCCGCCTGAGACGCCTCCCGTATCTCCTCCGTCAACCCCGACCTCTCCCCTGCCGCAGCAGGCACCGCGTCCCGAATGAACCGCTGAGCAGATCGTGACTGAGGCAGAGCCAATTCCAGCCAGGCCGGTGGCACAGCCTCTGAGCGTAGAGTCACCTCCGCTGCCTTGAGGAAGTCCGGGACCGAGCGCAGCCGTGCCAGCACCGACTCCAGCCGTTCATCCAGAGGCGCGAAGTCTCCGACGAGCAGACTGTGCAGCCCATACGTCACGTCTTCGATAGGCCCTTGAGGCGAGCACCGCCAGGGCTCCATCTCCTGGCGTATCAGCTCATAGTCGAGCACGGCTAGAGCCCACGCTCGATCCAGCTTCTCGTCGTGCGAAAGCTCTCCTTCATCGAGCCTCTGGAACAGGCGTCGGAACGCCTCGAGTCGATCGCCCCACTCTTCCATGGCGTCCGCGGTCCTGACCGGCAACTGACGATCATAGTCGTGCACACCCATCCGGGTAGCCTCCACAGGATCGTGCTGCCAGCCCGCATCAAGAAAGTCTTCTACCAGTGCGCCAAACTCTGTCATCCCGTATTCTCTCCTGTTACACTCGCATCGCCCTCTGCTCGCAGGTTGAAGACCGAATTAACCAGCAGGCCAACAGCCAACACAGCAGACGTAATCCAGAAGACGCTGCTCAGGCCCCACTGCTCAGCGGCGCGCCCAAGCCCCACAGGCCCCACGGTGCTTCCCACGCTCCCCGTGGTGGTGAAGAGACCGGTGGCCGCACCTCGGTTCTTCTCCTCGGTGTTCTGGGCGATCGCCGTGCTGGCCGAGGCGAAGTACACCCCGAATGCAACGCCTTCGCCGGCCAGGAGAAGAGTCAGCGGGACGGGATGCGACACGAAGCCCATGCCCAAGACGCTGCTCATCCCCAGCAGGAGGGCCCCAGTCATCAAGTACCTGCTCCTGAATCCAGACGCCAACACACCCGTGGGTATGCGGCTTCCCGCTGACATAATCATCCTGATAGAGAACATCGCCCCGATCATCGCCTTGCCAGCGCCCAGAGAAGCCGCATAGAGCGGGAAGAAGCCGAACGTCGCTCCCTCGTTGCTCATGCTGATTCCAAGGTGTCCCAGGCAGGCAGCCAGGATGACCGGGTTCCTGACCAGCACCTTGAACTGGGCACTCAGCGGCAACCGCGTCTGCTCACCCGATGACTCAGACCGCGTCGTCCGCCATGCCGGCCCCCAACGAAGAAGGGCAAGCGCCAGCAGGACCACGCCCGACGCCACCACGAAGCCAGTCCGGAACCCTACGTCCTCTGCGAGACGCCCCCCCACTCCAGATCCGACGGCGAACCCAATACCCATACAGGTGGTGTATATTCCGATGCTAAGGCCTTGATCCTGGGCATCGGCACGATCTCCAATGAGCGCTACCCCTATGTAGAAGGTGGAGGCGACCGATATCCCGATCATGGCGCGCAGCAGGTACAGGACCAGAGGTTCCGTGACAACGCTCGTCAGAGCATACGTCAACGCGAAGAGCAGCAGCCCCCCAGCCAGGACTTTGCGCCGCTCCAATCGGTCAGACAGCATCCCGATGGGCATCGACACCAGGATGCGCACCAGTCCTTCCATCCCACCCAGGGTCCCGATGACTGCCAGCCTGACTCCCAGGCTGTCGGCGAAGAGGGAGAACGTCGTACGATAGATGCCGATCGCAAGGTCGGTCAAGAAGATGATCGCGAAGAGGGACAATAAATCGCGGCGACGGGCGATGCGTCTCAGGGCAGTCAAGATGTCAACCCTTCCGCCAGCACCGTCCTGAACGTACCGGTGTGCCAGTGCATAGCCCGCCTTAGTATCTGGACAGGATATCCGTCGCTGGCCGGCTGCCCTACGCCCGTAGGGCAGCTCCGTCGCTTGATGGTCGAGGCTACGAGCGTGCGCCTGCGTCCCCAGCCGGTAGGAGGGGCCTGCGGCGACAAGCTACGGCGCCGCGGCCCCAGCCCCTCCGGGCAACCGTCAGCCACCGAATCTGTAGACAACGATCTGACCTTCCTTGAAAACCAGTTTGACGTCTCGCAGCGCCGAGATGT
>Ga0180432_10006772_pt1 | contig 14777 bp, 36 predicted proteins | sample SS_ome_10_FD_132414 | JGI IMG/M metagenome (GOLD analysis project Ga0180432, IMG submission 132414) | Hypersaline lake sediment archaeal communities from the Salton Sea, California, USA - SS_1_MS_2 metaG | ecosystem: Environmental > Aquatic > Non-marine Saline and Alkaline > Hypersaline >... | reverse complement strand
GGGAAGGTAGCCATGTTGCCATCGGTTTCTCCGACCATTCCCCTACAACAGAAAGCAAACATCGAAAGGACATCCCACAGCCGCCCCTTGATGCTCTGGCCGCTTTCCTGCTGGCTGGCTGACGGAACGATGTGGGTGTGGTAGAGGTTGCTGGTAACTGCTACCGGATGCTTGATTCCAGCTTCCTTAGCCATATCCGAAACGTCGATGAATGTTCCGTCATTGATTGCGTCCTGTCTTGTGTAACTGAAGATAACATTTTCCATCGGTTCCTCCCTTGATTTTCTATATTGTCCCACAAGACTATTTTGATTGCAAGAAAAAAACACACACGTATTTATTCAGTGGGCAAGTTTATATGGAGGGTATGTTTTTTTGTTGGCTGAGCAATCAGAGTGCGGAGGGAGGAGACAGAGATGACGAGGACATCGGAGGCTGGTCCAGAATCAGAAAAAGACACCCTCAGTTTGAAAGGTGTTGATTTGCAAACACTTATGATTTATTTAGATTGAGGGTATAACTTTTTCCTGAAGGTTTGCCTGGGGGAGCTTCGAGCTGATGTACGAGCTGCTTGGTGAGTATAGAAAGCAAAAAGGAGGCGAGCCATTTTTGACCCGCCCCCTTACAGACTGAGATGTGTTGTTTTTACTTCATAGGCCCTCCTAGACCGCCTTGGTCCCCTTGGTCGCTTCCAGCATTTCCTTGCGCCGCAGAATGTAGCAGTAGTGGGTGCTGAGTTGGTGTCCACCTGCTGCGAGTCGTGCCAGTTCGGCCTTGCAGCGATTGAGGTTCATGCGACCGACCTTGACCTTACGACGCTCCTGACGATTCTTCTGACTCATGCCGCCCTCCCTTCCTGTTCTTCCTGTACTGCTGCTCTACGGTCTGCCTCCACTTCGCCTCGTGCTACCATGTCATCGTGTTCCGCAGCGAGAAAGTCAATCTCCTCATCAGAGAGTTCGTGACCGATTTCGATGCGGGCTTGAATCTCGGCCAGATATTCAGGCTCACCCGCTTCGATGTCTGGGCTTTCTTGATGGTTGGTTCTCATGGTTTCTCCCTTGATTCTGATAAGAGTATCCCATAGATTTGATTTCAATGCAAGAACTTTTTTGAGCTTTGATGCTTTTTATTTTGAGGGTATGTTTTTGTGTCTTCGGGCTTGGACTCGGATTGGTGTTGTATCGACAGTCAGATTGGTTCAGTCATTGTACGAAGTGTACGTTCAGCACCCCTGACATCGACGACCGGCTGCCTCGAAGAAAGAAAAAGATACCCTCAGTTTGAATAAAACATAAGTCGTTGATTTTCAAGTACTTTCATTTTGAGGGTATGATTTTCCTGTGATTTACGCGGGCTGGATGACGACGTCTGCCTCGTCCGGCGCTGGCTGAAGGATGTGATGATGGCTGCGCTGCTTGCTCGGGTTTGCAAAAGTTGTACCCTCAAAATAGAAAGCCCCCACGCTGGTTAGGCGCAGGGGCTTGGTTGGGAGGTTCTTCTGTCAGGTAATGGCTGTCTCCTTAGTTCGCCTTAGTTTTCGATGAGCTTCTTGATACGCTTCTGTTGGCTTTCTCGCTTCATTTTAAGGCTCACCCACCTGTTGATGCCAATCTTGATGATTTCTTTTTTCGAGAGTTGTCTGGGGTTGTTCATGGCTCAGATATTCCACGGGTCGATGTTGGAGGTGTTGTTCCATCCGTTGCCAACGTCATCCGGTTTGTGCCAGACGCCATTGGTTTCTTCGAGTTCGATAGAGTGGCCACCCATGACTTCGCTGGCTGGCACGGCTCCGACTTCGATAGCTTGGTCGATGGTTCGCAGTCTCGGGTCGATTGTGAGTTCCACTTCCATGTTATACTCCTATGTTGATGAATCCTTCTGGTTCGACAGTTTTCGGGTCAAAGAGAAGATTGGGCTGCGGCTGGTTGAAGATGTTGCCGGAAGCGTCCATTGTTTGGTCTTCGTCGAGGCCGATGATTTTGTTTTTGCCGTTGACGTTGAACCTGCGTGCGGTCTTGCGGGCGTTTCCCATGTAGCGATAGACTTTGACGCACTCGGGGTAGGTTCCAAATGGTGCATGGTGACGCCACTTGAAGTCCTGACAGAGGCGGTCGCCGTTTTCGGGATGAATGACAATCCAACGATTCGGAGATTTGACTGTGTATCGAAGACTCATGGTTTTCTCCCTATCACGCGTATATCATGACACGTATTCAGTGGGTAGGTCAAGAAAAAAGTGCATACGCGTGTGTTATTCCGTGGGTAGCAGGTGGAGTTCGGCGTGGGGCAGTTCCTTGTCGTGGAGCTGCTTGGCCTGTTGGTTGGCGAGCGCAGGCGAGTGGAACGTGGTGTAACGCTGGCAGAAGTTGACGAGCACCTTGTAGCCACCCTTGCTTTCCGTGTCCTTCAGAACGTCGATTCGGCTCATGGTCTTTCCTCCCTTAGCTTTCTTATATGATGCCATAGTTTTGATTTTGTTGCAAGGGAAAAAATAGGAAAAAGTCTAAAATAATAGAAAGCCTAGACGAGGAGTTTTCGCCTGGGGTGCACTGGGAAAGAAAAAGATACCCTCAGTTTGAACAAAATGTAAGTCGTTGATTTGCAAGTACTTTCATTTTGAGGGTATAAAATACTGAAAAACGCGCCGAGGAGATGGAGGTGCGTGCCTGGGGGACTGATGATGAGGATGTCAAGATGCCCAAAAGAAAAGCGCACCGCTGATTAGGCGATGCGCTTTTTTCATACACTCGATTTGAGAAAGAGTCAGTCTCCTTCGGTTGGATGGCTGTTCTCGAAAGCTGCCTGTTCCTCCAAGTAGTCATCGAACTCTTGGTGGCTCCCGTAGACTTCGATGAACTGCAAGGCCATGTAGAGCTGTGTTGATTCGGTCCATCCCTGTTTGTGAGCAACGTCCATCATGGCGTTTTTGGGTGAGCGTGACATTTTTGTACCCTCCGTTTGACAGGTCGGTTTAGTAGCCGTTGACGATTTGCTTGGCGAGAATCTGGTTGCCCTTCATCAGTCGGAACTCGCAGTAGTCTGGACCTTCGTTGTCACCTTCGTTGTCAAAGGTTGTTCCCCACACTTCAATCCGGTCAGCTCGTTCGGTAAGAGGGACCGGAAACTTGACGAACATGGTGACAAGAGGCAGGTTGATGTTCTCTTGGGCGATGGTGTTGACTTGCTGTAGTGACATTTACTGTTCCTCCCTTAGCTTTCTGATAGTTTGCCACAGATGGTTGATGATTGCAAGAGGAAAAAATCCAAAAAGCATAGGAGGCCGACGGAAGAAGATGGTCCGGCGGTCTTCAGGAAACAAAAAGATACCCTCAGTTTGAACAAAATGTAAGTCGTTGATTTGCAACAGGTTTCATTTTGAGGGTATAAAATACTGGGAAATGGGCCGAGGAGGAGCTGCTCCGCCCAGGCGTCGTCATCTCGATGTCCCTCGATGTCCGTGCTGGATGGGCAAAAAGATAGCGCGTCACCAAGGGTCGCTTGATGACGCGCTTTTTTGTACCCTCAAAATGGAAATGTCAAATGTTGTTGGAGATGGTCTCTACTGCCGTCTTGATTCCTTCGATGTAGGCTGGGTCATTTACGTCGATGCCAGCGCAGGCGTGAGCAAGGACGAGTGATTCAAGACCGTCGATTGCGGCTTCATATTCGACTCGTCCTTCGTCCAGTATCATTTCTTCGGGTGACAAGTGGAGGTCAGAATGAATGGTTCCCCCACCTGTACCGTCGAGGGAGATGATGATGCCAAAGCAATCCGGCAGTTCCCAAGCGACGGTATATACGACTTCTCCCGCTACCAGTTTCTTTCGTATCTGGGCCTTGGTCATTTTTGTACCCTCAAAATGGAAAAATGGTTTAGGCTTTCGAGACTTCTGCAATCAGGTCGCCGTCGAAGATTTGCTCCTCTATTTCCTTGTCGGCATAGTCACACTGTTCAAGCATGTCATCGCCGTAGAGGGCCGCTTTCTCAATGGCGTCATGGTCGAGGCGTGTATGAATCTCGTCCACTTGCTCGTCGGTGAGGTCTGCGCCTTCCTGCATATTGTCAAGGACTCGGCGCACGTCTTCGGTCGTTGTTTCCCATGCGTAACTCATTTTTTGTACCCTCCTTTTGAAAAGTTTTACAGTTCCTCCGGTGCCAGTTCTGCGTTGGTGAGAACGTTGCAGACGCCGCCAATCTCATCGGACCCTATTTCTTTGGCTCCGTCCAGCTCGCCGTCGAAGTCGTACAGGCAGCAGACAATATCGTAAACGAGGTCGGCTAGTTCGAGTTTCGTTTTTCCGGCGATGGCTTCTCTCAGTTCGTCGTGGTTCGTAATCATGGTTTCCTTCCTTTCATGCGTACATCATATCACATTCAATGGGTAGGTCAAGGATTATTTTTGCGATAAACCTCGATAGTATCCCGAACTGCGGCGGGCTGAATCCTTTGGGCGTAGTCCTCCAAGTCCTCCAAAAGTTGCTCGACTCTTACCTGAACGGCCTTGATAATCATAAGCTGCTGTATGGAATCGTGATTCTGTTCGGCCTTGGTGAAAGCCTGCTCCATATCCTTGAGCAACTGAATGTCTGAAGAAAAGTCGATAAGCATAATGTTCCTCCTCAAGCGATGGTCAGAGTTTCGCACCCGTTCTCGTTGTGACTTACGAGGTTGAGCATACGCAAGGATTGAGTCCCGCTTGTCCAATCACGATTCTCTATCATCTCCCCAAACTCAGCCAGCCAATACTTGTCGTAACCTTCGGTGAGTTTGGCTACACGCTTTTGGAAGTAGGCATCTGCGGCGGCTTGACCTTCTTTGGTGTCGGGCCAAGATTTGATGACGATGCTATTGTCGGAGTGATGCAGGACGTTGGTTTCTATGACGCTGATAAGTCTGCTCATGGTTTTCCTTCCTTTCATACACACATCATATCACATTCAGTGGGTAGGTCAAGAAAAATCAAATCTCAGTAGAAAAAACCTCGCAGTCGCCGTCTTCGATTTCGATGGTGGACTCGGTTATTCTGACGCTCTCGGGGCCGTTGCTGGCGTAGCCGTTTGCCTGAGCTTCTGCGAGTTCGGCTGCGTTCTCTACTCCGTTCCAAAAAAGAATCTTGCTGGCCCGTTCGGAGAACAACGCTTCGGCTTTCTTGCTGTTCTTTTTATTGAGTGGCCATGTTCTTATCAGGAGTTCTGAAGTTCCGTTGTCTTCGCGAGTTTGAACAACGCTGATAGACTTGTGCTTCATGGTTTGCTCCCTTTCATACACACATCATATCACATTCAGTGGGTAGGTCAAGCAGAAAACGGGGCGTAGTGCCGGATAGGGCTTCTTTCCTGATAGCTGACGCGGTGCTCGAAAGGCTCCCCTGCTTTCTCTTTCGCTTCGACAAAGAGGGCAGCGTCACAATCCTCCTCCAGATAGACGGTATCGCCTCGCTGGTAGGAACATGACGACACTTGGTTGAGGATTCCAAGGCGTTCGAGTTCGGCGCGTTTTACTGCCAGCCAGCCATGCCCAGGGTCTTCGTGAAAAATGTAAACTTTCATGGTTCCTCCCTTATGTTATGCGTACATCATGCCATATATTCAGTGGGTAGTCAAGGGTTATTCAAGACTTTTTGTGTAGTTCGGTCTTGGCTCCGTCGAGTGGAATGATGGCGGTGGGCTTGTCTTGGTTCACGTCACCCCAGACTAAGACTCGGAGTTGTCCTTTGTAGTAATCGAGCGAAGCGATACAGACGCCGGTTTCGCCTCCACTTGGTTCGCCGTAATCCTCAACAGACCAAGAAAGGCCAAAGTCCCCACGATGCAAGTGAGCCTTTAGAGGTTTGCCTTCACCAGAGCTGTCCGTGATGATGGTTTCGCCTCTTGGTCTTCCATCCGGTTCAACTCCTAGCGTGATTTTCTCGGCGTAGCCCATTTTTTGTACCCTCGGATTGAAAAAGAAGTTTCCTTACGAGACTTACGAAATAAAGTCTATCATCTGTTGAACAGTATCCCTGTCAAGCATTTCTCTGCCGTAGCGTGTGTCTGTGCCTTCGCGGATTACTATCCCTTCAGACTTATCGTGCGGAGGATGTTGGGTAATCTCCGTCAGTCTCGGCATGATTTCTTCAGACTCTTTTTCTTCTGGGGATGGGGTTCTCATGCCGTTTCCTTTTCGGTCTTTTCGAGTTCGTCCTTGATTTCCATCAGGTCGGCTCGGGTCAGACGGATGGTGCGATAGGTGATGTCGCTGTACTTGAGATAGGCTTCCCACCAGATTTCGTCGGGAGCCACCATGACAGTTTCGCACTCCATACGTTCGTGATTGTCCTCGGGGTACTCAAAGTCGTCCGGCACGAAATAGACTCCGTACATATCCCCTTCGGTCCCAGAAACGCGCTTGGCCTCTCGCAGCACTTCGTCCATTTCCTCGTAGTAGCTGAACCAGTCGAAGCGGCCCTCGAAAATCTCTATGGTGTGGAGGCTTCCGATTCGCTGTTTGAGGTTGTATGCTTCATCCATAAGATTCAGCATGTGGGTGACGCTTTCCAAACTCAGTTCGGTAACGGCATAGTCAGAACCGTCACCAGCGAAGTCGGGTTGGTTGCAGCGAACGTCAGAGACAATCTTCATCTTCTTTCCTCCCATGTTTTCTGCAAGTATGACACAGAATCAAAATCGAGTCAAGTTCTAATCTGCATCCTCTAGCGGTTCTATGTTCTCGCAAAGAAAATCCTCAACAGCCTCCTCGTAGTCGGGCTGCTCGGAAGTAACAACGGTGCCGTCTATGTTTCTGACCAAAATGGGAGCATTCCGGTAGCCCCAGTTGACAATGGCGTTTCCGCACCCCATCAGACCGTTGATTTTGGAAATGGCCTCGTCGCTCGTTTCAGCCTCCACTGCAATCCGGAGCTTTGTTGCAAACGTCTTCTCACTCATCTTCTTTCCTCCAATGTTTTCTGAAATGGTATCAAACTGGTGGAGAATGTCAAGCGGTTTCTGCAAGTTCCTCATTGAGAATCTTTACGAGGCTGTCGCCGTACTTGGTCTTCAACTGGGCGGCTATCACCGGAGAGTAGGGGCGGTTCAGAGTATAGGTCACTTCTTCGCCCTTCTCCATAACCACGAAACCAGTATGAGTCTTTAGCTTCTTGGCAATCTTTCTCTCTTGCTTGGCACGGTCATAGGCGTCACACAGGTCAGAGACTATCCAGCCGCCGTCCTTGCGAAGCGTCATGCCGTAGGCTTCTTCCTGTTGGGCGTTGGCAAACTCAGCCAGCAGTTTCTCCTCCGGCGTCCCCTTGTAGGTGTGCTGCTTCTCGGGACGTTTACCATTTTCATCTTGGGGAGCGTCGTAGTCGGAAATGGTAACGGTGATGTCTACGCGAGGCTCTTTGTAGTCGGCCCAATAGAAGTGCATCTCGACGCCGCACCCTTCGTCCAGACAGCGAGCTACTTTCTTGCCGTCGCGGTAGAGGGTGCACTCGGTTCCGACACCATCCGTACCCTGCCAACTTTTCACGTTCTTTACTGAGTAGTTCATCGCCTTCCTCCCTTGATTTCCCATATCGTATCAAACTGGTGGAGAATGTCAAGCCGGAATCTTCACCTTTATTCGATAGGGTGTGATGCTCGGGGAATCCATGAAGTCAGGAATCCCATGCTTACGAATCATCTGCTTGACGATGCGCTGCCCTACGTCCGTAAGCTTGTACCAGCCCATGACTCGTGGCATCTCAGGTCGGAAGGAAGGCGTCATAAGTCCGGCCTCCACGACAGGACGGTACTCAGAAGGAAAGCCCAGACCAAGGAAGTTGTCGCTAATGGTCTTCTTTTTGTATCCAAGTCCCATCCTACGCCATGCTTCACCCAAGAGTCGAGACTGAGCCGTATTGAGCTTGACCGTTTTATACTTGTGGTTCATGGTGTCCTCCAATGTTTCTGACAGTATGACATAAGCCATCGAAAGTGTCAACAAGAAAAACACATAAAAGCACAGGAGGCCGGAAGAAGACCCTGAACCTGGTCTTCAGGAAACAAAAAAGATACCCTCAGTTTGAAAAAACGTAAGTCGTTGATTTGCAACAGCTTTCATTTTGAGGGTATAACTTTTGTGTTTTGGGCGAAGAACCCCGTGCAGCTCCAGGGTGTTCGAGGTGATGAAACGGGGCTTTTTCGAGCTGGAACTGCACTGGAACTGGAAAAGAAAAAGCACCAAGGGGTTTTCCCTTGGTGCTTTTTTGTACCCTCGGTCTGAAAACTTTAGAAAATCCGCCAAGTGCCGTACGCGTAGCTCATTACTTTGGTGCATGGGTAGGTGAGGCTTCCGTCTTCCCACCTCACAGCGATTTGGCGTCCCCTGCAACCTTCAAGCTGGCATTGACGAGTTTCTCCGGTTGCTGTTCCTGTCAGTTTTCCGTCACGCGATACAACCTTGTCGCCTTTGACTTGCATGGTTTCCTCCTATTCCTCGATTTCTTCGATGTCGGAATCCTGAATGCCGTTGGCTCCCAGAATGACGACGGGAGCGTTTCCTGTGTCGAGCATCGTCTTTACGCCCCAGACAACAGCTCGCACATCTTCGGTGGTGGCATCGTCCTCAACATCCACCATCAGTTCAATCCCTGTTACCAGCACTCGCTTCATGGTTTCCTCCTTTTATTCAATCAGTTCGGGGATTTCGGAGTCGTGGATAACGAAGTCGCGTGGAGAAGCCGGATTATCGTCCAGAAAACGAAAGGCCTTTTCACAGGCTTCGTCTTGCTTCTGTTCAATGTAGTCGTCGTCGTCTACCCTTCTCTTGTCAAACTCTATTTCGACACGAACCGGATAGGTGATACTAACCCATACTTTACTCATGGTTTCCTCCTTTATTTGAGTTCATTGAGTTTTGCTTCAATCTCTTCTTTTCCTTTGGTGCTCAGACGGAATCTAGTCCTTGCTTTCGGGGAGGGTTCAAGGATTCCGTTACCGAGTAACCGTGTCTTGAACTTGTGGACGGCTGAGGGGAAAATACCAACCTTTCGTGCAAGCTCCGTGTTAGTCCAGCCGTCATCGTGGTCCTCTGGCTTTTCTTTGAGTAGCGTTGAGAACACTTTTAAGATGTTAGATTTGTGGTTCTTGGCTCTGACCATTTCATCTAGTGTCCAGATGCGGCTATTTTCACTGTTCCTCTCTTGGCCTCCCTCTACGCCCCCTTTCCTCGCTTCTCTGCATCTTTTTACGCCCAAACCCAAAATCTGTTCGCCAACAACCATAGAGATTTCGGAGTTGACAACATATTCCAAGTCGCGCAGGCAAATGTTGTTCTCCAAGGCTTCTTTGGCGATTGGTTCCAGCAGTTGCCCTATACGATGGGACAGGCGCAGTCCTTCCTCGGTGAAGCGCATCGTCTCGGAGTCAAAAAGTCGTCGATAGGCCATGGTTTCCTCCTTTATCATGCACACATCATATCACATTCAGTGGGTAGGTCAAGAAAAATCTCTGTGAAAAAGCGGGGTGCCGTTCCCGACTCAGAAGACTTGGCGGTCGGCTTAGATGGTACTAGGCACCCCTTGGGAGGTCATTTAGCAATAAAGTGACAGTCTCCTCGTAAGCCTGTCCGAGTCATCTGAGTGCGATGACTTCTTGAGGGACACGCTTTCTCCACCGCACCTGATATGGTCTTCGTCTGTCGTCACATTCATGGAAACGAATCCGGCAGACACAACCTCGTCATTGGGGAACTTCTGGGCCATTTGCTTGTGGGTCATCACTCGCTCAAACACCACAAAGCCCCTGCCAAGAAACTGAATGTATTTCATCTGGGCCATTAGTCGTCCTCCTCGTCATCTTCTGTGAGGAAGTCGGGAATGTCACCTTCGCTCCAATGTTCCTCTCCAAACCGCAGCTCTCTCACTTTGGCTTGGGCGTCAAACTCGGCTCCGTCTTGAGCGCACGTTTCGATGTCTTGGTACAGAGCATCCTTGGCGTGTTGCACCATCTCGGGATTGTCAAGGTCAACGAGATAGCTATGGCAAAACTCTACGAATCCCAGCTTCATGTTACATCCCCCTATTCTTCGTAACCACTCAGCTTGTAGACCTCATCCCAATCCCTGCCACAGTTTTCACAATGGACGCACTGCCACGCTTCGGTCTGATGAAACTTCTCCGAACCAGGAACGGCAACGATTTTGTCAGACATGCAGAAAGGGCAAACCAACCCACCGTTCTTGACGTAATCCTCGTTGGACATGCTCATTGGATGTTCCTCCCTTAGCTTTCTGATAGTATGACAGAAACTTGAAATGGAGTCAACAAGTTTCTTCAGAAAGTTGCTCTTTTGTGTGAGGCCAGCAATCTCCATGCTCAGGGTATTCCTTCTCAAACCGTCTGGCACAATGGTAACAGGGAATCTCCCAAAACCCGTACTCATCACATTCCCCACGACCAAAGGAAGGGGCCTCAGATATTGCCGTTGAAGCTCCACATTTGGAATGGTCCGCCTTTTCCTTCACCCATGCACTTCCGTCTTCCTTGTACTCGATATCGTTGAAGAATCCGCGAGGAAGCAACAGGTCGTTTTCGTCAAAAGGAAATGGGTTTTTCTCGGGGTCGCTGACGGAAAGCTGGCCCACCATTACCTGTTCCGGCGCACGTTGAAAACTGTCATTAAAACCTTCCCATTTCTTCCCTACCATCTCAATCAACGCTTCTTGAATGGAGTTACGGTTGTGGATTTTGGCTACAGCACCACACAAAATCGCCAGCACATCTCTCTCATGGACGAACTGAAGGTCGATGCTGCTGTAAGTTGCCAGAACGCGCCGCAGGTCTTGGACGATATTTCGACTCCTGCCGTACCAATGCTTCGCGTAAATGACGAAAGGGACTTCTGCGCCTGTAAACGGAATGGGTTCTTGCTGGTCGCTCATGGCTTCCTCCTAGCTTTCCTGTAGTATGGCAGAAACTTGAAATGGAGTCAATCAGTTTTTTCAGCTTTTTCCGGCACTTCCAACTCGCAGTAACCATGAAGCCGCCACTCGTCTACCCATGTCGCACCACAATCAAGACAGGTAACGTCACCCCACGCCTCTCTTCCGTGACCGTCAATATGGGCCGCTTCATTTCGTCCCTTAGCCCCACACGCCGGACATACCTCTCCAGCATGATTGACGTACTCCTTATCGGTCATGGAGCCATCGGAGTCTTGCTCAATCGCCTCATCCGTCACCTCGAAGTCATCCTCATCCAGTTCCAGAAATAGCTTGGGGTCGGACGGGTGCTTGCCAAAAGTTGTACCCTCAAACTGGAAAGTCTCCATGACCATTCCACGAATCAGAGTGATTGCGAACTTCGGGTAGGACTTGTTGCGGGTCATCTTGATATTCATTCTATTTCTCCTTTACCTTTGTTCCTTCCAAAATCTTGTTGAGAGTTTCGGCTTCATCGTCGTCGAGAACCAATGAGTCAAGGTAGCCGCTGGCAGCATTGAGTCCACGAATGAAAGCATCTCGTTCAGCTTTGGTCTTGAAAGTCTCGGATTCGACGTACAGGCAATCAGCATCCATGAAGCCGTCGCGTTCTTTCTGTACTTCATTCATGTTGCCGCCTGAGATTCCGTATCGGTCAATCAGAGCCTCGGCAACATTACCGCTATGCTCTCCCAGAACGAACTGAACTGTGAACTCATCTTCGGGAACAACCTCATAGCTTTTCTTATCCACGACAATAGACACGATGTAGCCGTTACTACCGGAAACCGTTACCTGCGCCCTCCCATTTGGCATCTTCTGGGCATCATACACAACTCCGGCAGTAAGACTCTGACCGAACTTCGCACGAACGTCTTTGAGCATCCGAACTTTCATGGCTTCCTCCTCGATTTGCAAACTATCATAACAAAACTAGATTTGATGTCAACTTGTTTTTTCTGAAGAACGGAGCTGCAGACATCCTGCGACCACCCAACGACGGGTTAAACCAGGCAAACAAAAATATACCCTCCATTTGAAAAAATCGTAAGTTGTTGATTTGCAACACGTTTCATTTGGAGGGTATAAAATACTTCAAAATCCTAGAGCTGCAGGTGGCTGCCCAGGCTGGGGACTGCAGCTCCATCTTCTCGGATTTCGGGGCAAAGAAAAAGGGACGCTCGGTAAGAAACCGGACGCCCCTTCGTCATTAGGTTGTGTTGTGTTTAGTTCATAGGCTTCTCCTCATTATACTCCTTCTCCGAATCCTTCGTCACCTTCTCGGAGAACCTTTTTGCATCGCTTCTGACAGGCTGGACAAATATCTCCACCGTCATCACAGTTCCAGTCGTCAGCAGGCATACACTCGCGCTCGTCTACCAGTGCGTTGCAGAAGTAGCAGTTGACGCCATGCTTGTCCAGTACCTTCAATGATTCTTCACACTCGACACATAGAATCACATCGGAATGATAATGGGCTGGTCCGGCGCAGTTTTCACACACGCCGTCATATCCCCACTTCTTCCATTCTTCCTCATCCAAGTACCCCACCAGAAACTCATGCGGTACAAAGGTAAGGAGTTCGTCGATAGCGGTCCAGTCGCCCTCTGCAATGTCCTTCTTCATGCGCTCGATGACGCAGTCAATAAGCTCTTGGCTCGGCTCCGCTTGGCCTCTTACGTTGTCACTCATGCTACTTCCTCCTCTTTTAGCCCGTAGGCGTACATTGACCTCTTCTCACGCGGTATGGCTTCGTACTCGGCAAGCTGCTCCTCCGTAATCTCCTTGTGGCCCATACCCATCACCATCCAGTAGCGGGTTGTATCCGTGCGCTGGTCGATGACAACGTCCCCTACCGACACAGAGCAACACGGCTGGCTCTGAAAGATGTTCTGCCCAAACTGGAAGACGGCCTCAAGGAAGTCGTCATCGGTTTGGAAGGACTCAGAAGTTATACCCTCCAAATGAACAGTTCGGATGGTGTCCGGCTCCTCAAACGCCAGCATCTTGACTTGAACGTCCATCGAGTCCATCGAGTCCATTACTTCTCCTCCCCGTTTTTGTCGAACACCCTCGGGACGTGACCGCAGCCCTCGTAGTCGCTGGTGTTGTAGCCCATCATCGTCAGCTTGTTCTTGATGGCCTGTTCCTTATCGGCGCAACCCATGCAGATACACTCGGTAGTGAACCAACTCATGGTGCGTCCGCCCTTGAGTTCATTGCCGCACCTGTCACAGATTGACTTGCTGAAGAAACCGTCATCGTCTTGCTTGCAGAACATTGTCTTTCCTCCCTTAGCTTTCTGATATCGTATCATACCCACATCAGATTGCAAGAAAAAAGTTTAGTTCTTTGGTCGGGTCCGTGAAGTCCATGACATTTTGCCGCCGCCGTAACACTTGTCCATCCAGCGATTCACTTCCTTTACCGCTTTACGAACATCTGACTTGGTGTCGGCATATTCCTCGGTGATGACGGCTCCGGTTGCTACGTCGATAGCTGCCACCCAGTAGCCACCCTTCGCCTGCGGTCTGCGAACAATGGTGTACTTGCCGCTAGTCCGCTCTTCGGCGTTTGCTATCTCACTCTCTGTTAGTCGGACGGGCTTCATGTCAGCCTCCAAATATCTCGGCCAATGCTTCCTGCGATTCCACCAGCCGTTCAATGACAGCCCTTGGGAAAGAACCGCCGTAACCCAAGACTTGGTCGGCATATCTGTCACCACCAAATCCACGCCATTCTACTTGTACAGTCCTCTTGTTGACTTTGGTGACAACGTAGTAGGCGTACCCATCTGCCACTCCGGTGTTGAACAGCTTGCCGACTTGCAGCCCCTTGAGTTCTTTGCTGGCTGCTTGGGCTTTCTCAAACTCGGCTTCGACAAACTTGCTGTACTCTGTTTCCCATGGGTTGCCGGACTCGTAGTCGCGCTCGATGGGAGAGATTGCAAACTTTGCCAGCGGAACGCGATAGAGCTGACCGGTCAGAGCATCTTCGATAATGGCGTTGCCCTTGGCCCATTCGCGTTCGGTTTCGTCATCGTACTTGTTGAATATACCGTACAGCCATGGCCCCTGCATCATTCGGCCACCCTTCTTGGCAACTTCGCGATACTTGACTTCATACCAGTCGGGGATTTCCTTGCGGCTTGTTTTCGTCCAAGGTGTGTGATGGATTGCTTCAGTCATATCCGTTCCTCCTCCTTGCTCTTTTCCCATGCTTCAAAGACACAAGCATACTCCGGATTCGCTTCGACGTCAAGAGTTTTCATCCACTTTTCGATGTCATCCGGATTGACGCTGCACTCAAAACCGATACAATCTCTGACTCTGCCGTTGAGGATTTCAAGGTACCGGAACATTTGGGCAACGTCTTCGTCGATGTCAGCCATAAAGATTGCCACGTCATCAGCCGGATAATCCCCACGACAACCACACGCAATCAAATCGACAATGGCTTGCGGGCTGGCCTGGTCAAACCACAGTTTTGCGTCAAAGACCACTTCGTACAGGCGGTCATCAGAATGGCACTCTGCCTGAATGTCGCGGTGGGCTGGCTTCTCCGGACAGACGCTGTTCTCTTGCTCGGGCGAATCCCCATGAACTGACAGGGCCACTCCACAGTTGGGACAGAACTTACTCATTTTCTTTCCTTCCTTTGTAGACCAACCGACCCTTACACTTCGGACAAACCCTATTGCGTCCGCTCTGAATCTTGTTGTGAAGAATCTTTGTGAGAAAGAAGTCCTGACAACCACACGTATAAACAAACTCTCTCGGGAGTGTCCTGACAGTTGAGTTTGATACATCGTAGTCGTGTGTAACGTCCGGAG
>Ga0180432_10006771_pt1 | contig 14778 bp, 11 predicted proteins | sample SS_ome_10_FD_132414 | JGI IMG/M metagenome (GOLD analysis project Ga0180432, IMG submission 132414) | Hypersaline lake sediment archaeal communities from the Salton Sea, California, USA - SS_1_MS_2 metaG | ecosystem: Environmental > Aquatic > Non-marine Saline and Alkaline > Hypersaline >... | reverse complement strand
GGATCGACCTGGATGCCGACGCTGTCGCCTTCGCCCAAGAGTCTGGTTTGCCTGTACAATGCGCTGACGCACTCTCCTACCTGGCCTCGCTGCCCGATTGCTCGCTGGACGGTATCTTCATGGCCCAGGTGGTAGAGCACCTGACCCCATCGTATCTGGGATCCTTGCTGCGACTGTGTCACGAGAAGATGCGGCCCGGCGCGATTCTGATTGCCGAGACCATCAACCCCGTGTGCCTGTGGGCACTGGCGAACTGGTATCTCATAGACCCGACGCACGTCCGGCCGGTTCACCCCGACACACTGAGTTTCATCCTGGAGAGCGCAGGCTTCTGGCGCATCGAGGTTGAATACCTGAGCCCGGTACCCGAAGGCAACAAGCTCTCTGAGCTGGCCGACGCAAACCTCCCCGCGGAGGTCAGAGCCATGGCTAGAAACATCAACGCCGCAGTCAGACGCCTGAACAGCTTCCTGTACGGGTTCCAGGAGTACGCCGTCCATGCCAGACGGCCGCCCGATGATGTCGAAGGGGAGTCAGGGCAAGGCGGCGAACAGGAGAAGGCATGAAGTCCAAGCGCATCGCTATCTGCGCCACCAGCGTGCCTTTCGTGCGGGGTGGAGGCGAGATCCACGTCGAGTCACTGCAACGCGAACTGGTGAAGCGGGGCTTCGAGGCCGATCTGATACGTGTGCCCTTCAAATGGTATCCCCGTTCTGAGATCATCAAGGGCGCACTGGCCTGGCGTCTGCTGGACCTGACGGGGAGCGACGGACAGAAGATAGACTTGGTGATCGCCACCCAGTACCCGGCCTATGTGGTGAAGCATCCCCACAAGGTCGTGTGGCTCATCCACCAAATGCGGCAGGTGTATGATCTGTTCGGCACGCCGTACAGCGATTTCACCAACAGCCCAGAGGACAAGCGGATCAGAGATTCGATTCGCTCCATTGACGCTCGCGCCCTGGGAGAAGCACGGCGCATCTTCACCAACGCCCAGAACACGGCCAACCGCCTGAGCCGCTACAACGGATTGCGAGGAGAGGCACTCTACCATCCCCCTAAGCTCGCCGATCTGTACCACAATGAGCGGTACGGCGACTACATCTTCTCCGTCGGACGACTCGACAAGATGAAGAGGGTCGACCTTCTGATCGAGGCGATGAAGCATACGAAGACCGAGGTCCGGTGCCTGATCGCCGGAACGGGTAGGGAGAGGGAATCCCTGGAGAAGACGATCGAGAAGGCCGGCCTTGGCCACAGGATCGATCTGCTGGGCTACGTGGACGACAAGCGTCAGGTTGAGCTGTACGCCAATTGCCGGGCAGTGTTCTACGCTCCGTATGACGAAGACTTTGGCTACGTGACGCTCGAGGCCTTCCGGTCGCGCAAGCCGGTCATCACGGCCTCCGATTCGGGGGGAGTGCTCGAATTCGTGGAGCATCACCGTACTGGCTGTGTCTGCCCTGCCGGCGACGCCAGAGCAATGGCAGAGCAGATCGATCTCCTCTATTCTGACAACGATCTCTGCAGATCCCTGGGCGAGGCAGGGTACGAGAGAGTCAAGGACATCAGTTGGGATGTCGTGATCTCCAAGTTGACGGAGGGGCTGTGAGTCATGCTACGCCTAGCGTACTTCAGCCCACTTCCGCCCGCTCACTCCGGGATCGCCGACTACAGTTGCGAGCTACTCCCCTATCTGGCCCAACACGCACATATCGATCTCGTCGTCGATGACGGATGTGTGCCCACCAACGATCTCTCGACACAGTTCTCGATTCTCGGCTTGGAGGAGTATTGCGCAGCGGCGAGGACTCAGCCCTACGATGCTGTGATATACCAGATAGGCAACGATCCGCGGTTCCATGGCTACGTCTACGATACCGCGCTCAGACATCCTGGGATCGTCGTGCTGCATGAGTACATGATCCATCACTTGATACGGGGGGTCACGCTGGCGAGGGGTGATCCCGAGAGCTACGTTGCGGAGATGCGCCATGCCTATGGCCGGCAAGGTGAGCGGCTGGCCCGAAGACAGGTGGACACCGGGCGCGGACTGGACGTCTGGTCGCACCCGCTCTTCGAGCGTATCGTCGACGCCAGCCTCGGCGTCATCGTACACAGCGAGTACGCGCGTCAGCGCATCCTCGAGAGCCGTCCCCTTGCAAGAGTCTCGAAGATCAACCACCACTATTCTGCTGCCGGCCTACCCGATGGCCGGGAAGACGCCACCTGCTGTCGCGACGCAGCGGGTCTGCCTCGCGACGCGTTTGTCGTTGCCACTTTCGGCCTCATCACCAGACAGAAGCGTGTGACGGTTTGCCTGCGAGCCTTCTCCCGGTTCCGGCAGCGCTTTCCTGGCGCTCTGCTGGTTCTGGTGGGTGACAAGAGTCCTCACTACGACCTTCAATCGGCCCTTGATGGCAGCTTGGGCGAAGGAGTGATCGTCACCGGGCGCGTGGGGATGAAGGCACTCGAGAACTACATGGCTTCCACCGATCTGGCCGTGAACCTGCGTTTCCCAACTGCCGGCGAGACCTCTGGTTCGGTGATCCGCCTCCTGGGCCTCGGCAAACCCGTCATCGTGTCCAACGTGGGCTCCTTTGCCGAGTTCCCCGACGATTGTTGCGCCAAGATCGACCTGGGGGATGCCGAAGAGGATATGCTCTACACGATGATGTGTGCCCTGGCCGAGGACGAGACACTGAGGCGCCGGATGGGCGCCAATGCACGGAGTCACATCCTAACTCAGCACACCCTGGAGGGATCCGCTCAGGGCTACATCGATTTCATAGGTGAGGTGCTGGCATCCCCAGAACCGGGCCCCACGGTGCCGGCCGGAACAAGCCGAGTCAAAGCGGAGGCCCCTCTTTCGGGCCTCATCGAGGGACTGTCTGCCGAGATGGCCGAACTGGGGATCCAGGAGAGCGACGACCGACTTCTGAGGGAAATAGCTGTCGCCGTGGTCGATCTCGGCCTTGACTTGCCAGGCCGAATGGCCGAATCGGGCAAGCATCGATCCGAGTGAGCAGCGCGGCGCACAGGAGAGTGCCTGCGCCCGCACCTTCGAATGGCTGATCCCGGGCGACGATTGGAGAATCCGACTAGACTATGACCACAGTCCTGCGACTGCTCCTGATCCCCCTTGCGATCTACACTCCAGGTTGGGCCGCTTGCACAATCTGGGGTAGGTCCCTACGCCGACGTCTGGACTTCTCCGAGTCGCTGTTCGTCCACGTTCTGCTCAGTGTGCTCATCACCTCTCTGGTGATCCTGGTCCTCGCTGAAGTGGGCTGTTTCACACTCGCCGGCTGCGTTCTGGCACTTGCCCTGATATCCGCCATCCTCGCCTGGCTCGGTTGGAGACGGAGGGACTCCGAGGAAGAAGGCTGTAGTGCCGGCTGGCTCTCGCTGCCCCGGCCCAGAGTCTCGTGGGCATCACTGGCACTGGCAAGTCTCATGATACTGGCAGGCTGGATGTACTTCCGTCCGGCCGAAACCTTCCTTGTGCTGGACGACGGGGGTGTCTATGCGCTGAGCGGAATCCATCTGGCGGAGAGCGGGCAATTGATGGCCCACGACCCGATCCTGGCGGACTTTGACCCAGCGCTGGGAGCAGAACTGCTCTTCTCCAGTCCCTGGACCATGTGCTGGCGACGCTTCTGGGGTCCATTCTACCTTCTGAACTGGGGCAGATCTTCTGTCGCCTTCGGCTTCCTCGATTTTCACCGCGTATGGGTTGCCCTCTTCGTTCTCGCCTTCGGGAGAGAGGGTGCCCTTTGCGCCGCTCCCGCCTTCGGCTTGCTGGCGACGGCAGGACTCTTCTTCCTGGCTCGAAGGGTGTTCGACACGGGCGATGGGACCAAGCGCAGTACCTGGATCGGCGTGTTGGGAGCTTCGCTGCTCACCATCAGCTTTCCGCAAGTGTGGAACGTACGCTATCCTCTATCCGAGGCCACCACGCAAACCCTGGTCATATCGGGGCTCTACCTGCTCTCGCTGCTAATGAACTCCGCTTCTCCCCTCGCCGCAATCGCATGCGGAACCTGTTTCGGCTGCCTCCTGCTTACGCGCCTGGAGGCCATCCCGATCGTCGCCCTGGCGTTCTGTCTGCTATGGGCCTGGAGACGCGAATCGCACTCCGAGCCGGAGCCAAGCACCGGCGGCGGCCTGGCGATCCTATCGCTGAGCGCGATGTCAGCCTACGCGCTCATGCACAATCTCGTGTACGCGCGCCAGTACCTCAACTTCCAGATCGACCTGTTCTTCGGGCCTGAGCTCGCCCGTTTGCTGGCCACGGCAGGTGCAGTGGCGATTGTGATAGGAGTGTGGCTGGCGCGGCGCCCCGAACCCATTCTCCGATTACGTCAAATCATCAGGCGGCGCCCCTGGAAAGTAGCCAGAGCCTTGACAATCGGCGCTCTCGCACTGGTGGTGCTCTTCGTCCTGCTGTGGCGCGTTCTGTGGCCACCCTTTGCCGCCCAAGGAGATCCTCGCTGGTCGCTCCTCTACTGGACTCCGGTTGGACTGGTGACGTCGGCGGCGGGTATCGCCCTTTTCGTCTACAGGAGAAAGGAGCGGCTCGCACTTCCGTTCCTGGCCGTGTCGTTGCTGGGCGTGGCACTGTACGTGATGAACCCCTTCATCGAGCCAATCCAGCCGTGGGCAACGCGCCGCTTGATGCCCACCGTCATGCCTGCCCTGGCCCTATTCTCGGCCTATGCCGTGGTTCACCTGCCAGGCCTTCGCTTCCGCCTGGACCGACCCGCCAGGCTGGCGATAGTCGTGGCTCTGGTAGCGCTCTTGCTCACCAACGTCGCTCCTCTTGCGCAGCGGACCGAGTTCCAGGGCTGCCTCGACGAGCTACAGGGCCTGGCCTCGCATTTCCCACCCGATGCGCTCGTCCTGTTCAACAACCACAATCCGGCCTGGCACGTCTGTCAACCGCTGCGCTACCTCTTCGGATTGGACGTCTTCGTGCTACAGAAGGAAACACCTGACACCGAAGCCATCAGACCACTCCTTCGACAGTCGTGGGACTCCGGCAAACCAGTCTACCTGGTTCTCTGCGGCGGCACCCTCACCTGGTATCCTCCTGATCTGGTCATGATTCCAGACAGCAGCGTGTCCATGAGTCTACCGAGGACCAGGCAAGCCATAGACGGCATCCCATCCGGCGTTCACTCGATGACCTTCAAGTTCGATATCTACCGTTTGCTGCCCCGCGACTCGGCTGAGGGCTCCGCGCACGTTGCACCCGGGCGACTGGAGATGGTCGACGGTGAATACCCCTACGCCAGGGGCGGCCTGTACGGTTCAGAGACTACCCCGGACGGCACGACCTTCCGGTGGACCGACGGCACGACGCGGTTGGTATTGGCTGCGCCCCCCGAAGGCAACCTGCTGCTCCGCGCCAGGCTATCCGGCGGTCGAAGGGCCGGAGTGCAGCCTCCCACCCTGTCTGCGGAGGTGGACGGTCAGGCAGTGGGGCAGACAGAGTTGGACGGCAGCTTCGGTTTCCGCATCGTCGAGTACCCTTTGCCCCCCGGGATCCAGGAACGCGGCTCTGGCGGGACAAGCCGGGCCGAATCACCCTCCACCCACCCCATAGAGATCGAGCTTCACTCCGAAACCTGGGTGCCGAGTCTGGATTCCGATGGCTCCGATTCCAGGACTCTTGGCGTGATGCTGGACTGGGTGGAGATCGTGGCTGCCGATGAGCAATAGACCGGCCACGCGGCGATTGCTGATCCTCTGTCCTTACTACGTCCCCAGGCACAGCGGCGCCGCGCGTCACGTGCGTGAGTTGGCCAGCCGATCGATGTCGGACGGCTGGTCGGTCACCATCTACACTACGGATGCCCTGGACTTCGAGTACTTCTGGGACCGACGCAAGAGGAGAATCGCCGCAGCTTGCGAGCTCGACGCCGGAATGAGCGTGCGCAGATTCTCGGTGCGGCACCTGCCCTTTGGGAAACTCGGGTACTTCGGAGTTCGTCGGGCCATGTCCTGCCTGGCGCGAGCACCGTTCGACACAACCGAGATCCTGTTGAAGACTTGCCTGCTAACCCCCTGGGTCCCAGGCCTGTATCGCCAGCTGGCTCAGGACCGCGACTATGACCTCGTTCACGCCTACACCCTGCCGTTCGATTCGTTCGCCGCTGCCGGGCAGGGCTACGCACGAGAACGGGGCATACCTTTCGTCTTCACGCCCCTCACCCACCTGGGAGAGAGCGAGAGAAGCCCCGTGCGTGAGAGCTACACCCTTCCGCATCAGATCGCGCTGTCCGCACGGAGCGACCGGGTACTGGCGCAGACCTCGATCGAGAGGGACTACCTGGTCTCAAGGGGTGTCCGGCCAGACAAGATCGTGGTGGTCGGGCCGGGCGTCGAACCCGCCAGCCTGGAGGGTGGCTCGGGGACCAGATTCAAGAAGGGGCACGGTGTGCAAGGACCGATCGTCCTCTACATAGGGGTACACGCCTACGACAAGGGCACCGTGCATCTGATCGAGGCGATGCGGCACTTGTGGGAAGAGGGTTCGACAGCCAACCTGGTATTGGCAGGAACCCATTTCCAGGGTTTCGACCCTCACCTCTCCTCACTACCACAGCATGGGCGCGATCACTGCCTGTTGCTGGGACCCGTGAGCGAGGCCGAGAAGCGGGACTTGCTGGCGGCCGCGGACGTCTTCGTCATGCCTTCCAGGACCGACTCGTTCGGGATCGTATACCTCGAGGCCTGGCTCTATCGCAAGCCGGTGATCGGAGCACGCGCGGGAGGTGTGCCAGACGTCATAACCGACGGGGAGGATGGTCTGCTGGTGCGCTTCGGCGACGTCGACGAACTCTCCCGGGCCATCGAACGATTGCTGAGCGACCACGAGCTTGCCCGGCGACTGGGGGAATCCGGTCACGAGAAGACTCTGGCCAGACACACATGGGAGCACAAGCACGCACTGGTCAGGAAGGTCTACGAGGAACTGTTGCCCTCCTGATAGCGAAACGATCCCCAATCCACTACTTCGCCGGTATCCACGCAGTACACGGCGATGGCATTGGTGTTGTCGGCGGTGACCTCCGCCGGCACCGTGAGGACGAACATCTCCTTCTCATACGAGCGCGGTTCCAGCTCAACGAGCACCGCCGTAGGCTGGTCGAAGCCACCTTCCTTGCCTAGCCGGATATCGGCCTTGGGACACTGTCCATCGTACTCGAATTCGCGGATCACGATGGTCTGCAGACCGGCGACCACGGCCCTGCCGGAAACGCCGCCCCCTTCACCGTTGAACCGGGCAATGGAGCCAACATCCACGAAGGCCTGCTCGGGTGCTGGCTGACTTGGCGCGGGGGTACTGGTCGGCGATAGGGTAGCCGTAGGCGTACTTGTGGGCTGCGCCGTGGGCACTGCCGTCGCCACGGGAACCGGGGTCGGTGTGGGGCTAGACTTGCAGGCCAACAGACTCAAAACGACGAACAGCACAACGGCTGTGGTGACTCTCCGCATTCTGGTATCCTCCGCGCTCCTGTGAGTGAGGGCCCATTATACTCGATTTCACCCCAGCGAGCAACAGCCCTGTGTGCGGGGGCACGCAAAGGCTATCCGTGACTCGGGCCGTCATGGAGTCTTCTCGCAGGAGAGCGCTCTCCAGAGTCGTTCTCACCAACCGGCATGTTCGCGGAGCCTGATCAGTAGGCTGGTCCTCCGGCAAAGTCGCAGGATTCCGAGCAACCCCCTCATTCCCCCCGCGTCGCGGTGGGCAAGCTGCACGAGCGCCCCGGAGACAGAGTCGGCCAGGAGGGCCAGCCGGATGCATCCGGCGCCGTTCCATCGAGACTGATGCCCGGCCAGCCCACTGGACGCACCTCATCTGCCTGACAGGTTCTGCGTGCACCCCTCCCCGCAATCCCACTGTGATCGAGCTCGGCCGCGGGCCTGATGGGATGAGCGGCCGACTCGGGCACCCTTGACCGACCGGCACATTCTAGGCAACCTGCTCCCGTGCGCGATGTAGGGGCCGCCGGCAGGCCAAACGGTTTGTCAGCACTGCGATACCGGTGTATAATCAGCAACCGATCGAGGCTCAGGAGCACGGTTGCTCACCAGGCCTCGACGATTCTGCGAGGTCGGGACGCTCTTGCTCTCTGCCTCGCTGCTACTGCACCGAGCGTTGAGGCAGTGGTCATTCCGGTCTGATCGGCGAGCGGACGGGGAACCCGGGTTGTAGCTCGATCTGACCTTCGGGAGGGGAAGTCTGTGAGGATCTGCATGCCGACGACCTCCTATCCCCGATTCCCGGGCGACTTCCGGGGGACGCTGGTGTACTCACTGGCGGAAGGGCTCGCGGAGCGGGGACACGAGGTTCACATAGTAGCACCATACGACCCACTGGTGGACCCGGACCCGCATTCGCGCGTCCAGATCCACCGGGTTCGGTACATTCCCTCCGACAGACTCTGCTTGATCGGGCACGGTCACTCGCTCGAGGCTGACGTCAAGGTCAAGTTGGTAGTCTATCCCCTGGCAGTTCTGTACGTCATTGCAGCCCTGTGGGAGATCCTGCGACTCCACAGACGGTGTGGCGGCTTCGACGTGATCCATGCCCACTGGGTAATACCCAATGGCTTCGTTGGCGCCTTGGCAGGGATGGCCATCCGAGTGCCACTGATAGTCCACCTCCATGGATCAGAAGTCTTCATACTCAAGTACAACCGGATAGTCGAGTGCATCGGAATGTGGGTCTACGGCAGGGCGAAGCGGGTCCTGTCCTGCAGCGCCGATCTGCTGCGAAGGTCACTGGACATGGGGTTGGATCCTTCCAAGTCCGAGTCGATTCCCACAGCGGTGGACGTGGGCCGGTTCGCGTTCGATCGGCACGACGGGCAGGCCCTGCGGCAACACCTCGAGGTACCGGAGAATGCAAGAGTCATACTGGCTCCGGGCCGCCTGGTCTCCAGGAAGGGTTTTGAGTACCTGATCGAGGCCATGCCTGCCGTCGTGGCCGAACATCCACAGGCGAAGTGCATCCTGGTGGGAGACGGAGATCTACGTGGCGCTCTCGGAACCCTGGCCGACCAGATGGGCATCAGCGATAGCGTGGCCATGCCCGGCGAGATTCCCTGGAACCAGATGGTGGGGTGCTATTCTGCCGCCGATGTCCTGGTGGTACCGTCGGTAGTCGACCAGGCGGGCAACGTAGACGGACTGCCCAATTGTCTCCTGGAGGGGATGGCCTGTGGGCTTCCGACCGTCGCGACAGAGGTGGCCGGGATCCCGGAAGTCATCAGGGACGGAGACAACGGCATCCTGGTACAGCCTCAGGACAGCGCAGCCTTGGCAACCGGGATCACACGACTACTCGACTCTGCACAGGAACGGAAACGCCTAGGCACTGCAGCCAGAGCTACCGTCGTTGAGGAGTTCAACATCACCCACGCGGTACGGAGACTCGAGGAGATCTATCGCGACATCCAGTGAGGTGCCGACACGGTGGCCGGGGAACGAGCATACACCTCGCGTGATCTCGTGTCCCTGGTCGCGCCGCCTCGTCCTCAACGGTCCGCTGAGGCAATCGAGTGATGCGCCCCAACGCACATGGTGCGCCGGACGGAGGACCTGATGCGCATTGCCATCGACGCAGTCGGGATCAGTCGACCCGGAGGAGGACGGTCGGCCACCCTACCTCTCCTCGAAGCTCTCTTCGAGGTAGACCGAAGAAACGACTACCTCGTCATAGTCGATCAGAAGGAGCCCTCGCTTGAGGGGCACGGCTCTCGGGTGCGCCAGATGGTCACGCCCATCCGCCACCGCATCGCCGTTCGCGCTTGGGCCCAGGTGGTCTTTCCGGTGCTCTTCCGGCGCGAGGCAATTGACGTCGTACACTTCACCAAGAATCTGGGGACCTTCTTCACGCCAGGTCGCTCCGTGATCACCATGTACGACATGACCATCATTGCGTGTCCTCGCTTCTACCCTTGGAGCGATGTGTGCTACTGGCGGACCGTTCAGCGGCTGACCCTGAGAAACGTCGACCGGATCATATCGATATCCGAAAACACGGCTCGCGAGATGGCGAGCTACTATCGACTCCCCAGAGAGAAGATCACGGTCATACCGTGCGCGTGCCATTCGCGGTACCGACCCTTGGATCGCGAGCAAGTCGGGCGAGTTCGCGCTCGTTATGGCCTGCCGGAGAAGATGATCCTGCACGTAGGCAGCATAGCTCCCAAGAAGAACCTCGGCACCCTTGCAGAGGCGTTCGCGATGCTGGTCGAGCGGGATGACTACGATGGTTCTCTCGTATTCGTGGGTCGGGTCTACGAGAAGGGCCAGGGCGATGTGATCTTCGAGCAGGTGAAGAGGCTGGGGCTGAGCGACCGTGTGATCTTCACCGGTTCGGTTCCCGACGAGGACTTGCCGGCCATATACAACGCGGCCCAGTTCATGGTATTCCCCTCCGTCAACGAGGGTTTCGGGATCGTGTTGCTCGAGGCCATGGCCTCGGGGTGTCCCATCATCGCCTCTTCAACGACGGCGGTTCCAGAGGCAGTGGGAGACGCGGGAATACTCCTGTCCGATCCGAGAGACGCCGGCGAGATCCGCTCGGCCATGTTGCGACTCCTGGAAGATGAGCAACTGCGCAGCGAGCTGCGCGCGAGAGGCCTCCGTAGAGCGGCACGCTTCTCCTGGGAGAGCATCGCTCGGGAGACGTTGAGACTATACGAGCAGTTGGGCGACGCCTCTGCCACGCCCCGGGCAAGAGCACAGAGCTGACGAGCAAGATCTGACCCTGACGAAGCGTGAAACGTGGTTCGGTCAGGATTGTCTGGTTGATTTGGACGGAGTTGGAGATCAGCCGCGAATGAGTGAAGACCTACGAGAAGTCATCGCTGCCTACGACCGCATCTACTCGGCCAAGGGCATCCGCGATAGCGACAGCTACTACGCCTGGATCGCCAAGCTGATGGCGCTGGCTCCGGGGAGCTCAGTGCTGGACGTCGCTTGTGGCGAGGGTCTCTTCTTGAAGTACGCCGAGAGGAGAGAGCTGCAAACCTTCGGCGTGGACATCTCTCCGGTGGCGCTCAAGGTAGCGCAGGGCAACCTGAAGGCCCCCCGCTTGTTCCAGGCAGACGGAGAGGCGCTGCCTTTCCGCACCGGGCAGTTCGCCGGCGTGGCGTGCCTCGGCAGTCTGGAGCACTACCTGCATCCCGAGAAAGGCCTTCGAGAGATCCGCAGAGTGCTGGCCAACGACGGCATAGCCGCTCTGGCACTGCCCAACAGCTACTATCTCGTGGACATCGTCTGGCAAGTGTGGCGTACCGGACATGGTCCTGACAACAAGCAAGAGGTGGAGAGATTCGCCACGGTGAGGGAGTGGGAAGCGTTTCTGGAGAGCGGCGGCCTACAAGTTCTGCGAGTGTACAAGCACAATTTCCGCTTCCCTCGCTCGCTGGCAGATCTACGCTTCTATCGCTCGCGTCCCCGTAAGATACTCAATCTGCTCGTGGCCCCTTTTATCCCCTTCAATCTGTCGAACAGTTTCGTGTTCATCTGCCGCAAACGGACGTGATAGGTTGACTGACGATCGATCGAGAAGGAGCAAGTCATTCCGCTGGCTGCGTACCCTGGCGACTCTTGGGGTTGTTGGCACCGCGCTCTACTACCTGGGCAGGAACCTGGTCGAGGGGCTCTCGCAGATCGACATCGAGGTCTGCCTGTCTCGATGGCCTCTCCTGCTCGCCTCAGGGGTTCTCACCGAGTTCTGCGTCTTCCTGGGGACGCGCTCCTATCACCTGATAGTGCGCGGCGTTGGCGGCCACTTGCCGTACCCGCGATCCGCACGCGTGCATCTGGTATCCAACTTGGGCCAGTTCATGCCCGGCTACGGGTGGCAGCAGGCGGGCAAAGTCTATCTTGCCAGCAAGGAGGGGGTGCCGGTTAGGGAGGGGAGCGTTGCCATGGTGGTCGAGCAGGGCACGCTCGCCTGTGCTGGACTGACCGTGGCCGCCCTGACCTTCTCGCCGAGTTGGTCCTGGGTGCCATCTGTGTTACATCGGACTACGTACCAGATCGTCGTGGCAGCGGCGCTCATCTTGGCGCTGCTGCTGCTACCTGAGGCACTCCGTCGCGCGGGAGGACTGGCGAGAAAGTGGGGAAGACCCGGATGGGAGCTGGATGTGGGGCGCAGAGCTCTGTGGAGTGCAGCAGGCGTGCTCCTGCTGTCTTGGACCCTCTTCGGGCTGGCGTTCGCGCTCGTGGCGGGCGCCTTCCACCCTCTCGATGCTCAGGGGGTAGCCATCTGTGTCTTCACACTGGTTGCCTCGGTCCTCTTCGGCTGGGCCATACCCTTCGTGCCCGGTGGGATAGGCGTGCGCGAGGGCGCCATGGCCTTCCTGCTGGCCGCAATCATGCCGAATGCGATTGCGTCCCTCGTGGCCATCGTCATGCGTTTGGTGCTCGTGATCTGTGAGGTATTCGCCGCACTGGTCGTATGGCTCGTAACACGCCGCGAAGCACGAATAACCCAAACGGGTTATTGACTTCGAAGTGCCGGTATGATACCATGACACTGAGGTTTGGCGCAACGCCGTCGTGCGTCTGATCGACGGCTTGGAGCAACCTGGTTATTTGCTTGCGGGAAGCATGAACCATAAGAAAGGAGCATTACGGTTATGAGTAAAGCTACGAGAATCCTAGGCATCACCTTGTTGCTGCTTGGCATCGCGGTAACGAGCATCAGCGCCCAGGGACCAGCCGGCAGTTGGGTCTCTGGTATCCAGCTCGTGAACCTGAGTCAGACCGACACGGCTCACGTCACGGTGAGATTCATCTGGATCGATGACGGCACTTCGCGTGCAGGAACGGAGGCCCACAGCTTCAACGTAGACATCGCCCCCAAGGGATCGGTGCCCTACTACGTGCCGAATGACATCCCAGAGCTTCCGACCGGCTTCATCGGCTCAGCGGTTGTCAGTTCCGATGTGCCCGTGGCGGCCAACCTCAATACCGAGCTCGACCTCGGCACCCGCAAGGGTACCGCCAGTGGCGTCTCGGATCCATCGGACAAGCTCTACTTCACCCAGGTCATGAAGGACTACTGGGGCTTCAACTCCTACGTGGCGGTACAGAACACCACAGACACCGAGACATCGGTCACCTTCCGGATCTACAACACCACCGGCACTCAGGTGTTGGAGGAAGTCCAGACCATCAAGCCGTTCGCCAGCCACATCTTCTACCAGGCCAGCCAGGCACTTCCCGGCAGCCCGCCGGCCGGCTTCGGAGGTTCGGCAGTGGTTGAGAGCACCGGCGCCGCCCTGGCCGGAATCTGCAACTACTACAAGGACGGCAGCACGGTGACCAAGTCGCAGTTCAAGAGCTACAACGCGTTCGCGGGAGGCTCCCAGAAGCTGTACGTACCGCGCCTCTTGAGGCTTCCGTTCTACGGCAACTACGCGGGCGGATTGGCGATCCAGAACGTCGGCACTTCGGATACCACCGTAACCGTCAAGTACTACTTCGGTGGTTCTGAGTATCAGCAGCAGAAGGTACTGGGTCCCCGCCAGCCCTGGCCTATCTACCTCCCCGATGCGCCTCCGCTGGACGGCATCAGGGGCAGCGGTGCAGCCATCATCGAGTCGAGCAGCCAGCCCATCGTGGCAACGGTCAACGAGGATAACGACGACATCGGCTATGGAGTGACCTACAACGGCATCCTCGATACGGGCGCGACGACGCAGTGTCTGTTGCCACAGGTCGTGAGCAAGTTCTGGGGCAACTGCGGCGGACTGCAGATCATGAACGTGGGCGCTGGGGACGCCAACATGACTGCCACCTTCTCGATGTCGGGAAGCCCTGACGTGACACTGACCGATACCATCGCCCCCAACGGCGTCTGGGAGCTGTTTGCTCCGGACGCTCTGGAGAGCCAGGGCGCCAGCTCACTCAACTGGAACGGCTCGGTACTGGTCACCTCCAATACCAACATAGTCGGTATCGGCAACATGTCCTACCGGTTCGACAAGGACCCGCGCTTCGGCCGCAAGGATGGCGACACAGGAACCTGTTACAACGCCATCAACGTGTCCTAGTCTCGACATTGCCGGAGTTTCTGACGCAAGCAAGGGAGGGCTTCAAACGAAGCCCTCCCTTGGCGTATGGATACCGACGGCCACCCAGTAGTTCCTGGCCAAGAATCCAGTATCACCTCGGTGTCCACGTCGTTCCGTGCATGTCTTGAGCGATCCTCTGAACGGGATGAAAGGCCCAAGAATGCGCAAGCAGCTTGCCGGACTCACGCTCATCTGCCTCTCACTCCTCATCGTTCTCATCGCTGCGTGCTGCCCATCTATGCAGAAACGAGATATCTCCCAAGAGCGCCTCGATACGGCCTTGCCCCCCCTTGCAGCGGATCACCTCGCGGGACAGACCTTCGTCTCTCGCCGGCCAAACCTGTGCTCGGTGGAGGTCCTGCTTGTGCGATACGGTCCGGAGAAGAGCCGGACGCCAGGGACCAGCCACATCGTGTTCTACCTCAAAGAGGTCGACGTCGATGATCAGGATCCGGTCAGGCAAGTGGTAGACACCAGTGGGTACGAGCACAACTCGCCCATGACCTTCTCGTTTGCCCCACAACCGGATTCTCAAGGGAAGCGCTATTCCCTGAGCCTGGAAGGCCTGGCGGGGGATGACCTGAGTGTCTGGTACAGCAGCGAGGATGCGTACGGCCAGGGAGAGATGCTTCTCGACGGACAACTCCAGAGGGGCGACCTTCGATTCGTC
>Ga0180432_10006770_pt1 | contig 14778 bp, 16 predicted proteins | sample SS_ome_10_FD_132414 | JGI IMG/M metagenome (GOLD analysis project Ga0180432, IMG submission 132414) | Hypersaline lake sediment archaeal communities from the Salton Sea, California, USA - SS_1_MS_2 metaG | ecosystem: Environmental > Aquatic > Non-marine Saline and Alkaline > Hypersaline >... | reverse complement strand
TTTGCTAACGTTCCACCCGCAGGCAGCGCCCCCGCCGCTAAAATCGCTGCCGCCGTTGTCAGAGGCAAGGCACGCAAACACGCTGTGCCAGTTGAGCCTTGGCTGGATGCCGTTGCCTGCGTTGTCTACAGCGGTCACATGCAGAATGCGACTGTTGGAGTAGGCATACACGCCATCGCCAGACCCGGTGGCGTCATAGGCAATGGCGTTTTCGACGGCACCGACGCCGGTATTGTCGCGGAGGTAGATGGCGCACGTTGTGCCGCCCTTCGCTATCATCCTGCGCGCTAGCCCGTCTCGGACATAGAGGGCAATAGACGCCGTGCCGGTTGCCTCGCACCGGAGATTCTCTACATACGAACCATCGTCAGCACCAAGGTCAAAGACGACCCCGGAGGCCGCAGTGACCTTGAGCGCCTGATCTGCCACCATGCCGTAGAACTGGAGCCCCTTTGTGTTCGCTACGTTCTCCGAGTATGTATTGCTGGCGGTAGCATAGATTTCGATGATGTCGCCCGAGCTTGCGGCAGTGACAGCGGCCGAGATGGTTGCATGAGTCTTAGACGTGCCAACAGTTAGGATGGCATTCAGGCGCGTGTCGTACTTGGCCGCGGCCGCCAGGTAGTCTTCGAGACTCGCCTGCGCGGCCCGGAGCGAGTCGATTGTGTAGACGTTGCGGAGCCTAGAAGTCGGATCGGCAATTCGGACGGCCTTGTGGGCTGCCAAATCGAGCTTGAGCTTTGGCATCTGACGGAACGCCAAGGCGGGGCGAGGCATGACGGGCTCGATGAGGCGGCTGACTTTGCTGTTATTCGGGTCGGTGCAACGCCACACCTTGAGGCCGCTGGCGAGTTCTGCCTCCTGCTCGACAACTTCCTCGGCTTCGTCCCACTGCCACGTCTCGGGCAACTGCGACCGCTTACAGCGGATGATTGAGAATACCTTGCCGTTGCCTTCGCCGTCCGGGTGAGCCTCGAAGAACCCGGCGGGCTTAGTGATGACGTGGTAGCCCGTCCGCACGTCGAAGACGGCATCCACCACCGGGTCTATGGGCGCTGGCTCTATAGCGATAAGGCCCATTACGCCCCCATCCCGAGCTTGGCACCAAGCCACGCCAGCGCGCCACCGATAAGCCCGAATATCGCGGCCGTAAACCCTGTGCGCACCTGCAACTTAGCTATCTGCGAATCGTGCGCGCCAATGCTCTTCCTGTGTTCGAGCAGTTCCTTGTTGTGCAAGGCCATCGTGTCGTGGTTAGCCACCAGTTTTTCTTCGATGCGCGCCACACCCTCTTTTATCGTCCCGAGCGTCGCGGTGCACTGTATCACCTGCTCGTGAAACTCTGCCTTAGTCACTTCGTTGGGCATATCAGCACTCCGCCTTCTTCGGGTGTAATACGTGTACTCCGTGCATCTCCGCTGGCATCAGTACCCACATCGGTATCCCGGTCTTAGGCGTTACCACCAGCACGCGCAAGGGCTTCTTCGCCTGCTTTTTGGGCTTGCGCATGGGCCTCCCTGAGTGCGGCCATCCGCACGTCTACCGCCTGTGGTACATTATGCTGCTTCTCTTCCTCGTCAAACATTCCGCTAAGGGCGAGCACCGCATCATCCGGCTGGATCGCCCGGTCATCAATATACAGGTCCGCCTTCGGCTTCCCCATAACCAGCGTATTATACTTAATCCCGTGCCCGGCCAGCCAGGCTATGGTCACCGTTTCGTGCTCCGGCTTACGGGCGGTGCATATCGTTATCTCGTGCCCCAGCTTGTAGGCCCGCTTCACCATATCCACCATCGGCTGGTTCGGCTCGCGCGTCTCGTAACCCTGGAAGTTGTCGATGCACAGCGTATCATCCAGGTCCACGTTCAGAACCAGAGGCATCCGCGTACCGCGCTGCGTGCGCTTCAGCACTTCGGCCGAGTGGTGAAAACCTAACTTGCTAAGTTCTTTGACGGCGTACACCAACGGCATCTCTGCGAGGTGTGGCGCGCGCTCCATGATCTTCTGCGGGGTGACGGCGTAGGCGCTGGTCATATTACCCACATCGCACCTCCGCCACTATGTCCCGCATCTGCTCGGCTGTCTGCAGAATCCCCCGGTCGGCGAGGTCCTCCATCAGGTCTTCGGCTACCATGTCCTTCAGGTCTTCGCTTGTCCTGTCCGCCCAGTCCTCCCTCATCCCGAGGAAGAACAGGCCACCGCCAAAGGTTGGGCGGAGTTTCGGGATACGGTCCCACATCTGTTCCGCTGCGGCCACCACCTCGTCGGCCGATACGGGTAATATCGCCGTTTTGGGATCGTCCACACCAGCACGCAGATTCACCCGGAATAACACCGGGTTGCAGCAGTCGTCCTTGTACCGGCTCGCCCATTCCTGCACACAGGCCCACACAGTCTCTATCGCCTGTGCGTAGCCCTCTGGGAAGAGGCCAGTAAACGTCTCCCCATCGTAAGCCAGTATTACATGGCCCGGCACTAGCGGTACGCGGTTTACGTAGGCGTACCACGGGCCGTTTCTCCAGATGATCTGGTAATCCGGTATTGGCATCTCTCCCCCTAGAAGACAAGTTTCTCTGCCCTTGCTCTTAACTTAGCCCTCGCAGACTCCTCGCACGCCAGCACGCCGAGTGTCTGCGTTCCTATAGCCTGCCTAACGTCCTCAAGATCGCTGACCAGCGTGGCGATGTCGTCAGGCTCCAGCGATGCGGCGTGGTCAGTACCCTTCCACGCTCTATTCAGCGTGAAGTGGCGTTCGATCATTACCGCGCCCATAGCCGCCGCAGCAAGGTCTATCGACGTACCGGCCCAGTGGCCCGACACGCCGACCTCAGCCCCGGCGCACACATGCCTAAGCATATCCATCGTCGCCAGATTTACGAACTCGGGCAAGCATGGGTACATGGACGTGCACGCCAGAACAACGTGCGGCTTAGCTGTCATAAAGGCGTGGGCAATCTCCTTGTCGGTACTCATGCCCGTAGCCATAATCAGTTCGCCGCCCGCGCTGCACACTTGGCGGGACTGCAACAGCAGGTCCTCGTCTGCTATCATCGCGCTAGGCAGCTTGATGGTGCCGAAACCGAAGTCCCACGCCTGCTTGAGGCTCGCAACGTCCCACACGCTCAGGAAGTAGTTAGCGCCCTTAGATGCGGCGTACTCCTTGAGCATGCACTGCTTCTTCCAGCTTAGTTCTAGCGCCTTGCGGTGCTCGTAGTACGTGGGGCCAAACGAATTAGGGTTTTCGTAGGGCTTATCCTTCCAGTGAGGATAGCTGTTAAGGTCACGCTTCTGCCCCTTAATCTCGTTCACGCCAGCATCTACGAGCACATCAATCATCTTCTTTGCGGTCTTTAGGCTGCCCTGGTGGTTACAGCCTATCTCCGCGACAACGCGCACCTTGTTATTCATAGCCCATCATCCTCTCCGCCACCCGCAGCTCGTCTGCGGTGTCGATATCCACGTTCTTCCATTCAGGCATGATGTGGATGTGGATGTCTCCGTTCAGGCGGCACATGGACTTCTTGAGATCGGCAGACTTGCAGAAGTAGATGGCCCCGTTCTCCTGGGCTATATGCTCCCGCTCCGTTGTGGGCGGGCGCTCTTTGTAGTCAAAGTCAATCGGCCAGCCCGTCCAGCGATCCCATCGGAACCCTAGATTAGAACAGGCCGACAGGCAGCTCTCGGCACCGGCTTCGTGCATACCGTCCCAAGCCGCCTTAATGTCGTCAGCCGAGCGCAATGGGGATGTAATCTGGAGAAGGGAGACCCATTCTACTGAGTCTCCCTGTTTCTCCAGTTGGTCTATGACGTGATACATAACAGACTCAGACGTGGCCGTTGGGTGCGCCACCTCTGCGGGCTGGTACATATACGTTATCCCGTCCATCTCTTTTGCGCGGGCCTCTACCTTGTCGCCATTCGAGATGACGACTACCTTATCGAACACGCCGGAGTCCAGCGCCGCTTTCGCGGTCCACTCGAACAGTAGCTTCCCACATAGCTTTACCCCGACGTTCTTGTTAGGGAGCCGTCGGCTCCCTGCCCTGCACGGGATCACTGCAACCGTTAAACCCATCTCCCCTGACTCCCATCTCTAGCCCTGAACCAGGCTAGGCGGTGTAACCCGGCCACCCCTCCTAAGCAGATAGACGACAGCCGTGGTGCTGTGAGCCTGGCGAGTCGTGCCCCACTGCCCGCGAACGACCGTAATGGCCGACGTGGACTGGGCGCTCGCCTTCATGACCTCGGTTCCGAGACGCAGGTGGTCGCCAGCGCCAACGGTCATCGTGGCGTACCCGGCATCCAGCGTGAGCGTAGTCGCCGTCGAAGACGCCGCAATACCGCTCGCGGCCTTCTGGCGGCCAATGTACTCGCCGAGACCGATCAGCACAACGCCGTTCGTCGAAGAATGGGCCGCCCTGGTCGTACCGGCGAAGTTTCTGGTGAAGGTCACGTTAGTCGAACTCTTGGCGGTGACGCGGAGAATCTCCGTGCCGATCAGCAGGCAGTCGCCCGCGCTGAGGTCGCCGTAGCCCGTGATCTTGGCCGTTGTGGCCGTCGAAGACGCGCCAATGTCGTTGCCGTTGAAGGCCAGCGGCACGGCGCAGCCAGCGGCACGGGACATCATCGTGGTTGTAGACACGATCTGCTGCCACGCCTGGCTATTATGCGCGACCATTTCCTTGGTCATCGCCGTCTTGCAGAACGGGCACGGGATATTCTCGCTACTGAGAGCAGCCTGCTGGAACGTGAGGGTACCCTTGAAGCGGCACTCCCTGTTCGTGCAGTTCCACTGGTATATAACTCTTGCACTCATTTGTTAAACTCCTTCAAGACCTCCTCAAGGGTCTTCCTCTCAACTTCCCCCTCCACTCCCGGCACTGGGCCGTACACGATGCCCCCCTCCGTAGCGTTTATGAACCTGATGCCAGCCCGGCGGAAGAACCACGACACGTACTTCAGATTGCGACCAATCTGCTCATACGCGCCGCTGGTAATGTGCTTCTCGCCGTCAAGCTCCACCTCGAAGACGTTATCCACGTAACGGTTAGCTTCCTGCGGGCGCTCGCCCTCGGCGTGCATCCTGTTATTGGGGAACGAGCAGTCGTGCCCGACGAGCACGATTGCCTTTGGCTTCATCATCGCTGCGTAGTCAAGGGCCGAGTACGACACGCCAAACCCGGCATCGAGTAGAAGCGTGCCTTCAAACTCGTTCCGTATCTCGTCGTACAGCGCGTTGCTGCCAGAGTGGATAAACCACCGGATATTATCGAAGTTGTAGTCTGTCAGCTTCGGGTTGGCCGTCACCGGGCACAGGAGGTCGAGCCCCTTGAAGTCTCTGGGCGTCCCATCTTCCTCGTGCCACCACCAGCACTGCTGGGTGCTGTTCTCTGTCTCAAGGGTCACCAACAGGTCGAGATTTTGCGGCCCCACCAGGGCAGCCGCTCCGTTCAGCCCAATGCGTATTCCGTTATTGATCTTGGACAGTAGGTGGCCGTTCTTGTCGAGGTTCGGCGACGTGCCTACGATGTAAACAACGTCCTGCTGCTCTGGTGTAGTCTCGTCCCTATGCCATCTGCCAGCCTTGGCCTTCTTGCGATTGCGGTTGAAGTGGTTGCGCCACACCGGCTCTTTGTTCCAGTAGACGTTTCCGCCCGACTCCATCGACTTGGTGTTCTCAACGGTGGCTTCCTTTGTCAGGTCGCGCACCATGAACTCGCTGGGGTTGTGGTCCATGCGGCCGTCAGGGAGGGGAACGGAGATCACGTCGTTGTACGTGACGAGATATTCCATATCCTCGTCCATTGTCAATAGGGTGCCTGGCGTCCTAAGCTCGCCAGAGCGTATGCGCGAATCAAGCATGGCCTTCTTGAAGACTTCGTTATGCTGCGGGTTAGCTTGGTCGCGCTTATGGGCCACAGCCATGACCATAATGCCGTCACGGCCATCCCACTTGTAGAACCCCTCTTCGGCGTGCAGGTATACCCCCACCTCGTCGAAGTTGGAGTTCAGCATAGTCATAAACTCCATCGCGCTGTATTCCCTGACGTGGTACTCGTTGCGGGTCTTTTCTTCGGTAGGGATTTTCAGTGGTGTGGAGATAAGCGTTCTGCCTCCGGGCCGAAGTACGCGGCTGACTTCCCTCATCAGGAACTCGCCCTCTTCGATGTGCTCGATGGCATCAAAGCAGGTCACAACATCGACGGAGCCCGTTGCGAACGGGAGCCGCTTAGAGATATCGTGCCCCTTGAAGTTGGCGCGAGGGACGGCATAGTGCTTCATGGCGTACTTTAGATGCTTCTCTTTATTGTCGAGCCCGAGCACCTGTTCGGCGCCTGCGCATGTCATCATAGCCACGCCATAACCAGAACCGCATCCAAGGTCCAGCACATGCTCGCCAGGCTTTATGTAGTCTATAGCCATCTCGTAGCGTTGCTGGTGCATGAGAATGTTCGCGCGCCCGGTCCTGCCGGTCTTGGGGTCAGTCCACTCTTCGAGCTGTACGTCCAACTCGTCGTCGGCATCGAGGAACAGGCACTCATTCCTGACATCCCCCGGCTGCCTATGGACCACGCCCTTCTTTTGAGGTGCGCGCTTACGCTTTTCACGCTTCCTTTTCTTTTCTGCGGTTCTTGCCATCTCTCTCCCCTTAGTGCGGTGCGGGGCGGGAGCCAGATTGCCCCCGCCCGTTGCCGCGTTTGGTACTATCCGCCGTTGTTAAACCTGTTGATGACGCCGTGCGCAAGAGCATTCCGCCTCTCCATCGATAGGACGGAGGTGAACATGCCCTTCTGGGCGTGCCCGGCGAACGGAAGCTGCACGTACTTGGTCTTACCAATGTCGCGCAGCCACCTGATCTTGAGCTTCGTGGTGTCAAGGATCAGGATCACACCCTTGGCCTTTGCGCGGCCGTGATAGAGGTGCGTGAGATGCTTGTTGTGAAGGACGGGAAGATCACCGAAACCGGTGCTAATGCCCGTAACCTTACGGCCAACGTTGATCCCGCCGCCACTCATATCACTACGCCAGTCAGCACTGACCCACTTGGAGAAGGTCTTAATGCCGGTCGCGTTAGCAACACAGAGGTTAGGGCTACCACCAGCCTCGTGGATGGTGGCAAGACACGACTGGAACGCCTCATAGGTGAGTGTCTGAGTTGTGGTGTCAGCGGCGCCAGTGAAGGTATGAGTCGTGGTCAAGAACTCCATGATGCCGCCGAAGGAACCGGGGCTCGATGCGCTCTCGGCCGACTTCGTACCATAAAGAATGTGCTTATCGATTTCCTTGAGGTGCTCAATGAAACCCTGCTTCTTCTTCTGGTACATCAGCTCGGGGCCACCCGGCTGCGCGTAGACGTTCTCCTGGTCGCCGACGGCCAGGGTGGTCTCCTGCGCAAGCAGGTAATTACTCTTCTTGACCTTGAGGGTCGCGGTGGCCGTGAGGGCCGTAGCGCCGTCAATGATCGCGCGACCGAGTAGGAGCACGGTGGCGGTCGAAGAGTGGGCTGCGACGCTTGAATCGCCGAAGCCTCTGGTTACGGTCACGGTCGAAGTGCCAATCGTGGTGACTCGGCAAATTTCCGACCCGACCATGAAGAGATCGCCCTTCCGGTAGCGGCTCATGTCCGCAGCGGAATCGGGCGAGAACGTGGTCGCCGTGGTCGAATTAGCAAGCGCGCCACCGGCCGTCGCAATGGTATCAGGACGCAACTGGTCCTCAAGCCACTCGATGGTGTGGTAGTGCGCGGGCTCGCCCACAGGCAGGCGCGGAAGGAGGATTTCCTTCTTATACCCAAAGGGCACGATCAGGTTCGAGTAGTCCTCGAACTGTCCCGCCTGGTTAATGGCGGTGATTGTCCCGGCAATGTCTGCCATGACTTACTCCTGGTTCATATACGCAGGCGGAGCCATCGCCTCGTCCTCGGCAAGTTTCCGAAGCATAATCTTTTCGTGGTCCGACATCTCGCTCTGCGGAATGGTCGTGACGGACGCGGGGCCTGCGGCACCGACCGAGGCGTTAGCCTCTGCCTGCGCCTGCGCCTTAGTGGTTTGCCTCTGCATCCTCTCGTTCACCCTCGCTTCGACAAGCTGATCGAAGTACAGGTCGCGGTGTGCCACCTGCGGATCGCGGATGCCCTTTTCTGCCATGTGCCTCATAAGGTCTCCCTCATCGAAGTCCATGCCAGACTGCTGCATACGGTACAGTTGGTTGTCGAGTGTCAGGTCTTCACGCAGGCCGCTGACTGCTTTCGTAATCATGGCCTGTATCGAAGACGGAGACACGTCGCCAGGCTGCTCACCCATAGCGGGCTCTTCCGCCTCACCCTTAAAAAGAAGATTCTCCAGATACTGCTTAGCGGTCGAATCGGTTTTCGCCTGCTCAACAAGTGACTGAATGGCCTGAAAGCTCCGAGCGTCATCGCGGTAGGCAGCAACTTGGTCGTTAACTTCCTTGAACCTCGAATACGGCACGGACTGTTCAGTACCCCCATCGGCTGGCGAGGCCGCCTCTACGCCAAGGTCTGCCGGGGACGACTCGGCCTGTGCGTCCGTTGCGGGGGAAGGGACCGCGTTTACTTCCTGATTCTGCTCACCCATCTCAACTCCTCTGCCGTGACGAACTCGGCTACATCAAGTGGGGTGGGCTAATCCCCGTAACGCCCTGTGGGGAGGGCTAACCCCCATAACGCCCTACGGCAACGGTGTTACTGACTTAACTTTAAGCTCAGCAAATGCGCCGTCGGGGTCGGTTGTCTTGACAACCCCCTCGACGACTACGCGCACTTCCTGACCAACCTTCCAGCCATTACCGTTGTTCTTCGTCACAAACGCCTCGGCCCACGGATCACCCGAACGCGGGATCACCATTTCCTTAATCCGCACAAGCCCGCTCAGTCGTCTCTCTGCTGGCGACTCCATTAGCCCGCAGCCCCCTGCATCTGCTCCTGCTGGAGCATCTTCAGAATCTCCATCTGGTGCTGCGACGCCTGCTCGTCGGCCTTTGCGTCCAGCTTCATCTCCTGCTCGCCCATGCGGGCCTCGTCCGCCTGCGCCTGCCTCTCGGCTGCGGCGGCGTCGCTCTCCTGCTGCATCTGCATCTGCGCGTCAAGCTGCTCGCGCTGCTGAGCATCCTGCGCTTCGCGAGCCTCCTGAATAGCCCGCGTGATCTCGACCTTGTACGGGTCGTTAATAGCGCGCAGTACGTGCTCCGGCTGGTACACCCCGGCCTGCAAGAGCGCCATGGCTCTCTCAAATCTCTCCGAAGACGAGGCTGGCATCGTCGCGTCCATGTCCACTGCAACGTCCCACTCGCCCATCACGTCCTCGCGGTTGAACACAAAGGCCGTCGCCTGCCCTTCGTCGTCGGTAAGCCTGAATACGCGATCCTGGTGATAGAACTGCTGGTACAACGACAGCATCAGGCGCGACAGCTTCTCTAGCGCGCCCCTATACGCGAGCCCCACAAGTCGCATCCTCCCCAGTGTCTGCTGGGCGTGCGTTTGGAGGGCTGCGCCCGACGCTGGGTGCGACCGCATCATAGCCTCGGCCGGTGCGTCTGGACGGCCAGCGATATCGTACAGCGTGCCCTTGATGTCGTGGGCGAGAGCGCGCGCCTCCTGCGGGAACCCCTTACCGCGCTCAATCTTCAGTGTGCTATTCAGGTCGCCTTCGACCGGGATCACCTTGCCGATAGTATTATCGATCTGGTCCGCAATCTCCTCGCGGTTCGTGACAACGTAGTTCCAGCCGGTGTAAATCAGGTTTGCATACATCAGGTACATGAGTTGGTTGTACGAGGTCTGCCCATCCACCATCGACTCGACCATGCCAACGCCAAGGAATTCGTTAGGCTTCGGGGTCCACGGGAAGAATACCACGGGTATCTGGCCGTGCCAGTAGATGTTGGTGTTGTCGCGCAGGACGGTCTCGCCAGAGGTGACGAGTCTACGAATGCCCTGCTTGGGGGCAAGGTTCGGTTCGCCCTCATCCATGTCAACGCCCTGGCGAATCCATGTGGTGTAGACGCGGATAGTCTTATTCGAGTTCTCTTCCTGGTACTTGGCGAAGTCCCCGTAGCTGTTCTCGCCACCGGCAATCTTCTTGCCGTACATCTTCTCGGCAGTAGCCTTGGGCATCTCCTCGCAAAACGTGATGAACGTCGCGTCCTCAATGCTCGTGGCGTCTGGGTCGGGATACACATGGAACGGGGTCCACGTCTTCAGGCCAATGTCGCCTATCCCGCCCTTGGCGTTAGGGTCCCACTCGACGGTAATGTACCCGGCGCCGTAGCGGGCCGCATTCATCACCATGTCAATCAGGCGGTCCTGCCCGTTGATAGTCTTCCACACCTGCGGGTGTACCTGATTCAGGGCGTAGGCGTTAAGCTCGGCCTGCTCGCTGGCCTGCGTAGCAACGGGGGAGAACACCATAGCCGGGCGTTCTGATGTAATAATAGCCACACCAGAATCGACGGCGGGCTTGACGAGATTGAAGATAGGGCGGTGGATATCATTCGCGTCAGAGGTCTGGACTTCCTGCTTGCCGTAGTAGAAGTCGCGGTACTTCTCCCACGCCCCACGGGCCTCGGTAAAGCCAGCTTCCGAGCGCCGGTACAGAGCCACGACGGCGTTAGCTATCTTCGCTTCTTTCTTGTTGACGAAGGCGCGGTTTGGCTCTGCCACCTAGAGACTCCTCACGCGAACTCGGCCAAAGCTCTGGCCTGTGCGTTTCGCAAGTGATTTCTTTCTCTCGTTCAGCCACTTCTGGTTGCGCCGCGTAGTCTCCCACCGCGACATCTGGGTAGTCCTTTGAGGGGGGCGCGACCCGTACTTGCGCACCCGGTAAAGCACGATCATTATGTAACGCAGTGCGTCCATGAGATGTTCGTAGAACCCGTCTTTGTACGGCTCCTCGTGGGGCTTTGCGCCGGTCCTATCTTCCTTGAAGCGGTATCCGCCAGCAAGCCCGTCAACGATCATCTGCGAACCAATGCTTGTGCCGTCTGCGGAGACGTACATTTCGGGGAGGCCGTCGTCCAACACCGTCATCAGCTTCTGGCGGATTATCTCGACGCCCTCGTTAATCAGGGTGTATCTAAACAACGGGTAGATGCCGAATGAACTCAGCACCTCGATTGAGGGGCTGCCGGTATCCGTCCTCTGCTCGCCTCGCGGATCGCAGAAGTCCTTAACCTGCCCAGGGAAGTTAAGTTCGGTCTCTTCGATAACCCTCTTAGCGAACTTATCAAGGTGTTCGTTCTCGCCCAACTTAGACCCTAGCACGACAATGTGCCCGTCCCTCTGCTGCGCCCATACGACAGCGGGGCGCCTCATGCCAAAGTCCCAACCCCTTAGCACGGGCAGGCCCTTCTGGAAGGTGTAGGGCAGTACGTGCTTCTCGGGGGTGAAGATCGCGTACACCGGCTCGCCCGCGTGCACCGAGTAGTCAATCTCGTACTCGCGCTGCCACTTGCGCGGCGTCATAATCGAGGACACTCGATTGCGCCACGCCTCATCGCGCTTATCTGGGTCGGCAGTGTAGTGCACACGCGCTATTGAGAAAGTGTTTCTCGCGTTGCGCCTAAACTCCAACCCACACCCAGACTCTTCTCGCTTACCTATCCTGAGATCGTAGTGGCTTCGCAGGGCGGTATTCAGAAGCTCGTAGGCGCCAAGCTCGAAGCGGGGCTTGCCGTCCTTATCCTTCTTAGCCTTGCGCTCCTCGATCTTCTCGTCCTGCATACGCCGCTTGTAGTTGCGTATGGTTCTGTCGCTGACCCCGATAATCTCTGCGAGGACACGACCGTTACGAACGTTGCCATTCCAGAGCTTAACGAACTCGTTGTACATCTTTTCGCTGCGCTCTTTGGAGGCAGCGTTGACGGCATCTAGGTTGGCGTACTGCTTAGCCACTAAGCCGCAGTCTCCGTAAACTCGTACATCGCACGGAAGAAAGCATCCTTGCCGTTAGGCGTAGACACGGCCATAAACCAGCCCTGGTTCTGGCCCGATATCAGGGCGGGCATAGTCGCCGCCAGGGCCTCATCGAACTCGGGCTGGAACGCGCACTCGTCTGAGAAGAACCCGGAGAACGTATAACTGCGCGCCTTCTCTTCGCCCTGCGGAATACCCATAATCTCGGAGGTTAGACCATCGCGGTGAACGCGCGCGCGAGGCGGGAGTTCCCGCGAATCGAAGCTGTCGAAAAACACGTTCTCTGGGAGGCAGGCGAGGATAGTCTTGACGCGCTTCTCGATGATGTAGTTAGCCTCCTTGACGCCCTTTGACTGAATAGCTATCAGCGACCCGATTCCGCGTATAGCCTCAAATACGCACCGAGCAGTGCACAAGTGCGTCAGAAGCATCTGTCTGGTCTTCTCTACGAATACTATCTGCTCCGTAACCAGATAGTCCGCAAGGTCCATCAGGTAGCCCATATGCACCGGGAACGGGTGTACTGCCCCCGGCCTGTGCTCGTCTATCGTCTTCACAAACGATAAAAAGCACCGAAACGCCAGAGCCTTATCCTCGCCCTTTAGGACGTATTCAGCCGCCTGAGCGGGCGTTTTGATTTTCGAGATACCCTTGTGCAAGGATAAGGCCCTCTATTATATAGACGGCGGGTGCACGGTTTTGGCGGTATCTGAAAACGTAGAATGCCCCCAATGGCCCAACAGAGCCACCACAAGGCATTTAAATTTTTTTTGGGGGTGTTTGGTTTATGCGCTAAAGAAGGGGTCGTCTTGCAGTCTCTGCGTCACGTAGTAGTGGCTGCGCCCTATAACCGAGCTGATCTTGCGAATCGAAAACCCAGCCCGGTACAGCAACCTACAAGCCACCTCAGTCGCGTCGCCGTCTGTATTAGGGTACACAAATCGGTACGCAGACTCCGAACTAAACGAATTCATATCTCCTAACAGAGCCTCGCGGTCGGGTTTGCGGCGATTTGGTAGTGCGGCCTCTACCTTCTCGCAAGGCTCTGTGCAGCTTAGAAAATCAGGGCAGTCCTCGCAGTTTAAGCCATGGTGCATTTACGCTTACCCTTCGGGAAGAAGACCAGCGATATTATCTCATCAGGCATCTCGTCTTCAGACATACGCCTATACTACCACAAATCCCCCAGAAAGTCAAGAAGAATTCCTTGACAAATCACAGAAATGTGGTATAATGCCGTCCAAAAGGAGACGATATGCCACTATACGTCTACAGATGCAAGTGCGGCGAAACTACCCAAATCCTCCATAAATGGCCCCCGCCTAAAACCTGCACATGCGGACACTGTAACAAGACAGCCCGCCTAGGCGTACAGATGCCAGCCAGATACAGAGAAAACCCCAGCCTCGGTATGGGCGACGACGGGATTATCAGGCCTAAATGATAACCCTATACGCACAGCGTAGAATCCGCGCGGGCGGATCGGGAAGGGAATAGAACCGGAACGAAAAGTGAGCAACAGGATTTGCACTGAAACCCCATGTAGGCCCCAACAGAATGCAATAAAAAAATGGAACTGGACACCAAAATGGACAACGGATGGACAACGGATGGACACGTACAAGAAGGGAAGAAGTAAAGAAGGTACTACGTACCTAGAGAAAGGACATGCACATGAAGGTCAAGAAACTCCTCCACGACCGAGTACTCGTTAAGCTCGATCCTACAGATGACACAACAGACGGAGGCATAGTTCTGCCCGACAAAGCCGCTAAGCGACAGCAGTACGGCACCGTAGTAGCCATAGGCCCCGGCACCTACGATAACACCGGTAATCTTGTCCCTATGCAGGTACAGCCGGAAGACCGAGTGATGATTGAAGAATTCGGCGACCATGACATCACCCTGGACGGCCATCCTCATAGAATCGTCCGAGATCGTACCGTTATCATGGTAATCGACCAGTGATCTACGTCATAACCGACTGGAGGGACCCAGAACAGGCCCATGCGGGGCTAAAACTCCTGAAAGCCCTTAGATCGCGCCAGATACCAGCTACGGCACGCTATGGGAAATCGCCGAGAGCACAGGTTAAATGGGCGAGAAAACTACGATGACCGAGAAATCATTGCCGCGCTTCCTAGAACTTCCTAATTGGAGCCGTTATACTGCCAACGTCGCAAAGCGTGAATTTATTCACGGTGCATAGGAAAGGGTTTATATTTGGGACCAGTTACCATATAGAACCCGGCCAGGGGGGATGGCCAGGCTACCCACCCCCCTGCGCGCAAATAAATCGAAATCCATATATCTAGCGGGCCGCTCAAACCCCATACGTTGTGGCCATTGGGCCTTTGGCTGCATTATACCTATCACGCCAAGGCACATGGTACGTTACCATGCATCGTGACCCCCACAATCTATGCAAACGATTGCATTGCCGACGCGCCTCATGCACCGATAAGCGAGGCAACATGTGAGACTTTTCACCACATGCAAATACCTATAACCTACTCCCTCAACACCCGCGTAGCCCCCACGTCATACTGACAATCCAAACTTTTTATACGCTCTACGTCTTACATTCTACGCATAGCCTAAACGTGCGCACACGGTTGCGCAAGCCACACGTTACGCTCTACGGCTATTCTACTATATGCGCGCGAATGGCACGGTGTTACAATGTCGCCCTATAGTTGACGGGACATTTACTCTAGCCTTGGAGGAGGCGACCATGAAACGGCAAGCAATCGACGGAATGAGCTATCTAGTTATTCGCACATTCGTGGATGGTCGAATCGAAGAGCGTCAGTATCAGAGGCTCCGCGATGCTCGCCGCAGCATA
>Ga0180432_10006769_pt1 | contig 14779 bp, 11 predicted proteins | sample SS_ome_10_FD_132414 | JGI IMG/M metagenome (GOLD analysis project Ga0180432, IMG submission 132414) | Hypersaline lake sediment archaeal communities from the Salton Sea, California, USA - SS_1_MS_2 metaG | ecosystem: Environmental > Aquatic > Non-marine Saline and Alkaline > Hypersaline >... | reverse complement strand
TAGATGACCTCTCAGGTCGCACTCACGTTGTGTTTTTGTTCTCTCTGCAGGAAGGGGGGGGCTTTTGCTCCAGGTTTTAGTGCTTCGGGGGGGAGCATTGGTGTTACCGTTTAGGTGGCTGTCCAGGTGAGAGAGCAAAGCCTCAAACCCCGCAAATACCCCGTTGCAGTATTTGCAGGTGAAGTGCGACAGGTTTTCACCTTCCGGCCGCTGTTCTGTGTTCACCGACAGTCTTGGCGAGACTGAGGTTGAGTCTTCGTTCTTTGGCAGGCGTGGTGGGGGCGTGGCCGCCCCCCCCGTGGTCTGAAAATCAATTGGGCGCCGAGAAAGTGCGGGTCTACGTGTTGGTGCCGCCAGCCGTCCCGCTATTAATTTCTGTTGGTAGTATTCGCCAGCGTGCACCTGTTGGTGTTCGCACAACTCGGCTATTGAGCAGAAAGTTTTCCTGCAAATGGGGCAGACATTGCGAACCGATCCTTCCCTGAATGCCTTCTGGTGAACATTCAGTTTGTAACGTTTCGAAAACTGCCCGTCGCATTTATCGCAATGGAAAAGGTTTGGGTTCCAGTGCTTCGCGCGGACATGTTTTTTGTACAACTCGATCGTGCAGAACTTTACGTTGCAAAGTTCGCAACTTTTGTGGGCCACGTACTTGGCGGCAACCCTGCGGTGTTCCCCCAGATGTTTGTTAGATTTAAAACTTCTACCGCAGCTCTCACAGCGGAGCTCCTGCGGGGGTGCAGTCTTACCGTCGCGGGCTGTCTGGGCCGCCCCGGCGCTGGGCCGCGGGGGCGCCGGGCGATGCATGCCTTTGTGATTTTCTAGCTCCGCAGGGAAGGCGCCGCGTTTCGCGCTTCTGCATCCAGAGAGCGGGCGGCGCGGCGGGTATTCTTGGGCTGAGGGAGATCAAATGTGTACCAAAAACAAGCCGGCGGGCTAACTCTTGAGGGTAGCCGTTGGCACCGCCTCGTTGAACAAGTAGAACCAGCGGGCGCCCCCCTTTCGCTTCCGGGCCGCCGCCTCTTCTGCGAGCAGCTGGCTCCGGATGAGCCGGCAGAGCCCCGTCGCGCTGAGCCGGGCGAGCTCTCCGGCGCTCCCCCCTTTGAGCCGGCGGGCGAGGGCAAGCTGGGCGGCCCGGGGCCGGGTCTCGCAGACCGCCCCCCGGTCGAGCGACCGAGCGTCGCGAACCTTGCTCCTCTCGAGCTCCCGCAGGGGCTTGCGGATCTTGAACCGGAGCTGGGCCCCCCGCACCTCGGTGTACCCGACCACGAGGCGATTCTCGGCCCGCCCCCGGGGGTTGAGCCCCAGCGCCCCGAGGGGCAGGTTCTGCCACCCGCCTGCGGCGCCCCGTTCTGCCGGCAGCCACACCTTTACGGCCAGCGGGGTCACGTACCCCACCGCGGCGCCCTTGGCCCGCCCGGAGGCGGCTCGCCGGGCCAGCTCGGGGCCGACCCCGGCCGCCGCCCGGAGTTGGCCCGCGCTGACGGTGACCCCGAACTCGGCGTAAACCCCCCGTGCCGCGTCGAAGGCCCGCCCCCGGAGCCCGGGCTCAGTTACGAGCCGGGCGAGGAGGGCGTACTGGAAGTCGGCGTCGTAGTCAACGAGCAGGTCGCGGGGAGGCCTTCCCGGCCGGCCGAACTCGGCGGTGAACTGCTCGAGGCGCTGCTCGAAGTTGGCCGCCTGGAGGTGGTCGCGGGCGTAGGCGGCGAGCGGCACTGCGGCCCCGCCCCGCCCTCCGCCGCAGGCCGCCGCAGTCCGGACCGCGGCTTCCACGTCGACCACCGGCCGGCCGGCCGCCACCGGGACCGCGGCGTAAAAGTCGCCCAGCGGCACGACCCGCCGGGGCGGGCCGCCGAGGGCGTGAGAGACCGCGAGGACCCCCCCGGTGGCAGCGTCCCGGGCCGTGGCCGCCTCGGCCGCGACCGCGGTGCCCACCGCAAGGTCGACGAGCCCTTCGCTGAAGGTCCCGGCGTTGAGCGGAAGGCCGGCCACCGCCCGGGGGGCTCGCAGGGCAGCCAGCAGCTCCTTCCGCCGCCAGACGGTCTTCTGCCCGAAGAGGACCCGGAGGGCGGCGGTGGCCTGCAGCACCGCGTCGGCGGCGTAGTTGTAGGCGTAGTACGTGTCGTCGCCCGCCGGGGCTGGGCCCGCCGGGGCCGCGGCGGCCTGGGGGCCCGCGAGGGGGGCGTAAGGGACCCCTTCCAGGCTGGCGGGCCGGGCGGCGGCCGCGGCGGCCCGGGGGAGGAAGTTGTTGGCGCTCCCCCGCCAGAGAGCCGCGGCGCTCCGCTGGGTGAGGAGGAACGCCCGCACCGCCCGCCGGAGCTTAACCTCGTCGGGCGGCGGAGCGCTTTTGCTCCCCTTGGGGGCGACGGTGAGGAACACTGAGACCTCGACCCGCCCCCCGGGGGGGCGGCTCCCCCGCCGGGGTCCCCGCCCCACGATCTGGATGAGGTCGGCGACGGTGTCGGGCACCGACAGCAGGTCGACGTTGCGGATGTCGGCGAAGTCGAGCCCCTCCTGCACAGCGGCCGACCCCAGGAGGACCCGGAGCTCGTGACCCTCCCGGTTGGCGGGCGCGTTGAAGGCGGCGAAGGCTCGCTCCCGGGCCGTGGCCTCCATGCTGCCGGCGCCCACGAGGAGGCCGTAGCGGGCGGGCCGGAACGGATGGCCTCCCCGGTGGCGCCGGAGCTCGGTCCCGCAGACCGCGCAGAGGGTCGTAGGGAGGGCGCCTTCGCCGAGGGCCACGAAGCCGTTCTGGGCGAGAGCGGCGGCGAGGAGGGCGCAGCCGGTGCCGCTGATCCGTTTGTGGTAGGCCAGCGCTTTGCCGGGGACCCGGGCCTTGAGCCGCCCTACCGTGGCCTCGAGCCAGCGGGCGTACTTGGCCGAGAGGGCCCGGATCCCGCCTTTCCCCTTCCAGCCCAGCGAGAGGAAGGGGCCGCCCACCGGCGGGGGGCCTCGGACGCCCAAGGTGGCGGGGAGCGGCTCCACCGCCACCCCGTGGGCCGCCCGCCAAGCAGGAGGAGCCCGGAGGTAAACTTCGCGGAGCGGGGCGCTGGCGGGGCTCGCGTAGAGGGGCGCTTCTCCTGAGGGGTCGGGGAACACCATGTCGTAGAGGGCGTAGTCGGCAGCCGCGGGGAGCACCCCCGGGCGGAGGCCGGCGGCAGCCTGGGCCGCCCGCTGCGCCGCGGTGGCGGGCGCGGTCACGAACTTCAGGTAGGGGACCCCGTCGAGGGGGCGGCCGAGAAAGACGTACTCCGGGAACAAGCGGGCACCGGCAGGGCCCGGCGCGCGGGGAGCCGCAAGGCGGGTAGTTCGTCCGGCAGCGAGCCGGGTGATCTCGGCCAGGGCGCCAGGGCGGAAGGCGGCGCCCGCCCCGCCGCCGGCGAAGAAGTCATCCCGGGCCAAGGGGCGCCCTCCTGGGAGGTCGGCCCGGGGGACCAGGAGGTTGAGCAGGTCGACCACCTCGGCGGGGCTGCCTGCCACCGGGGTCGCCGACATGAAGAGGGCCCGCGGCGCCTCGGCCGGGGGGAAGGCGTCAAGGGCGAACTGGAGGGCGACCCCGTACATGTTGGGGTCCCGCTGGTTGTAGACGTTGTGGATCTCGTCGGCGATCACGAGGCCGTGGCGGAGCTGGGCGAGGAGGTCCTGGTTCACCCGGACCCGGCCGGCCCGCTCGGCAGCGGCGATGCGGCGGACGAACAGCTCCATCGCGCTGCCGGAGCCCTCTGGCGGGGGGGCGCCAACGTCTTCCTCCCCCTGGCGGCGGCCCCGCTGGTCGTCCTCTCCCCCCTTTTGGCGCCCCTCAGGGGGAGCACCTCCCCGGCCGGGCCGGAGGAACAGCTCGAGGACGTTGAAGCCTTCCCGCTCGCCCCGGGGGGTCACCTGGAAGAGCCGGGTCGCGAAGTCCTTGTAGCCGAAGAAGCGGAAGTAGCCCCCCCGGGCCCGGTCGGTAACCTGGCGGCGAAGGGTCCCGAGGTAGCCGGCGTAGCGGCGAACTGCCGGCGAGCCAGGCTCCTGCCCGCTGGCCTCCGAGCGGAGGCGCCGCAGCTCGGCGAGGTCCTGGGCCGTCACGAACCCGTGGCGGGGGTCCCGCAGCATTTCGGCCTGGATCACCTGGCGGGTGAAGCCGAGGATGAAGACCGTGGGGCGGGCTTCGGGCGGGAGCTGGGCCATTTCCCGGAACCGCTGGGCGAACTTTTGGCCCACCACGATTGCGGCAATGCTCTTGCCGGTTCCTGTGTCCCAGCCCAGGAGGAGGCGGGGGATCGGAGTCTCGGGGGCCAGGAACCGCTCGGCAAAGACCTGGAGGGCGTGGAGGTGCAGGCCTGGGGGGCGGGGCGCCCCTGAGGGCGGGGGAGGAGCCGGGGCCGCAAGCTGCGCGAACTCGAGGCGGCGGGCGTAGTCGGCCAGGAGGACCGCGGGCGGGGCCGCGCCAGGGGCCAGGTACGCCATCGCCACGGCGGTCAGCGGCCGTGTGTATACTCCGGCACACCACCCTCCCCAAAAAAGGCGCCGGCGGGGGCGTCACGACAGCGGCGCTACTCTTCGATCGACGCGATCAGGGCGTCGACGTTGTCGGCACTTTTCTCGGCGCTACTTTCCGGCGGCTCCGAGCGGGGGGTTTTGTTTTTCGCTCCCCGGGGAGGGCGGGGGCGGCCAGAAGCCAGAGCCGCCGGGAGCCAGCCCCGCTGGGCTGCCACGAAGTAAACAAGGGCAACTGTGAGGACTGCCAAGAGGGCCAGCACCAGGGCCGGGTGGCCGGCCACCATGTTTTTCGCCCGGGCGAAAGCCCCGGAGGGCGGGGCGGGGACGGCGGAGCGGTGGGCGGAGTCGGCCATAGCCGCAGGACGGTAAGCAGAGTCGGCCATGGCTGCGGCGTGGTCCCCGAGTGGGGCGTCTATTTAATAAGCAGTTTTGTTGGATGTTGCAAAAAGAGGAGGGAGGTGGCGTCTTTAATGGATGCCGGGGCTGCCTATGAGAGCCTGGTCAGTAGAGTTCACCATGGTCAGGTCCCGCTTGGCCAATTGCGGATCGGGGATGTTTGTAACACCATTCGCCTGTAGCGGTGCCATCATGGTTCTTCTCAACTTCTTATTCCGCATGCTTGCCATTTCGGTTGGAGTTATGGCATTTATGGGCTGATTCGATTCAGATGCCATTATTTTGGCATGATGCAAGCCGGAGACCATGTTTTCCATGTAATTATCCCCGTAATGTGCCTCTGCCCAGTCAGCCAGTTGCAGGTTCTGCCTGACCGCGTCTTCGGCGAAGGCGACCTCCTCATTCGCTGTGTTGACTAGTGCACCGCAGCTCCCAAGATTTAATCCTCCGCCTGCACATGAGCCTTGGGGGACAATTGACTGGGTCGAGAGAGCGCTTGAAATTTGCTCACCAATCCCAGAACCCATTGGCTGTCCGGCGCTGCCGTTCCCACCATAGGGTAGGGGGTTGTTGCCAGCATAGTCAAAGTTGGAGTATTTCGATCGCTGGTCATACATTAGGTTGTTGGTGATCCAACCTTCCTTCTTGCTCCACAAGAGGTAAATGATGATGATCACAAGGATCACGATGAGAGCGACCGCCGCCATCGCGTACTCGCGGACGGTGCTGGTCGCGAAGTTTTTGGCCCCAGTGAAGCCGGACATCTTGTTGCTCGAGGTGGCGTCCATGGTGGGCGGGCTCTGGCAGGTATAACAGCCGGACAAAATTGCGCGCCGAAACTCGCTGCAGTTTCATGCCCGCCCGCCGCCTCCGCTCCGGGTCCCATGCGGCCCGGCCCCGCCCTCATGGAGGTCCTTCGGCCGCCCGGACGTGGGTGGGCGGCCGGCCCCAGGGGAAGCCGCCGACCAGCTTGCACACTCTGCCGGGGCGGGGCAGTGATAGGCTTGCCTGAGATGTGCCCAGGGTGCCATTCGCGGGGGCGCCACGTTTTTTGTCCGGCCGGCAAAGATACAGGCCGGGTCTGGCCGGTGCACTGCGTTAAGCCCGCCGCCGTTTGAAGCCCGCCCGCCGTTTCCACCAGCCCGCGAATTCTACCAGCCCGCGAATTCTACCAGCCCGCGATGGACGTCTCACAGAATGAAACGCTCCGCGCCTTCGAAAATCTCCCGGCCTTCTTGGCCGCGCGGGGGCACACCCTCCTGAAGGAGCCGCACGCCCAGTCAGGGCCCGACGAAAGGGCCAGCCTCGAAGCCGTCAGCGACGTGATAGCCCAGCTCGGCCGTTGGGAGGCAGTCGCCCGCACGGCCCGGGGGGGGACCGCGGTGGTGTACCTCCTCAGCGCCGAAGCGGAGGCAGGACGGGGGGGGCGGTCCACCGACGAAATGCGCAAGCTCCTCGCCCAGGCAGTCATCTGGGCCGAAAAGACCCCCGGCGCCCCTCTCGAAGAGGTCCTCGTCTTCGCCACCAAATCAATGCTGGCCCCTGACAAGGCGGTCCAAGGCGTAGTGAAAGAGTTCAACGAAGCGGCTGGCGCCGCCCCCCCTTACTACTTTGCCTACCCGTACAGCTTGCTCGCGGCTGTCATCCCCTCGCTCCCTTCGGTGAGCCGCCATGAGGTGGCGCTCGTCAAGGACGTGGAGGCGTACCTCCGCATCAACTACCTCAAGCCTGCCGAGCTGCCCCGCCTTGATGCCCTCTCCGACCCCCCGGCCATCTGGTGCGGCGCTTACCCTGGCGATTACGTCCAGGTGTGGTCCCGGTCGGAAACTGCGGCAGCCGAGGTGCCCGAGTTCCGCCGCTGCGGCCGGGTCCAGGGCTATGACGGGCGGGCGCCGCTCCCTGAAGCCGGGCAGCAGCCGCCCTAAGCGACTTCGAAGACGCTCGCAACGAGGCTGGGGCTGACCGGCCGCGGGGGGGTGGAAGCCCCGCCTTTTTGGGTGCCCAGCTCGCCCAGGGCGGCGACCGGATCAGGGGCCTCTCGGACCTTAGCCACGTCGTCCCAGAATTTGCCCACCTCGCGGCGGGTCAGCTCGAGGAAGTCAGGTTCCGGCGGGATGAGGTGGTAGTCGGACTGCTGGACCTTCCAGCAGATAAAGCCGAGGAGGTAGTGGCCTGGCGGCGGGGGAGGGGCGGCCAAGAGCGCGGCGGCATTTCCGCCGCCTACGACCGGGTCAGGGCGCGAGATCGGGAAGACGCCAGATGCGGCGTACCCGACAACGCGGTCAAAGAGGGCGGCGCCGGCGCGTCCCCGGTCGGCCAGCTCGCTGAGGTCAGCGGCCTCGGCCTGGCCGGGCGCCCCAGCCAGGGCGGGGCTCACCCCGAGGGCGGCGCTGTAAACCTCGGTCGCGAACCCTTCCGCATCGCGTCGTGCCACCGTGCGTTCCTCCCCCGGCAGGCCGCCGACGCGCGGAGCGTACACTGCGAACGCTCCGCACCCCTCCGGCTCACCGACTTCCCAGAGGCCTTTGCGGCCGTCCTTGGCGTGGTAGTTCTGGCAGAAGCTGCGGGTGCCGTCGGCGAACTGGACGAGCGTGCACAGGCGGTACACGACCTCAAGGTACAGGCCGAGGCTGGCCGGCGGGCAGAAAGCGATACCGGACTGAATCTGGGAGCGGTACTGCCGGGGCACCCGGCCGTCGGGCAGCCGGCTGTAGGGGGCTTTGAGCTCGACCACAGTGGCGTGGTGGACCGCGCCGGGCGTCTCTGGCGGCGTAATTTCTCCCGCCGCCAGCGCGAGCACGCAGTAACCGTCGGGGCTGTTGGCGTGGCCGGCCACCAGGTCCGGGTTCTGGACGTGGATATCGGTTCCGAAAATTTCGGTCCCGCACTGGAGCTCCAGAAGCCGCTCGCTAGTGGGCTCGAAGAGCGTCCCCCAGCTGCAGGCTACGCCGGTGGAGGAGCCGGCCTTGAGACCGGCCTTCCGTCCTACGAGAGCGTTGCGAGTCATGTAGGGGTTGGACCCGAACAGGGCGCCCAGCTCAGAACCGCCCACGAAGGACTCTTTCGCTTTGAGCCAGGCGTCGGAGCCTTGGCGCGGAGCGTCGGCGTGCTGCTCCACGTGGGCCCTGAGCGCCGTCTTAAGGCTGGCGGCCCAGGCCACTTCTGGGCGGGCAGCGTGACCCGTGCAGGCTTCAAGCGCCGCCACGATCTTTTTTGCCAGGTCCTCGGCAGAGTTGTTCCCGGCGGCGTCCTTTTCGGCGGGAAGGAGCGCGGCGGCCAAATTTACATCGGGGCGGAGCGCCCCCATGAGGGCAAAAGCCCCGACCGAGCCGCCGTCACCGGCGGACGCCTCTTCCGCGAGGCGATTCAGCTGCCCCGGGAATGCGTATCCTGGCTCGAACCTGAACCAGTGAGGCGGAGGGACTTTCATCGCATCCGGCTAACGTCTGCGGACGGGCGGGCCGCAAATATGGCTGCCCTCGGCGCTCTAAAGGCCCTGAACAGAGCTAGCGGCTGCGGACCGCCCCGGCCGGGGCCGCCGAGACGGCCCCAACGTAGGCGGCGGCCTCGGCGTTGCCCTCCTCGAGGGCGGACGCGCACGGGCCGCACGCCCGGCCAAGAGCGGCGAGCGCACTCTGGTCATCCGTCCGGGCGCGGGTGGGAGGGAGGCTGGCCTGAAGTTTGCCGGCCCGGTCCGCAAGGGTCCGCACCGACTCCGGCGTCGGGGCGCCGGGGGGCGGAACTTTGCTTCCGAGGCTCTCGACCGTGTCAACCACGCGGCGCAGCTCGGCCGGCCCGGCGTACCCACGCCGGGCGATCTCGTCGGCGAGGTCGTCCAGGTCTTCAGCTGGCCAGCTGAAGCTGTCGTTGACCTCCCACCAGGAGGCCTGGAGAGTTTCCCGCTCGCGGGCAGCCTGCGTTTCCTTGAGAGAGCGCAGGGCCGCGGCTAAGTAAGGCTCAGAAGTGGGGGCGGCAGCCGGGCCACCCCCCCGGCGGGGCGCAGCGGCGGCGGCGACCGCCCGGTCCACCACATCGGCGGCCCCCACCCATCGCCGGCCACCATAAGCTGGCCGGCCGGCGCCAGCCGCGGCCTCACGGCGGTAAATCTCGTACTCGCTCCAGCCGCCCACCCGGCGTTCGGCGCCTCCCAGGGTCACGACGCGACCGTGGGGGGAAGGCTTCCCGTGCGTAAGCGAGGCTGACATCGGTGGTCACACGGCTGTGGCGCGTGCCCAATATCTACGGCATTTTAACAGCGTCGCCCCCGGGGGCGCAGCAAAAATACGCCGGGGCTCCGGCCCCGAAGTCACGTTAAAGGGCGCCCCCCGGCTTCTCCTGTCCGGACGGAGAAGGGACCTTGCCCCGCCTCTGGCCCTTTTTCCGCCCCCCGCTTTTGGGGTGTGGTGCATAGCTTTCTTTCTGGCCTTGCCCCTCTTTCTGAGGCTGGCCATTCCTCTGCCCGGGGGCCTTTTTCTGCCCTTGCTTCTGCCCCCGGCCTCCCCCACGCGCAGGGGCTCCTTTTTGCCCACGGCCGCGTCCTCTTTTGGGGCTTTGGGGGTCTTGCCCTTCCGGGTGGCCGCGCTGCTGCCCAGCTGGACAAGGGGGCGGCTTGCTGTGAGGAACGCGTTTGTGCGGTTTCTCAGACTTGCGGGCCGGCCCGGTTCGGGGGGCGTCGAGGTAGGTGAGCTTGTCATCCGTGTAGTCACGGCGGCGGAAGCCGCCCCGGGCGGCCGTGAGAGTTGACGACTTGGAGTACGAGTGGGCGAGGGTCCGCCCGGAGCCCGAAATTTCGGACAGAGTCTCGGCCAGGTGCGCCGCCACCTCTTCCGGCCCGGCGGGGCGGCGCGTTGCCTCAAGATAACCCCGCAGGGCGCGGACCGTGACAGCGCAGTCGTAACAGTGGCACAGCCCCTTGACGCTGCCGCCGCGGAGGCCGTGGTCGTACAGCCGGCACCGGCCGACCGTGTTATGGTACATCATCTTCTCTTCGTGCTCTGTGTGGTCGTGGTCGGCCGGGGTGGCGCAAAGCTGGGCCCGGGTCGCGACGAGGCGCGTCTCTGTGGAGGCGGTCGGCGCCCAAGGCTGGATCCACACTTCTCCGCCGAAGTAGGAAGTCTTCCCTTTGGCCCAGGGGAGCCGGAACTTGAGCATAACCGCCGCGGGCAGTATCTGGTTGCACCAGCCGGCCTGGCGCTGCATGTCGGCGTGGACGTCGGCCGCGACTTGGGCGTTCTCGGCGGCCTCGCCGTCTTCTTCGCCCTCGGCGTCCACGGGCGCCGGGGTCTGGCAGGTCCGGATGTCAGAGATGAAGAGGACGTCGTCCCGGCCACGGTACTGGGCTGCCGTTTTTTCGGTGAAGAACTGCCTGAAGACTTTGACCCGCTCCGGGGGGCAGTCTTTCAACCCCTGACAGAACTCAGCCGGGTCGTACAGGTCGAAGGTGCAGTTGGGGAAGAGCGACGCCAGGTGGGCGATGTGCTGCCCGGGCGCCGCGCCGGCGTAGACCACGACCCACTCCTTGTCGCACCGGCCGGGGCCGCAGGCGTACTGCGTGAGGAAGCGGACCTCCATGATGTGCAGCTTGAGCTGCCCCCAGTGGTTTGTGCTCCGCTCGTCGAGGCCACGGCGGCGGTACTTCATCCGGCTCGGGCTGTCCGCGGTGGTGAGCGGGGCAGCGGCCAGGCCGTGGATGGCATAGTCTGCGAACTGGCGGAGCCCGGGCGACACCAGCTGTGCAGCGTGGCGGTTCTCGCCGTAAACGCGGCTCATGCTATCTGAAAGGCTCGGGGCGGGGAGGTACTGGCTGTCTGCGGACGTCATGGTGCTTGTGCCTATTGGCTACACAGCTGGTGTGCATTCAATTTTCACAGCCGGGCGCCGCTTTAGCCCCGGCAGGGAGCGGGGTATTTCGGACTTTGCGGGCCAGTATACGAGAGCTCGTGATGCCTCTCGCCGACTTCGTTCGCGGGACCCGGAGTGACCTCTGCAGCCGGGAGGCGGCGGAGCCCTCCGCGGGCTGCGGGGTGTGCTCGACCCGGCGCACCCTGGCCCAGATCGCCTCCTTCCTCAAAGCCGAAGGGCGGGCGGCCGTCAGCAAGCCGGCAGCTGCCCCCGCCGCAGTGGTGAAGGCCGCCGCCGCGGAGCTCGACTGCGGGACCGAGGCCTGCGTGGTGCGCCACCCCCGCCTCGCCAGCTACATCGCGCGCACCGCCGGCCCGGCGGCGGCCGCCACCCACGCCGCCGCCGTCGAGGCCCAGCTCAAACCGGCAGGCCCCCGCAACTCCGACGCCCTCCTGAGCAACTTCGACATCGACGGGGTCCTCGCCCGCTGGGCCGCCGAGTTTCCGTCCTTCTTCAACTGCCCCTACGCGATGATGGACTTCGAAACAGAGCCCTACCTGTTCGGCCGGCTGAGCCTTGCCGAGGTGGCGGCGGGGGCCGTCCCTCAGGCGGTGTTCGCGCCCGGCGCCTCCCGGCAGGCCGCGCCCGCCCGCCGCCCCTGCGACACGTTCGCCTGCGTCCTCAACACTGACACCTCCGCAGGGGCGGGGAAGCACTGGGTCTGCGTCTTCGCCGACCTCCGGGGGGAGCGCTGGGCCGTCGAGTACTTCAACTCGGCAGGGAACCCCCCGCCCCGGCCGGTGGCGCGCTGGATGGAAGAGCAGGCCGCCCGGGCCGGCCGGCCGGTGGACACCTTCGCAGTCACTGACGTGGCCCACCAGCGCTCCGACACCGAGTGCGGAGTGTACGCCCTGTTCTACGTGCGGGCCCGGCTTGAAGGGACCCCCGCCGGGCGGTTCGGCGGCGCACCGGTGCCCGACTCCGAGATGCTCGCGTTCCGGAAACACCTGTTCAGCGAGTAGCGGCGCGCTCCAGAAACACCCGCCCCGCAGGGGGCGTCCCTACGGGCGTTCCTTCCACAGCGGACGCCCGTAGGGATGGCCGCTTCGGGGGAAGGCGGCCGCCCGTGGGAAACATCTGCCCGTGAATAGCACGATGCCGGAGCTGGGGTTCGAGGGGTCCTCCCTCCTCATCGGGACCCTCGTGGTCCTCCTCGTCCTGTTCGTGAGCTACGTCGTGGTCCTGCTCGTCCACTCAGACGCCACGCCCGCCGCCGAAGGGTTCTGCGCCCGGGGCTGCCCGTCCTGCGCGCCCCTCCCGGGAGGGCGCAGCTACGCCACCCTGGGAGAGGCGCCGCCTCCCGCCATTGACTGCCCCGGGTCTCGCTCCGGGAGCTGCTGCGGGGGGCGCAACGGCTGCCCGAGCTGCCAGGAAGCGCCCGCAGCGGGCGGCTGCGTGAGCTGCCGTGAACCCTCCCCAGGAGGCTGCGCGGCCTGCGCCGCCCCGCCGCCGGGGTGCAGCGGCGGCTGCCCTCCCCGAGGCTGCCGGGGGGGCGGTTGCGGGTCGTTCTTCGTCCCCGTGGTGCCGCGCCCCCGCCCCCCTTTCTCGGCCGGCGGCTGGCCCCCTCAGTACTCGTCGAGCTCCTGAGGGGCGGCGGGCTTTTTGCCGCAGGTATACACGCCTGCAGGGTGCCCGTACCCGCGAGGCTCACGTGCTGCGGCGCGCTCCGGATGCCCTCCCCCCCGGCGCTCCACGTTGCGGCAGCGCTGCTGCTTCTGCTTGCCCTCATGGTGTGGGCCCAGCGAAACACCGGGCTCGGCCTGCGGCCGCCCCTCCCCGGGACACTCCCTTCGGCCTCCCTCCCCCCCGGCAAGGAGGCCGGCGGAGAAAATCGGGCAGAGGCCGATGGCGCAAAAAAAGCCGCCTTCCGGGCGGAAGCGCCTGGCAAGCCGGAAGTTGACATCGCGATGAAATCTGATCTTTTCCGGTTCGGCGGGGTCCCCCGCAGCGCCTCTGACGCTGCCGCCCGCACGGCCGTGATGGCTGACCCCGCGTTCCGTCGCGCCACCCGCCCTTTGCAGGACGCGTACGGCAACTACACCACGCCTCGGACCCGGACCCCCTCCTTGCCTCCGATTTATCCCGAGTTCGGCATTACGTTGGGGCCTTACGATTCGGCCACGGAGGTGCCTTCGGCCGACGCCCAGCTCCAGGAGTACCAAAACCTCTCGTCGGGGTACAACGTGTATGACACGTACGGAGACTTTTACGACCCAGAAGGGAAACTGGCGTATCCGGTCCACATGGCCAGCGCTACCGACATGGCGTACGGGCAGCTCACCACCCCCGACCAAGATCCGTTGGTCGGTTCATCTTCTTACCTCTGAGCTCTCTGGAAAAATGAAACCCAGCGCACCTTTACGGGCGCAGTTTCGGCGCCCGCGGCTCTGGCCCGACGGGCGTCAGCCTTGGAACAGCCGGAGTGCGGTGGCAAAAAATTGGCAACTGCCCAGTGAGACAGTTTAGTTGGCTTAATTGTTCAGCACCGTTGGGCTTCAGTCAGACCCTTCAACGTCGGATGACTCAGGTTCGCTCGAAAGATTTGGGTTTTTTGGAACAACGATGTCCGATGGGGGGGGCTTCTTGAATCGTTCCAATTCAACCCAGCGGGAGTCATTTTCTATCTTTCGACAGATGTGACGGGTGCTGTTTTCCCGCAGTGGGGCCAGAAGGACGATCGCCAATTTGCCTCCCATTACCCAAGTCACGTCCTGGACTTCTGTCGTTGCTTCAATCCCATCATACTTGCCGACGCAAACCGTTTGCCCGCAACAGGGGACGTCCAACTTGGTCTTGTTGCCATCTTTGGTAGTTTTGCCAGAGGCGGTGCGTGTCAGAATTGCCGGCTTGGAATACTCCGCCCCAAACTGGGCACAGTCGGCGCCTTCTCTTTTGATGGAAAGGACGTAACACACTTTATTTGTGCACGACTCAGAGGGACCACTTTGGACCAGAACGAGTTCGTCGTCCGGCTCAGCACCCAACTTGGCACCCAGATTGGTGACACTTGCCGGAAATCCGACGTGCTCATAGTCGTGCGGGTCCGTGGTGAATGATGGAACATTCCCAACTTTGGGCTCGCCGAGATAAACGGATCGAATGGACAATTTGCTGGCCTGCCTCTCGTTGGGAAAGTCGTGTCGGGTCCCAGGCTCTTGTCCATCCCCGTACAGCAAATTTGCGATGTAAGGCAGTTCTCTCTCCGCGTTTTTCTTGAGCGAACCCTCCAGGAGGATGGTTTTCTCGCCGGTGAGAGGGAGCCTCTGGTTAAGCATCCAGCCGCGTTGAATACAGATTGGCTTCTGGTCAGAGGAATCCTTTTGGGGGATGACCAGATTTATGGTACGTTCTGGCATGGCGTCTGTGTTGTTCCTCGCAGATTTCGACATTCTTGTTCACGGTTGTCTCGGGTGTGGAAGCTCGGTGCGGATAACGTTGGCGCTCTGAGTGTATGCCCTCCTGCCCGGGGTTCAAATTTGACAAATCCTAGCCCGGGGTGTGTTTACCCAGGAGGCGGACGGAACGCATGCCTTCATGTAAGGGCATACCTGGCATTGTTGAGGCACAGAGTGGTTCTGGCCAGGAGTGCCACCCTTTCCCCAGAGCTCTTCAGAAAAAACAAGCGCCTTTCTCACTTTATATCTTGAATTTGGTTCGTTCTGGCCCGCAGTCTCCGGGAGGGCGCGGAGTGCACATGAAGACCAATAAAGCCCCATCGACTGCGTAAATGGGGCGCAACTGGGACTCAGTTGGGTGATCAAAAAATGTCACCTGGGAAGATGGCCTGCATCATGCTGCTGGAGCAGCGCTCGGACCCCGCGACATGCAGTTCCTTCAGAAACGTCCAGGCCAACGCTTGTAAGGAATTCAGCCAAAGTTTTACCCCGGTTAGGGGGGTGTTCTGCCCAGTTGGCATATTTTGCGTAAGTGTCCAGTTTGCACTCAGGTTTGACAGCCCCCCGTTTGTCAAAAGCTAGCTTGATGCACTCGAAAGGGAACG
>Ga0180432_10006767_pt1 | contig 14785 bp, 7 predicted proteins | sample SS_ome_10_FD_132414 | JGI IMG/M metagenome (GOLD analysis project Ga0180432, IMG submission 132414) | Hypersaline lake sediment archaeal communities from the Salton Sea, California, USA - SS_1_MS_2 metaG | ecosystem: Environmental > Aquatic > Non-marine Saline and Alkaline > Hypersaline >... | reverse complement strand
GAAGAAGGCAGCGGACATACCCGACATTGTCACCGCCGGCGGGCCGACGGTCGCCCTGCGGTGTCCGGCACTCCACCTGACCCGGCGGCTGATTGAGCAGGCTGGCTTTCCACTGGCCGCCCCAAGTGCCAACCGCTCGGAAGCGGTCTCGCCGACAACGGCCCAACATGTGCTCGAGGGGCTCGGCAACCGGGTCGGCCTGATTCTCGACGCGGGCCCTTGCGAGCACGGGCTGGAGTCGACCGTGCTCGACTGCACCGTTGACCCGCCGCGGATCCTGCGGCCGGGGCCGCTCTCAGCCGAGCAGCTAGCCGCGGCAATCGGCGGTGAGGTGGCCCTCGCGGCCGTGCCGGCAGCGGGTGAGCCAAGCGAGCCGGCCGCTGAAGCCCGCTCGACAGGGCAGGGGGCCGATGCAGTGGCCCGCAGCCCGGGCCAGTTGCGGCGGCACTACGCGCCGCGGACGCCGCTGGAGGTTTTGCCGACGGCAACGGCGGCTGAGCGGGTGGCCGACCGGCTGGCGGCGGGCGAACGGATCGGCTGGCTGACACGCTCACCTGAGGATGCGACCATTCGCCGGCTGGCAGCCTCGCCAGCGCTAGTGGTGGTACCGATGCCGAATGAGCCGGCGTCCTATGGCCGGATGCTCTATGCCACACTCCACGCACTCGACCAACGCGAGCTTGGCCGGCTGGTGGCCGACGCCGTGCCGGCGGAGCCAGCCTGGGCGGCCATCACCGACCGGCTCTCCCGTGCCCAGAGTGTGGACGGTCGTTGACAGGGACCACCCCTGGGTCTAGGAATAGGGGCTTGTGACGTCCTGTCGCCCCATTGAGGGCTGCCGCGTCGTCCGGACAGGTAGCTCAGTTGGTAGAGCAACGGACTGAAAATCCGTGTGTCGCCGGTTCGATCCCGGCCCTGTCCACTTGGAAGCTTCCGCTGCCGGCTTCGTTGTTGAGCCAAAAGCAAAACCAGCAGCCACGAAACCATCTGACAAAAAAACGGGCGGCATCCTTTCGTGGATGCCGCCCGTTTCGCTTTTAGCGTCACGCTGCCAGTTAAGGATCAGCTTTCGGCCATCGCCTTGAGGTTCTTCAGGGCCCGCACGCGGACCTTCACGCTGGCCGGCTTGGCCGGGCGGTCCTGCAGTTCACCGGTGAACGGATTCTTGACGTTCTTCTGGGCCGGACGAGCCGGCACCTTCCGCCGCTCAATCTTCACCAGGCCGGGAATCGAAAAGACGCCAATCCCATTTGACTTCAGCGCCTTGGCGATCTCGTCGGTCAGCGACTCAACCACTGCCACGACGTCCTTCTTGGCCAAGCCGGTCGTTTCAGAGATCGCCCGCATGATTTCGGTCTTCGTCATCGGCTTACTTCCGGTCTTCTTCGCCATATCGTTCTTGCCTCCCAACAGCAGTACAGAAAAGTGTGCGGCATTTACCCCGACCGCATTTCGGAGCCCGACCCCAAATAGGTCGTTTGCGTCGCTGATTAGATGCCTTGATTTAAGAATTGCAAGAGAAAAACCGCTTTTTTCTGGCCTGAACACGAGGCGGGCCCACGGGCAGACCACCGGCAGGCCGGTAGCTGAAGCCCCCGAAACCAGTCAGCAAGAGGGGGCAATTCGGCCCTGCAACCAGCAACGCCCGCCGCGGGCAGTGGGACATTTTTGCCGGACTTTCCGGGGCTGAACTGAGGCGGAGAACACCTGGAAGAGACAATTAACCGCCCAGACGGTAAAACTAGAAGTGTGGTCGAGCGGCTGCCGAACAGCTGCGGACGATCTGCTCTCAGCTGCGAAGGGCCTGCCAATGAACGACGGCAAAGCGACCCCGGCGGAAATCGAACTGGGCAGCGGCTGGGCAGTTCCCAACCGTACATCCGGCGATAGGACGATTGTAGTGCGGCCAAGAAGGGCCGCTTCGCTCGTCTGCCTGCTGCTGGCCGGCCTCCTGCTCAGCGTGCCCGCCCGTCCGGTGGCCGCGGAGGAAACGGCGGAAACTACCGACGAAGTCGGCCTCGGTAGCGGTGTCTCTCTGCCGACCGATCGGCTGCGCGAGCGGCAGTTCGATCAGGCCAAACGGCTGATCGACGCCAAACGCTTCGCCGATGCCGCCACACTGCTCGACGAGATGCTCGCGGCCGACGAAGACGTCTTCCTCGATGAGGGCCTCGCCGGCGGGCAGACCAGCCGCAGCATGAAGACCCGGGTGACCGAACAGATCGGCAGCCTGCCCCCCGCCGGTCGCGATGCCTACCTGCTGCAGTTTCGCAGCCGGGCCGAACGAGCCTTGGCCGCCGGCATCGCTGCCAACGACAGCGGGCAAATTGTGGCCGTTGCCCGCCGCTGGTTTCATGCGCCGGCCGGCAGCCGGGCGGCGATTGTCGTCGCCACCACGCTGTTGGAAGCCGGCCAGCCGCTGGCCGCGGCAGCCTGGCTCGATCGGCTTTCCACTGATCGCTCGGTGACGCTCCCGGAGTCGGTGCGGACGGCGGTGCAGCTCATGGAAACGGTGACCAGCCTTGCAACCACCGGGAGCCCGGCGGCGACCGCACAAGCCAAGCCCGCCCTGCCTGCGGAGGTACGGCTTGGAGGCGAGCGGCTGCGGCTCGGCGGTGGACTCGACCGCCGGCTGCTGGAGCAGCGGCTGATGCAAGCGGTGCGGGGGACGGCCGGCCGGCCACTGGCAGACTTTCGAAACTGGCAGATGGACCGGGGCAGCCCCGGCCGCAATCCAATCTGCAGCTGCGACCGGCCTTTGCTGGTGCCCCGCTACCGCGTCCCGCTGACCCTCCACCCGGAAGAGTCCCGGCTGGTGGCGGCGCGGCGGCAGCTGCTCCGCGATCAGGGCCTACCGATTCTGCCGGCGGGAGCCCCACTGGCGGTTGACGGCGTTCTCTTGGCCCAGTCGCGGGCGGGCCTCGTCGCGGTCGACTTCCGATCGGGCAAACGCGTCTGGATGCAGGGCCGGCTCGCCGAGTCGGCCCTGGTCGACAACGATGACCGCCAGGCTCCGGACGAGATGCCTCACCCGCTGGACATGCTGTTCACCGACGCCACCACCGCCACCCTTGCCAGTGACGGAAGGCTGGTCTTCGCCGTCGAATCACCCCCAACCGTCGGCCGGCCGGAGTCCTCCCGCAACCGTCTCCGGCGGCTGGGACGTCCGACCCCGGGGCAAACGATCAACAACAATCTGGTCGCCTACGAAATCGCCAGCGGCCAGCAGCGGTGGCAGCTGCCTCGCGAAGACGAGGAGACGACCGGCCGCTGGTATCTCGGCAGCCCCCTACCGCTCGGTGATGAACTGTTCGTGCTGGTGGAAGAACGCCAGCAGATCAGGCTTGACGTGCTGGCGGCCGACAGCGGGGCGACCCTCTGGTCACAGCCGTTGGCAGACATCGATCTTGATCACGATATTGAGAACCGGGCAGACCGCCGCCAGGGTGGGCTCTCGCCGTCCTTCGCCGGTGGCATCCTGGTCTGCCCGACTGGGGCCGGTGCCGTGATCGCGGTCGATCTTGCCGCCCGAACGCTGCGGTGGGCCTATCGCTTTGCCGTGCCGAAGCCGGCCGACGTCCGGCGGCTGGCCAACGGGATTCAGCTGAGGCTGCGGGTCCTTGCCGGTGGGCTCGCCGGTGTGCGGAACCAGGCCGACGCCGATGACGGCCAGCCGCTGAGTCGCTGGCTTGATACGGTGCCGACGGTGGCCGGTGACCGGGTGTTGCTCACCCCATTCGGCTCGGATGACCTCCACTGCGTCGATCTGCGGACAGGCGAAAGCCTCTGGATCCGATCGCGGGATAAGCACCTGCTGGTTGCCGGTGTCGTCGATCGCAACGTCATCCTCGTTGGGCAGCAACAGGTCACGGCGATCTCGCTTGATGACGGCCAGCCGCGTTGGGAGAGTCCGACGCGGTTCGCCGACCAGCAGGTCTGCGGCCGGCCCCTGATCACCGGCAGCCGACTGTTCGTGCCGCTGACCACGCCGGCGGTCGCCGAGATCGACCTTGCCAGCGGACAGCTTGTCGGCAGTTCACCCGGCCGAGGTGAGAGCCTGCCAGGCAATCTGGTTGCTCATCGGGGCGAAATCATCTCACAGGGCGTCGACTCGCTCGACGTCTTCCATCAGACCGTGCCCCTGGAACAGGCGATTGAAACGGCTACCGCAGATGACCCGAACGATCCCTGGGCGATCGGCTGGCGGGGCGAGCTGCGACTGGCGGCCGGTCAGACGGCAGCGGGCCTCGATGACATCCGGCGGGCGTATGGAGCGGCCGGCCTCCGGCCCGCTCCGGCGATCGTCAGCCGGGCAATCCGGTACGCCATCAAGCATGACTTTGACGCGGCCTCATCATGCTGGCAGGAGGGAGCGACCGCGGCCAATTCACCTGAGGTGGCCGGCGACATCCTGCGGCAGGCCGTCGCCGGGTTCCTCGCTGCCAACGACTCAGCCAACGCCTGGAAGGTCTGTCAGCGCTTCCTTGATCTCCCCGCGGGCAAGCCCGGCACCGATGCCCCACCGCCGCTGATTGCCGATCCCCAGGATGGGCAGCTCATGCTGTCGGAGAACCGCTGGCTCCAACGGCAACTGCACCGGCTCGGTCGGGCCAGAACGACCGGGCAGCCGCAGGAGGATGATGCCGGCTCGGTCGCCAGCCAGCTCAGCGTTACAGCCGAGGCGGCCGTGAAGGCTGCAGCCACGGTCGAGCCACTGCCAGCGCGAATCACAGCGTTGGAACTGGTGCTGGAACGGTTCGGTGATCATCCGGCCGTCAGCGGGGCCCGGGAGCAGCTGGCCGCGGCGGTGCGGCAGCAGGCTGAATTGGCCCTGGGAACAGCCCGTCAAAATCTGCGGCTCGAACTCGATCTGCTGGCACTCGGATCGGACCAGCTGGGCGACCGGGACGCTCCACCCGCCGATGCCGCGGCGCTGGCCGCCGTCTGGCCGGTTGGCGAGGTCGCCGTGACCGACGGCCTGCAACCCAATGATGCCGGCGAACTGCTCCGGAACCGCATCCCCGTCCCGTTGATCCACACCGCCACCTCCGCCTTCCCGGACGCATCACTGGAAACCGACGGCAGCAATCTGCTGCTGAAGGACCGGTTTGGACGGTCGATCGGTGGCGGCATTCCCCTCGCGGACACGGCCAGCAGTACCATCTGGCGACAACAGATCTCCCGGATCACGCGGTCTCAGCTGAGTCAGGCGATGATGATCGGCCGGATTCTGCTGCTGACGACCGCTGACGAACTGGCGGTCTTCGAGGTGAGCGATTCAGATGCCGGTGAACACCGGCTACTGTGGATCGCCAGCAACCCCTACGCCGACGCGGTGCAGCCGGAGCGGATGCTGCCGGGTGAACCGCTGCAGGATCGGCTGCTCCGACAATTGGGGCAGCGTCCTCTTGGATTGCAGCAGGGCCAGCCGCACCATCGTCATGTGCAGCGCACGCCGTTCTTCCGGACGGGCCAGCCCCGGCTTACCGGCGTCCCGGTAATCTATGATCGCACGCTCGAACTCCGCGACCTGCGAACCGGCCAGCTGCTCTGGCAACGGCGGCAGGTTCCAGCCCGGGCCGAAGCCTTCGGTGATGACACGGTGCTCTGCGTGGCCGGCCCGGACGGCCAGGATGCGTTGCTGTTGTCGATGGCAGACGGGCATCTGCTGGCCCGGCATGATCTGCCACCGCGAGACGAGCGGCTGGCGGTCGCCGGCCGGCGGCTGTTGATTGTCGACGCCGGCAATGACAGCCTCGAGCCCGCGAAGGTCGGCCTGACCTCGCTCGATGTCCTCGACCTCAGCCGCACCGGGGCGGGCAGTTGTGGAGCTAACGCCCGTGGCTTCGCCGACCCCGCCGGGGTGTTCTTCACGGTCGCCGCCGACGGCCGCCTGACGGCGATCGACGTCGCCTCAGGCCGCACCATTTTTGCCAGCGAACTGCCCGAGCCACCGGCCAGCCTGACCCAACTGCGGGTGCTGCCCTGGGAGGACCGCTACCTGGTCCTGATCGGATGCAACGAGACACCCGAGGAACAGGCCCGCTTCAAGGGCATCCGGTCGATTGGCCGTTTCGGGGTCAATCGGTTCGGCAACGTTGTCGAGACCAGTCTGCTCTACGCTGTTGACCGGGTCTCCGGAGACATGCTCTGGCCGCGGCCGGCCTCCATTCAGCGGCACATCCTCCACGTCTCCCAGCCGGCCGGACTGCCGGTGCTCATCTTTGCCAGGCAGCTGCACATGGAACGGAAATCCCGCCAGGTGCCCGACCAGCCCCGGCACAGTCTGCTCTGTCTCGACAAGCGGACCGGGGGGCTGCTCCATCTGGATGACCGCATCCTGATCGAGCCCCGGCACGCCGCCGCCACCGCGGAGTTGCGGGTGGTGGGTGAGCCGGCTACCGGCGCGGTCAGGCTGAACATTGAGTCTCGCCAACGCGGCGGCGCTGGCACCCGTGAGATCGTCCTCCAGTTCACCGGCCTGCCGGCGGATGGGCAGCAGCCGTTCCGCGCGGAGAATGAGCCGCTGGTCTACACTGATATTTTGAGCGAGTTGAAATACTGGATCGAACGGGCCCTGCTGTTCCCCAACTGAGGATCGACCATGCGGTGTCGAAATCCCGGCCGACGAACCGTGCCGTGCGGCCGGGGCTTCCTGCCCCGGTTGACCATGATGGTGGTACTCGCGGCCGGGGCCACCGTCCTGCCGGCAGCCGGCAGCCGGGGGGCGGCGGTGGAGGTCGATGAGGCCATCACAGGTGGCCTCGACTGGCTGGTGGCAACCCAGTCGCGGCGGGGCAGCTGGGCCGCCAACGAGGGTCGCTACCCAACCGCCATGACGGCGCTGGCCGGCACCGCACTGCTGCTGGAGGGCTCCACTCCGACCCAGGGCCGCTATGCCGACGCGATCAGCCGAGGGGTCGACTATCTCATCAGTCGGTCACGTCCCAACGGCCTGATCGGTGATCCCAAGACCGACGACCGCTACACCTATGGGCACGGCTTCTCGATGCTCTTCCTCTCCCAGGTGCTTGGTGAAGAGGAGGATGCCCGCCGCCGGCAAGAACTGATTCGGGTGCTCGAAAAGGCGGTCGAGTTCTCCGGCCGGGCCCAGACCACCGACGGCGGCTGGGGCTATGTCAGCGCCAAGGACGGCAATAACTTTGATGAAGGCTCGACCACCATCACCCAGGTGCAGGGCCTGCGGGGCTGTCGCAACGCCGGCATTCCCGTGCCCCGGGAAATCATCGACAGGGCTATCGCTTACATCCACAAGTGCACCATGCCCGATGGCGGGGTGCAGTACAGCTCAAAGGGTGGCGGCGGCCGCCCGGCAATCTCGGCTGCCGCGATCGCCTGCCTGTTCAACGCCGGTGAGTATGATGACACCCACGTGCCCCGCATGCTCGACTATGCCGAGAAGCATCTTGGCAACATCGCCAACACAGGCTTCGGTCACTGGCACTACGCCCACTACTACTATGCCCAGGTGATGTATCGTGAAGGGGGCGAGAAGTGGTCGAACTACCGCCGGCAGATCGAGAAGCGGCTGGTGGCCGAGGCCAGCAAGGAGCCGGCCGGCGTGTTCTGGCCGCAGGGCTACATCGGTCCGGTCTACACGACGGCCACCAACCTGACCATTCTGCAGCTCAACGGCGGGATGCTGCCGATCTATCAGCGTTAATTACGCCTGCTGGCTGGAAACGGTTGCCGGCAGTATGCTGAAAAGCTCGGGAATCGGCCGTCTGTCGCTCCCGTTCTCTGCCCCGCGACCGGAGCCCTGCATGTCGTCCGCTGTCCCATCCTCCGCCACGATCGACCGGCTGCATGAAGCTCACGAAAAGATCGTCGCCCAACTGTCCCGGGTGATCGTCGGGCAGCAGCAGGTGATCGACGAGCTGTTGATCTCGCTGTTCTCCCGCGGGCACTGCCTGCTGGAGGGTGTGCCCGGGCTGGCCAAGACCCTGTTGATCAGCACGCTGGCCCGCAGCCTCGACCTCTCCTTCAGCCGCATCCAGTTCACCCCCGACCTGATGCCAGCCGACATTGTCGGTACCGAGGTGCTCGAGGAAGACCGCAGCAGCGGCGGCCGGCAACTGCGGTTCCTCCAGGGTCCGCTCTTCGCCAACGTGGTGCTGGCCGACGAAATCAACCGGACACCGCCAAAGACCCAGTCGGCCCTGCTTGAGGCGATGCAGGAGCGGCAGATCAGCGTAGGGAACAACCGGCACCAATTGGCCGATCCGTTCTTCGTACTGGCGACCCAAAACCCGATCGAGCAGGAAGGCACCTATCCGCTGCCCGAGGCGCAGCAGGACCGGTTCATGTTCAAGGTCTTCGTCCGCTACCCATCGTTCGAGGAAGAGTTTGAGATTGCCCGGCGGACCACCGGTACCAGCGTGGCCGAAATCGAGCCGGTGCTTTCGGCCGCCGAGATCGTCGGGCTCCAGCGGCGGGTTCGCGAGGTGCCACTGAGCGACCACATCGCCCGCTATGCCCTGGCGTTGGTCCGGCAGACCCGGGTGGGCGAGCAGGGGGTGCCGGAGTTCGTTTCCGACCAGCTGGCTTGGGGCGCGGGGCCGCGGGCAGTCCAGTTCCTGATCCTTGGCTGCAAGGCCCGGGCCCTCCTCGAGGGCCGTTCGCATGTCACTGTCGAGGATGTGCAGGCCCTTGCCGCTCCGGTGCTGCGGCACCGGATCGTGGTCGGCTTTGCCGCTGAAAGTGAAGGGGTCACGCCCGACTCCATCATCAACCGCCTGATCGAGTCGACCCCCGCCCGCGAGGACGAACTGACGCGTGATCCCCGCTTCCAAACGATATTTGCCTCCTGAGGCGCTCGCCCGGATCGGCCGGCTTGAACTGCGGGCCCGAACCGTTGTCGATGGCGTGCTCGCCGGGATGCACAAAAGCCCCTACAAGGGGAACTCGGTTGAGTTCCTCCAGCACCGCGAGTACACCCGTGGCGACGACCTCCGTCGGGTCGACTGGAAGGTCTGGGGTCGGCAGGACCGGCTCTACATCAAGGAGTTTGAGAACGAAACCAGCCTGCGGCTCTTTCTGCTGGTCGATGGCTCGGCCAGCATGGACTACCGTCCGCCGCGGTTCGGCCAGACGCCCGGTCTGACCAAGTTTGACTACGCCGCCACCCTGGCGGCCAGCCTCGGCTGGCTGGGGCTGTCGCAGGGGGACGCCGTCGGCTGTGCCGTCTTTGATGACCGGGTGCGAGCGACTGTGCCGGCCCGCACCAGCCGCAGCCATCTGGCCAGCATCGTCGCCGGCCTCGAACAGCCCCGGCAGCGGCATCCCTCAGACTTTCGCGGAGTCTTCCGCAGCCTTGCCGAGACGCTGCCCCGGCGGGGCCTGGTGGTGATCTTTTCCGACCTTTTCGGCGACAGGGCCGAGACGGCCAAGGGGCTGCAGCTGCTCCGGCAGCGGGGACACGACATCGCCATCTTCCATCTGCTTGATGACGATGAACTCGACTTTCCATTCGACGGCCCGACCCGCTTCGAGGGGCTGGAAGTGCCTGAGGAACTCAGCTGCAATCCGCGGGCCCTGCGGGCCGGCTACCTGGAGGCGGTCGAGGCGTTTCTGGCCGACATTCGCAGCCGGGCAGCAGCGGCCCGCTGCGACTATCAGCTGGTGCGGACCGGCCAGCCGGTCGACGCGGCCCTGGTGAACTTCCTCGCCCGTCGCTCCCAGGTCAGGAGCTGACCTCAGCCGCCTGTCGCCAAGCCAGGCGGCCTGTTCCGGAACCAGCCACACCATTTTCTATGCCGACCTTCGACTTCACATCGCTGCTCTGGTGGGGGCTGCCGCTGGCCGCGGCGCCAGTGGTGATCCACCTGATCAACCTGCTGCGGCACCGGGTGGTCGACTGGGCGGCGATGGAGTTCCTGCTGGCCAGCCAGCGGAAGTACCGGACCCGGATCCTGCTCAAGCAGCTGCTGTTGCTCCTGCTGCGAATCCTGGCAATCGCCGGCCTGGTCGCCATGCTGGCCCAGCCGCGTTGGACAAGTGCCCTGACCAGCCTGCTGGGAGGCCGCCGCACCGCCCACGTGGTGCTGCTCGACGACAGCTTTTCAATGGGGGAGACGTTTGCCGCTGCTGACGCGGGTGGCGAGGCCACCGCCTTCGGTAGGGGCCGCCGCATGGTCGAGCGACTGCTCGAAGAATTAGCCGCCACGCCGGGACGGCATGAACTGTCTCTGGGAAGGTTCTCGCGGCTGGCTGCGGCGGCCACCGACGGGTACCAGCCTGGCAGCCCGCCGGTCCCGGGTCTGGCCGGGCCCACCAGTCAGCCGCCCCAGGCGGAGGCCAATGGAGAATCCTCCAGCCTGTTCGACCTCCGCAGCGAGCCCGTCACTCCGCAGAATCTGGCCCGGCTGCGACGGGCAGTAGGAGACTGCCGCCTGTCGGCCTTCGCCACCGGCCCGACGGCTGCTGTCCGGGCAGCCGCAGCGGTCTTTGCTGGCCACGACGGCGGCGGGGCGATCTGGCTGGTGACCGACCTGCGGAGCCGGGACTGGCTGGCGGCGGAAGACATGGTGGCCGCCCTCGAAACGCTGGCGGCCGCTGGTATCGAAATCCACCTGGTCGATGCGGCAGCCGACGAGGACGAGCAGACGGCAACGACCGACCCGCTGCCCCGGCCCAACCTGGCGGTCGAGCGAATCGAGATGGTCGGCGGGGTGCCGGCCAGCGACGTGCTGCTGCCGTGGGAGGTGACCGTCCGCAACCTGGGGGCGGAGCCGGTGCGGGACGTGCCCCTGGTGATCCGGGAGGATCAGGTCGAACGGCCCGGCGTCCAGCTCGACCAGATCCTGCCTGGCGACTCCGCGACGGCCCGATTCGAGTCGCGGTTTCCCACCGCAGGTGGCCACTTTGTGGAGGTCGAACTGCCGGCCGACCGGCTCGCGGCCGACAACCGTCGGACCGCCGCAGTCGAGGTGGTCAACGAGGCCGACGTGCTGATCATCGCCGGGGCGGCCGCTCCGGATGACACCCCGGGGGATGCCTTCTATCTGGCCACCGCGCTCGACCCAGGGGCGGCGGCGGCGACGGGGCTGCGGCCGCGGATCGAGCCCTCGCGGGCCCTGGCTGCCCTGGAGCTTGACCAGTTCGATTCGATCTGGCTGGTCGACGTGCCGCGGCTCGACGCCACCGAGATCGAACCGCTGGAAGACTACGCCCGCCGCGGTGGTGGTGTGGTTTTCTTTACCGGTCCGGCCACCCAGCCCGAACTGGTCAACCAGACGCTCTTCCGCGACGGGGCCGGTATCTTCCCGGCACCGCTGGCAGCCGCCGTCGATCTGCTGACCGATCCCCGCAACCCCGAGGCTCCCGACGTTGTGGCCGAGGACCATCCAGTGGTGGCCATCCTGCGGGGCCGCCGCAATCCGTTTCTCGATGCAGTGCGGATCGACCGCTACCTGGCCATCCAGCGGAGCTACCAGCCACCCCCCGGCAGTGGCCTGCGGCGGCTGTTGTCGCTGCGGAACCAGGCCCCGTTGGCGATCGAAAAACCATTCGGCGAGGGGCTGGCCGTGGCGATCCTGACCACCGCCGCGCCGGTCTGGAACAGTTGGGCACGGAACAATCCCAGCTGGGTTGTCGTCATGCTCGAACTCGAAGGCCAGCTCGCCAGGCTACGGCGGCGACGGGAGAATCTGCTCGTCGGCGAGCCGCTGGCAGTCCCGCTGGCCCCGGGGGTCGACCGGATCGATGTTGAGTTTCTGCTGCCACCCGATGGCCTGCTGGTCCGGCAGACTGCCACGACCACGCCCGCCGGCAGCTTGGAGGCCCGGCTGACCGACACCGCCATTCCGGGCGGCTACGCGGCCCGCTGGCAGACTGTCGCCGGGCAACCGCAGGAACGGGTTGCCGCCATCAATGTCAATCCGGCCGAATCGGCCCTGCAGCGAATCGCCCAACCGCAGCTGGCCCGGGTAATGGCCGGCGTGCCGTACCGCTACGAGCGGGCTGACCAGCTCGAGTCCGACGGCACCAGTCGGGGTGGCAGTTCGCTGGTGCGGCCGCTGCTGATCCTGCTGCTCGTGATCCTGCTGGCTGAACAGCTGTTGGGCTATCTGGTCAGCTACCATCCGGTTCGTCGCCGCAGCTGAGAATCTCCGTCCCGTCATCCACCGTTTCGTAATCTCCAGTGCCGATGAACATGTCGCCCGAAGCCATCCTGACGCTGCCGCTTGCCGCTGCCGAACGGGTTGCCTATCGGATTTCGAGCGGGTTGATCGACGGCTTCACCGAGTGGTGGCAGATGCCGGCCCTGGTCCTCGGTGTCGGTCTGGTCCTGACGGTTGTGCTCTGGGCCTACCACCACGACGCCGCCGGGCTGCCGCGGTGGCAGGGCGTGCCGCTGGCGGCGTTGCGGGTAACCGCCTTAAGCATCCTCCTGCTGGCCCTGCTCGACCTGCGGCGGACAGCCGAACATGAGATCAGCTTTCCGTCCCGCGTCGCGGTGCTGGTCGACACCAGTGCCAGCATGACCCTGGCGGCCACCGCCGACAACCCGGCCGGGGCCGACGCGGTGTCGAGCCGGGCCGATGCCGCCATCGCATTGCTCGATGGGGACGGCTTGCTCGACACGCTACGGCAGCGGCATGAGGTGGCGATCTGGACATTCGCCGACCGGGCCGAGCCGCTGGCCGTCCTGCCGACCGCGGCTGCCGAAGCCGAAGCCGCAGCCGAAGCCGCAGCCGAGGCGACCGAAGGCCCAACTGACAAGCCGGTCCTTCCGGGCTGGCAGACCGGGCTGGCCGCGCAGGGGGCAGAGACTCGGCTCGGCGACGCCCTGCTCGAGACCCTCCGCGGCGAGCCGGCTGAATCACTCGCCGGCGTCATCCTGTTGTCCGATGGCGGCAGCAACGCCGGCAGCGATCCGCTGCGGGCGGCGGCTCGGCTGGCCGAGTCGGCCGTGGCAGTCCACAGCATTGGCCTCGGCTCCGACCGGCTGCCGGCCAATGTGCGGGTCGCCGACCTGCTCGCCCCGGCGCGGGTCTTTCCCGGTGACGGCTTCAGCATCACTGGCTACCTCCAGGCCCAGGGAATGGAGGGCCGGACCGCCCGCGTAGAATTGATCGAAGCTGACGCCACCGCTACCGTTGGGGGCGGCAGCCCGACCGGGAGGGTGATCGACACCACCGAGGTGCGGCTGGCAGCCGACGGTGAACTGCTGGCGGTACGGTTCGATCTGGATGGCCTCGATGACCCGGGCAGCCGGGTGCTGGCAATCCGGGTGATACCACCAACCAATGACAGCCGGGCCGGTGACAACCTCGAGGCAACCGACATCGAGGTGGTTGAGACTGCGACCCAGGTGCTACTACTGGCCGGCGGTCCCGGCCGTGAATATCAGTTCCTGCGGAACGTGCTCAAACGCGACCGCAGCATTGCCGTCGATGTGCTGCTCGGCTCTGCCCAGCCTGGTGTCTCCCAGGATGCCCGCTCGATCCTTGAGGGTTTTCCGGAATCGGCTGAAGCGCTCGACGCCTACGACGTGGTTGTGGCCATCGACTATGACTGGCGGCAGCTCGACCCGGCTGCCATTGCCCGGCTGGAACGGTGGGTGGCCCGCGATTCCGGCGGACTCTTCCTGCTGGCCGGCGGCGTCTTCATGGAGAGCTGGCTGGCCGATCCGCAGTTCGAGGCGATTCGCAACCTGCATCCGGTCGAACTCCGCCGCGGGGAACGGCTGCTGCTAACGCCACGGGCGGTTTCGGAAGCGGCGCGGCCGCTCAGGTTCAGCCCCGACGGTGAGGACGCCGAGTTTCTCTGGCTGGCCGCCAATCGGATTGCCAGCCAGACAGTGTGGAGCGAGTTTCCTGGGGTCTATGCCTGTTTCGACACGGCGACGGCAAAGCCGGGGGCGACCGTCTACGCCCGGCTCGGCGATCCCAACGGCCTCAGCCGCAGCAGTGACGGGCCGATCTACCTGGCCGGCCAGCTCTATGGATCGGGCACCATCTTTTACTGCGGCAGCAGCGAACTCTGGCGGCTGCGGGGCGTCGAACCAGCCGCCCATGAGCGGCTGTCGACGCAGCTGGTGCGGCATGTCGCCCAGGGCCGGCTGCTGCGGGGTTCGAGCCGGGGCCGGCTGCTGCTGGAGCGGGATCGTTACCCGGTCGGTGAGACCGTCGTGGTACGGGTGCTGCCTGGCAGTGCCGACCGCCGCACCGACCTCGAGGTGATCGGGCCGGAGGGGCAGCGTCTGCGGGTCCCTCTCGAAGACGATCCGGTTCGCCCCGAGGATCGCCGGGGCAGTTTTGTGCTCTCCAGTGAAGGCAGCTGGCGACTCGTGCTCACCATCAATGGCGACGAGGATGACCGCAGCGTCCGGCGGATCCAGGCCACCCTACCCGATCGGGAACTGGTGCGGCCGCGGCTGCAGCGAGCGGTGCTTGAGCAACTGGCCACCGCGACCGGAGGCTCGACCCGCTTCCTCACCGATGCCGCTTGGACAGGCGATGATCCGACGCGGCTGAACGACTTGCTGCCCGATCGCTCCCGGAAGGAGTATGAACGGGGTGCGGGCGATACCGATTTCAAGCGGCTGCTCAACACCCTGCTACTGGCGACCGGCATCGGCCTGCTCTGCCTGGAGTGGGTTCTCCGCCGCCTCGCGAAACTTGCCTAACCTGAGAGCCGCTTTCCTGCCCTTGTCCGCAATGATCGCCACCCCAGCACCACCTGCCAGCTCGCCAGCCGCCGGCCCCCGATCGGCTGATATCGCCAAACTGCGCCGGTTCCTCGACCGGGTCCGGCGGCG
>Ga0180432_10006766_pt1 | contig 14790 bp, 12 predicted proteins | sample SS_ome_10_FD_132414 | JGI IMG/M metagenome (GOLD analysis project Ga0180432, IMG submission 132414) | Hypersaline lake sediment archaeal communities from the Salton Sea, California, USA - SS_1_MS_2 metaG | ecosystem: Environmental > Aquatic > Non-marine Saline and Alkaline > Hypersaline >... | reverse complement strand
TGACGTCGTCTCGAAGTCGAGGAAGAATGCGGGCCACGTCACTTGGTCGAGCGCAGTTGCCAGATCTGGCGACTGCCAGGGCTCCCCGCTTGCGACAGCGTTACGCACACACTCCTGATTGTCGGTGAGGTCGAACGACGCCGGAATGTCGCCAATCGAGTGAACTCCGAGCGCCTTCAGATTCTCGAACTTCGATTGACTCAGGCGCGGCAGATCAAACAGCGGATTCTCCAAACCCTTGCCCACACAATCGTCCTCATAGTAAGGGCAGCTGCAGCACGCGAAGATGAGCTCAGGTTCCGGCTTCTCGGCTCCGAGCACGAGACCGGACGCTGCGTCCCAGTGAGCAACGAACTGAGGCACGAGAACATTCACCTCAGCGGTACGATCGACATCGACAAAGAACTCACTCGGAGGCAACCCTAGCCGATACTCCTTTGCGACAAGCACCAACACGGCGCGTGACACGAGGAGTCCGGCTCGCCGCAGGATGTCCGCCTTTGCGACGAGGCCACCAACTTCAATAGTCGCTTCATAAATGACGTCAATCGCACCGTCGGCGATGAGCGACGCCGTCCGTACCGCCGTCGACGTCGACCCAAACGGCGCTGGGAACACACCGTCCGGAATCGCCTCGCGCGCCTTCGCGCCCACCTCTCGGCCGTCATCCATTCTGAGCTGTTCGGCCTCGGATAGGTGGCGGGTGCCTTCCGAGTTTTGAAGCAACCAAGCCTTGGTGGGGCAATCGAGACTCGCGAGTAATACTTCTTTGGTGGCGTGGAGCATGGGTGCCTCCGGGTGGCGGCCGTGGCGATTCGACCGTCCAGCAGCGTCAACGCGTTGGATACTCGGTAAAGCTCTTAGTCAGGATCGCCTTGCTGTCCGCCAATATCCACAACCGGCCGCGGGCTAAGCTGCCACTCACCCCCTTCACCCCACACCGGGGCGACATTCTCCACGATGCGAATTCCAGCGCTGTCACGAGCCAAAAACGTATCGGTATTCGATCCGCCGCCAGCGCAGGCGGACACCGTGATTGCCACGATGATGGTCGGAATCGGAGGGGTAAAACGCATGGTCTATCACCTCTGTGAAGGATTCGTGCGTGGGTCGTCCGAAACTACATTGCGAGCATCATCGCACCAGGGCGCTATTGGGGCAGCGATGTACGTTGATGGGACCACGCTCGGTCTGGACGGAACAATTGGGGCATTCATCATACCGGGTATGCTCTCCGCCTATCGTGCGACCAACAGCCGCAGTTACCTCGACTCGGCCGAACGCGCATTCCGGTTTTACCACGAAGAGTTCGAGGAACTCGGCTTCACGACCGTAGGTGCGCTCGACACCGACTGCATAGACAAGGAATCCGCCTGGCCGTTGCTCCACAGCGGTCTGACGCTCTTTTCTATCACGAAAGACCGCGGATACGTGAGCGCCGCTGAAGCAGCGGCGTACTACACGGCAACGTGGCAGTACCACCATACGGTACCCATCCCGCCGGACGGCATGTTGGCGGCAATGCAATACGATTCGTTCGGCGGCACGGCCGTCTCGACGCAACATCACCATCGCGATCCTTGGGCCGTACGTTTCGTCCCGGCTTACCTCAAGTTGGCCGAGTTGACCGGCAACGACATCTGGGCGCAGCGGGCGGAGGCGTCATGGTGCAACGGGATGACGGGTGTGTCGGACGGAACGCTTGTGCTTGCCGGGGTTAGGTTGCCGCGCGGCACGCGGTGCGAGGGATCTTTTCATAGGCGGTGGCAGGATCCCGGAAACGCATCACTGTGGCTGGTTGCCTGGCCCACAGCGTTTCGGTCGGAGGTCTTGCGCGAGTTGAGCGATTGGTCGGTGTTGCCAGCGAAGGTCTAATGACGGCGTTCGACGTATTCCACACGCCACCGGGATTCGGTGTGCTTGTGTTGTTTCCGTTTCGGATATTTCATCGGTGGTTGTCTCGCAACTGTTGGGCGCGCACAACACTTGCCGAATCGGATACCTCATTGCATTGTAAGCGTCATGTTGTGCTACTCACTATCCACCACACTGTAGTTGGCTCAATCCAGGAGGAAGTACTGTGGAGAGGAAATCGAAGAAGATCCTGCAGATAGATGTCGACAAACTGTCGGATGAGGAACTCGAGGAGGTGGCGGGGGGAGTGATGGGATCGCTGACCGGTTGCGCTTGCGTGTGCATTGGCGATGACGCGGAGAAGACGGCCAGCACAACTCTTTCCAACAAACAGAAGGGGCCTGCGTCTTTCCTCAGCAGATGACGCTAATGCGTCCGGCCGCCAGTCTCCAACGGCCGGACGCACCATCGGGTTGGTCCGTAGTACGTTGTTTTTGAACTGGCCGATTCCTGGCCCGCATCTCCCATCCTGTAGCCGACCATGCTGACATTCGACGAACACAAGGAATATTGGCTCACCATCGAGCCCTATGTTTACCTCTGCGTGAAAGGAGACGATCTCCTACTCTACAATTCGGCTTCAGGCGAGTTGCGCTGGTGGAGCGACACCCATAACCTCGCGAAGCGGGCAACTGTGCTATCGACCGGCAACCATTTCCCGATCACTCGGATGTCCGGTAAGGAACTGGCTGAAGATGCTGAGCTGCGCGAGTTCGTTGCCACCGTGCAGCGAGGGTTTTCGGGCGAGCTGTTGGATGTAGACCTGTCGGACGGCGAACCTCTGCAGATCATGCCGTCCACACGTACGCCTCGACCTCAGAATGCAGACCTGGATCGCTGCGTGCGCGCGGCCACTATCTACCTGAACGCCGACTGTACGCAAGGCTGCAGTTACTGCGCTCGCGCGCACCTCCAGGTGCCTTGCTGCGGCAAATTCGAAGGCGTGTCGGACCAGCTGCCGCTAATCATAGCCAAAGAGTTGCTCGGTTATCTTGCGGATAGATCGATCCCAATTACACTCGTCGGCGGTAACATTTTCGACTATCCGTTTCTGGTTCAGCTTTTCGATCAACTCGCTCAACGCCCAAGCTCGGCTCGAGTCGCTCTGAGGACACATCTACTGAATGTCCCCACAGACCAGGAGGCGTTGGGCCAGATAGCTCAACACGACATGTCGCTCAGGATCGCCGTACCGTGGGATTTTCACCGCGAAGACCTGACGATGGCGGTGGGAGCCCTGCGGAAGGCGAATGTCACACATACGTTCGCTTTCCTGGTCTGCACGGATCAGGATGTTGCGCGTGCCGGTGATGCCGCTGACTGCTGTGGTACCGCGAGCGTACGTCTCACACCGTTCTTCGATGTCGGGAACCAACCTTTCTTCCAAGAGCGCGTTTTCTTGAAATACGATCGGTTGGCTGAACGGCCGCCGAGTCTCGCGAACATTCGCAGAAACGCGGTTGTCAACAGAGTGAGCTTCGGCACGTTCGTGATTCGATGTAATGGAGATATCTGTGCCAGCGTACACACATCCCCCCTTGGGAACATTCGAGACTGCACGCTTGCGGAGGCTGCGGCTCTGGAACTGCAGCGCCGTAGCGTCTGGTTGAGAACCCGTGGGAGTGTTGCGCCATGCAACGAGTGCGTGTTCGAAAACCTCTGTCCACCACTCTCGCGCTACGAGCACGCCATGAAACGCAACGACCTTTGCAGAATCTGGGATGGCGACAAACGCGAGACCGTCTCTCGAAGTGGAACACCCGACTGAGTGCGAGCCGTGAAAGACTACTACTTGTTCACGACTCCTCGCGGCAATCGCTACTGTTTCAACATCGCCCGGGGTGAACTGCTGCTCTGCCACCCCGTGCTATTTGAAATCATCTCAGTCCACCGTCGCGGTGAGTCGGCTGCCGGTTGGTACGAAAAGCAACTCGGCAACGGCACCGAGGCCGTCGAATGCGCGCGGTGGAATCGATCGGAGGTCGACTACTACTATCGCAAGTTCCGCTTCCTGAAGGATGCTGGATTCTTCACCGAGCATGATCGACACGCCGCGGTGAGCCCGCGCTTGACTACAGAGGATGTGGCAAGGGCCTTGCGAACCACAAGCTCGATAGCGTTCGAGTTGACCGAGGCCTGCAACCTGCGATGCATCTATTGCTGCTACGGCGAATGCTACGAGGCTTCAAAGCACCGCAGCGGCCGACACTTGAGCCCGGAGGTAGCGAACATCCTCCTACGGTATCTGTTTGATTCTTGGGCTACTCCTGGGAGTGAATCGCCACGCGAGGTCACGATAGCGTTCTATGGCGGTGAACCGCTGCTCCGGGTTCCCGCGATTGAGCAGATCATGCAGTCGGTGCGCGCCCTGAACGAAGGCTCCAGATCGTTGCGATTCAAGATGACGACCAACGGTCTTCTCGTAGGGCGCCATGCGGATTTCTTGGCCGAGCACGACATCGAATTGCTGATAAGCATGGATGGGGACCCCAAGTCACACTCTTACCGAGTGCTTCCGGATGGTACGGACTCCCATTCGCGCGTCCTGGAAAGCGTGAAGCGACTGATGCGGCGGCACCCAGCATACTTCCGGCGTCAGGTCAATTTCAACGCGGTGTTCAACGCACGAAGCTCTGTGGACAGGCTCTATGCGTTTTTCAAGGATAACTTCGACAAAATCCCAATCATAAGCCCACTGTCTTTTGTCGGAGCGGATCCCGAGCACCGGCACAAGCTCGAGGACATGGACGGAGATCTCCAGCAAAGTGTTGAGCGGAGCAAACGACGGCCGGAGATCGCGCAAGCCATGTTCACCCGTCTGCCACCAGTGAGTTACGCCAGCATTTTCCTGGTCCGCACTTACCCGTTTCAGTTCGAGCAATACCATGAGCTCCTGTCTGACGACTCCAACAGGCAGTGGTTGCCGACGGGGACCTGCATGCCATTCGTCAGAGGCCTTTTCGTTACAGTTGATGGGGAGATTCTCCCGTGCGAGCGGATCGCGCACTCTATGGTTCTCGGTCAGGTAGGGCCGGCCGGCGTTGAGATCGACTGCGAATCGATCGCGCAGCGCTATAACGCCTGCTACGACCAGGTGTCTCAGTTATGCGAGAAGTGCCACCACAGAAGAACCTGCCCTAGCTGCATGTTCGAGCTTGATCATGGACGAGCAGATCTCCGATGCCCGTCCTATGCGGCTGAAGAGGAATTTGTAGAGTACCTTGTCGACGTGTTCGGATACCTCGAACAGGAACGCTGGGTGGTGTCGCGCACGCTAGGTGAGGTGACGGTATTGTGAAGTTCCGCCGCTTGGTGCCGCGCTCCAAAGAAGAACACCAATTGCTCTCGAGGTCACGGTGTTGGACAGCGATGTTGGGGATCATAACCACGGGTGACCTCCGTGTTGTTCATCCCTGTCCCCAGGGGCGAACAACCCGCGGTATCCGACCAGGCGCAGCACGGACGCCCTAACGCACTGCCACGCAAGGCGTTAGCCGGTAGCAACATCGGGGGAACGATGGTTGCACGGACGCTGTCCGCGTGGGGACGCGTCAGGCCGACGGCGACTCCGCATCGGAGGATTCTACCATGGCTCGACAGAGACCTTTCGTGTTTCCGTTGCTCGCGCTGGTATCGGGAGTGCTTCTGGCGTGTGCCTGCGCTCCGGCTTTTGGCCAGCGTTCCTCGGTCACTCGCGGCGCAATGGTTCGAGTGAGTCGACCCGATTCCGTTGGACAGCCGGTGTGGTCAACCAAGCGTGTCTTCAATCTTTCGAGCGATCGTCTGCTGCTGGCCGAGACCGACCGTGACCCACTCGTGAGGTTGAATGAGGCGATACGCCTCGAAGTACGCCGGAGTCACACGAAATCTTTACTGGGGGGCCTGTTCGGGCTCGGATTCGGCTCGTTCGCCGGCTGGGGGGTCCGTCGTTCTGTGGGCGGTCAAGGCGACGCTACAGCCGAGTCGATCGCCGGTGCATTGGTTGGAGGAGTTGCTGGGGCGGGCATCGGCGCTCTTATCGGCAAGCGTGTCCGTTCAGCCGGCTGGGAAGCTGTTCCCTCACCGCATACCATCGTTCCCCAGCAGCGCCCACATCAGCTCGATGTTCTTGCTAGGATACCCCCCGTGAGGAGCAGACCTTCTTCCGGAACGTGCACGAATACGTGGCGCCGGACCATACGACCAGCACCTTGTCGCCGATGCGTCGCGTGTGGATTGGGAGGGTTTGTGTTTGCTGACTCTGGGTCGGAACGCACATAAAACCGAGCAGTATGTAGCAGAGCGCTATTGGGCCGAATCTCTCGCGTAGCTGAATTCCAATCACCGCCCTAATCCGATGGTTGAGATTGCCACAATACGACGTTCTGACTACCGCCCATGTCAACAGAGTATGTACCCACTTGAATGGAGTGCGTGCCCGTCCTAAACCACATCCGGCGTATCCGCCTGAAACGTCCTCTGAGCTAGTGCGACGTGTATGCAACGTTTGTCTGTTTCAGAACATCCATGAGGTATCCAAATGCAAGTCCCTTTCCCTTTGGAGACCGCATGAGGCCGTCTTTCGCGTGCCAACTCACCGCTGCTTGCCTCGCGAGCGCACTGTCGTTCTCACCTTTGGCGGGCCAGGATCCGCCGCCGCAGAACGACGCACTTTACGTCTTCCTCGACTGCCAGACGTTCTGGTGCGACTTCGATCACTTCCGGCGCGAGATACCCTACGTGAACTGGATGCGCGACCGGCAGGACGCACAGGTGCACATCTTGGGCACCTCCCAGAACACCGGCGGTGGCGGGCGCGAGCACACGCTGACATTCATAGGACTCAGAGACTTCGCGGGCCGCGCCGACACGTTGGTGTACGTGTCGAACAACACGGACACTGATTCCGAGAGACGCGACGGCCTCGTGCAGACAGTGAAGCTCGGCCTGGTGCCGTTTCTGGCCAACACTTCGCAGGCGCAACGCCTGCGCATCCATTACGACGCCCCTGCCCCGGGTCAGGAGGCGGCACCCGAGCCAAACGATCCGTGGAACCTGTGGGCCTTCACGGCGAGAGCGAACACGTTCGTCAACGGGGAGAGCGACTATCGCTACCTTTCCGGCAACGGGTCGTTCACGGTGAACCGGACTGCAGAGGGCCTCAAGCTCAACTTCACCGTATCCGGCAGGTACAACCGGACAGAGACCGACATACCCGAAGAGGACACGACCTACGTCAGCGAACAAGAACGTTACACGTTGTCCGCACTTGTGGTGTGGAGCCTGAATCCGCATTGGTCGGCCGGCGTACGTGGCTCGGCAGAGAAATACACCTACCACAACCAGGACCTGGCCGTACTCGCCGGTCCGGCAATTGAGTACAACATTTTCCCATACGCCGAGTCGACTCGCAGGGAGTTGTACTTCCAATACCGGCTTGGCGTATCAGCCTACAACTATACCGAAATAACCGTCTACGATGAGATTTCTGAGGTTCGTCCCATTCACACCGCCGAGATCGGCGCCGGCATACAGCAACCTTGGGGCGAAGTGAACGTTACCTTGGAGGCGCTCCAGTACCTGCACGACATGAGCCAGCACCGCCTGGACCTGTTCGGCGGCCTGAGTCTGCGCTTATTCCGAGGCCTGAGCTTCGACATTTACGGCAATGTTGCTCGGGTCAAAGACCAGCTCTATCTCTCGGGCGCCGGTCTCACGCCCGAGGAGCGGCTGCTCCGCGTGAAGGCGTTCGCGACCGACTTCTACTACTACAGCAGCATCGGGTTCAGCTATCGCTTCGGCTCGAAGTTCGCCAATGTAGTCAACACGAGGATGTAGGGCGGCAGCAGAGGCTGCTTCGCGCAGCGCACGGGCCACTGGCCTTCGGTGGTGGGCGGGGGGGGGTGAGAAACTCCCCGCGACAGGCTCGCAATATCTCCCCGTCCCACAACCGCTTCAGGAAATCGCTGTTTGGCAGCACCTGAATCCCATCCCAATTCGCAGGGCGCTTCCCCGGGTGCACCCCGTAGCACGCTACCCGATTCTGCCCAAGTTCCTGTCGCATTCGGTTGAGGCCTCGATTATGGCGTTTGTCCCATCGCTCTGACACCTTTACCTCGACCGCGACGAAACCGTCCGCTTTCTCGCAGAAACAATCGGCCTCGACCCCACTCTGGCTGCGCCAGAAAAAAAGCGGGTGTTGCAGATTTGCGTAGCTGGTGTAAGCGCGCAGCTCATTCAATAGGAGCGTTTCCAATGCAACACCGCGTTCCTCCTCGGTCGGTGGAAAGGCGACTCGCCCTGCCATAGCTCTGGCCACACCGCAATCGAAAAGGTAGAACTTCGGATGCTATACCTGTATGGTCGCGCGCTTCAGTTTCCACAGTTGCAGCCAGAACCCCACCAGCGTGTCGACGAGAATCGCGAAGTAGTTTTGTACTGTCTGTCTACTCACAGCCGCGTCAGGCGAAACGCTGGAAACGTTGGTCAGTCGAAACCACAAGCAAGCTATTCCTGATGCGGAGCTGCGACGCGCCACGGGAACGGTTTGTTGTCGGAATACCGGTTGCCCTCAGCGATTGTGCAGCAAGGGCTCTCTCTTGACATCTCCTCAGTTCTGACGTCGATTGGGACGGCATGGAGAAGCCTTCAATACCTAGATAGCCGCGAGTTTATCGTGTACGAGCGGCAAGCAAGGGGAGGATTTACCATGGCCGTTCGAAGAAAGCTTTCCCGTTCCCGCCGTTATGCGCCGATCAACGCCGCTGTGTTGATCGCCTTTGCTGCTCTAGTACCGCTTGAATTGTCTGCTCAGGACCCAATCCCTGCCTCGCTCCTCAAGCGAATGGCATCGTTGGCAAGTGGCTACCAAACGGGAGGCCCGGCCTTTCTTGTTGGGTGCTTCGGGCCAACTGAAGTGCTGCAGATTTTCGAAACGGAGACCGAAGCACGCGCGTTCATGGGCAGCGTTACAGGCCCGTGCGCACTTCTCCCAGTGACGACTCAAAGCCCGGACACTACACGTGCAATGACTGCTACACTCGGTCGAGTCGTCGCCGAGGCCGCAGACGGGCATCGCACTGGTGAGCCTGTGTGGGTCGCTGCCGGGTACGAATTCGACCACCCCGTACTGGGCGTCTTTCCCACGTACGATGAGGCCCTTGCTGCGATAAGTGATTCACTTGAAACGTATGGCGTATTCGGTCCATTCGAAACGCCTCCCGATATCGAGCGCGGACCGATGCTGCTCGTCGCAATCGGATGTCATGTCCCTGGATCGAAGAGAATATGTCCATGGCTGCCGATTGGTCCGCTCCAACTCGATGCCGTGGATAGGATGGAGTTGGGCATCTTCACCACTGCTGGAGACACGACCAGGTATCAGTTTTCTCCCACCGATATCGACGCCTTGTTCTTCACTATCAGTGCGTTCGACAAGTTCTTCGCACCTTACTACACACACGTCTATGGACCCGAATTCACATCGGCGATGCGTGAAGAACTCATGAGGTACGGTCGCGGAGACATACGGTAGGTACGTGTATGAACGCGAACGGCTCGGGCGGAGTCGTTGCCCCTGAGGAATCTGGAGATTCCGCCCGTTTTGTACATAGGTGTTATCACATTTGGTCAGTTCAGGCGCCGCCTATTCACGATGATGGGCAATCATCTCCATGAATTGGTGGTTCTCCCGTAGAGCGCGGAACCAATGGCAATTTGCCACATAGTCGGCCCTGAGCGGATTCGCTGCCACGTGTCGTTCTAGAAGCCGCAACGCGACCGGTTCATCATCCAACAGCAGGGACACGTACGCTTCGTGAAAATCCAATTCCGCCACTGCGTGTTCGGTAGCCTCACCGCGGAGTCTTTCCATCATATTCCTGGCACTGTCGGCGAGGCCCGCTCGCGCCAGCACAGTCGCCACCATTGCATAACGGAAGTCTCTCGTATCGTTCAAAGCACCTAGTGAATCATCCCGCTCAATGGCTCGCAGAATACGCCAAGCCCGGTCTACATCGGATGTCTTGTCTCCTGACCACCCAATGACGGTCAACTCACATTCCTTCAGCCTCCTGTCTGCAGGATATCTAGTCTGGCCCTGGTGGCACCAATGCGCCGCCGAGTCAAACTGAGCTCGCTCCAAAGCCGCGTACATCAAGAGTTGGAGAATAGCGGCGGATTCGAGGAGATATGCATCAGCCTCTAGCGCCCTGGACGCGGCAAGCGACGCCTCGGCGAACTCACCTTTGTCATGGAGTAACGACCCCAGAAAATGCCATGCGCGAGCCATCGACGGGTTGGCGCGAACAGCGGCTCGAAGGTCTTGTTCACTCCCAGTGCGCAGCACCCGAGCGGAGTCTTCGCTCACCTGCCACATCAAGGTGTATCTCAATACTCCTCGTAGCTCGAGTGCCTGGGATCTGCCGTCAGTATGGTTCAAAGCTCGTTCAGAGTGCTCGATCCCAACACCTAACCAATCCGCAAAGTCGAGAGTTGCGACATCTCCCCGGCCACATTGTGCATTCTCCTCCGGCATGAAGAAACTCAGCATGTTTGCCGCCGCTCCAAGATGCCAAGCTAGCCACCCACGCTGAATCACCGACTCGGACCAGTCGTTATCGAGTGCCTCCGCATCTGCGAGCATTTGGTCCGATTCCAGAAAGAGACGGCATGCTGCCCCGGGATCACCGGTTCTGTATACCCGGACCGCATCCTGCTTCAGCACTTCGGCTCGGCGAACGAGGTCCCATGCGCCCAGGTTCCCAGTTTCTTTTCGTCTTTGACTGAGACGGATCTCTTCGCCTAAGCGGGACCTCAAGAATCGAGATGCTTCCACGGCAACGGTACGACTGAGGGCAGGAAGGTTCACCCAAGGCTGTGCTAGTGACCAACTCTCAACTTGCTCACCACTCGGCCCGTCGACCAGGCGCGCTCTAACATGAAGGACTCCTTCCGCACTGTCGATACTCCCGGCAACGATTGTACCCGCGTTGAACAGCGCTACCATGCTGTCGAGCGGGACGGGCCTTCCCCGCATCGGACGCATTCCGACCGCTGGAACCACCTTGAGCACATCTACCGTGCTCAACTCGTCGATCAACTCCTCGGTCAACCCTACTGCAATGTGCTCCAAGCTTTCATCGGGTGAGTTGTCCTCGAAGTACATAACGGCGATTCGGTTCCGATCCGCACCCTGCGTTGCTCTTTGAGGGTTCCCACCAATTGTGGCACTCACTATTGCCTGACCGATGACGGCAACTGCAACTGTAACTGCAACAGCGGCAACCAGCAGCGGCAACCGGCTTCTCCCCCTTCGTGCCTTCTCGAGCGCCTCCACGAGTTCGTCGGCTGACGCGAACCTGTCTGCAGGGACCTTTGCCAGTGTCTTCTCGATCACCTTGACGATGCTGAGCGGAATCCCCGGACGAAGCACGGTCAAGGTCGGCACTTTTTCACCAAGATGTTTCGCAATGATCGCCTGAACTGTTCGCCCCGTGAACGGAGGCTCACCTGTGAACATCTCGTACACCACACATCCGAGTGAGTAGATGTCGGTGCGTCCGTCGAGTGTATCGCTACCAGCGGCCTGTTCCGGACTCATGTATTCCGGAGTCCCGATTGCGATGTTCGCGTCGGTGGTAGAAGTGAAGTCTCCAGCCTCGGTCCTCGCGCGGGCGATGCCGAAATCTGCCACCCTCGCAATGCCATTCGCGAGAAGAATGTTCTCGGGCTTGATGTCTCGATGCACTACGCCACGAGTGTTTGCGTACCCTATGGCCTCGCCGATCGCGGATGTGATCTGGAGAGCATCTTCCAACGACAACGGACCTTCACGAACAAGGCGCTCCCGCAGAGATTCGCCGTCCACGAGCGGCATGGTGTAGTAAAGAAGTCCATCCGCATTACCTGAGTCGAAGAGTGGTAGAATGTGTGGGTGCTCTAGGTTGGCTGAGATCTTGATTTCCCGCAGGAATCGTTCTGCACCCATCGACTTGGTCAACTCAGGGCGCAGGACCTTGAGGGCCACCTGGCGGCTGTTCTTGAGGTCCCGAGCTCGAAATACGATGGACATACCGCCACGCCCGATTTCCTCCTCGACGGTATAAACACCGCTCAGCGCCTCTCCCAAACGTCTTTTCAGCTCATCCATCGCGCAGAACTCGGTGGAGTCAGGAACTAATGTGCACCACCGCGCCAGAGTCCGCCAGATGGCATATGTGCCAGTCCTGTCTACTTGTTCTAGTCACTCCAGTACAGGCATATCTGACCCACCCGAAAGCGGCGACAACAGTAGGCCGACCGAACCCCCAACCAACACCACTCCTTCAAACCGCCTTCCGCCGCGCCGTGCTCAAGATGTTCGCAAAGCGCGAGTTGATGGACATCGACACGGCTCAAGCCATGCTCGCCTGGCCGCACTCGGGATTCCACCGTCTCAGGAAGCGGTGAGCAGGGATTGGAGCGACCTGTGATGTATGTCACAGAGGCGGGTGACGGGAATCACCGCGACAGATCTGCCCAAGATGAATATTTGATGCACTGAAGTTCATGGACTCGTGTGGTTGATCACTGCTGAGATGGGGGATACAATGACGGAGCACACCGAGAACCCCGACAAAGATGAAGTGACCGACGAGCAACTCGAAGCGATCGCCGGAGGCGCAGCCGAAACCACCAAGGAGAAGGTGGTCAAGAAAGAGACGACGGACACGGGATCCGGGGATGGTGAGGCAGGTGATGCGCACCACAAAGAATGGATTGACATCTTGTAATGATTGGAACAGCCATCGTATTTTGGCTGCCCCAAGAGAGCTTCTGTAGCTAGTCCAGCAGAATCGAGTCGTTATTCTTCTCGAACAACGCAGACTATTGAGGCGTGTTAGGGGATCCTTATTCCGTTGTCACCGCATCCCGGCTGAAAGGTTCTAACAGCCACATCACGGCTTCTTCTCTCGTATGTCGCGTCCATGCCCCGAACGGTTCAGGAGCAAAACTTTCCAGGCCCCGCCCAACGGAAGCGAGGATAAAGACCGACTAGAGGATCGTCAGAGTTCTGCGTATTGATAACCCGCGCCAAAGCTTAGATACGTAGTGTGCGATCCTTCGCTTTCCATTGATTCGAAAAGCGTCCTCAGAAGTGTGTCTTCGCCGATCCCATGTGAATCCACCATCGAGTTCCGCAGGTAGACGGGGAGGGCGCGCGCAAAGCGACATTTCTGGTGCAGCCGTGACGGCATCAGCTCCGGTTTCGTCCATCAATTGTGCCACGAAGTTGTCAACGGTGACGTAATCTGTGTACAGAGAGATCTGTTCGTACGATTCGGGATAACCACCGAAAAGCCCCAGTTGGTCCTCGAGGATGACTGAGTTCAGATCTCGGACGAAGCTGAGATGCGCAACGTCCAGCCCCACCAGAGCACCCTCAAGAGCCTCGCGGGTTACTCGATTGAATCTTGGATCCAAGGTCCTATAGACGTCCCGCAGCCAATCGAGTTCGTGATTGACAGACTGATCTACTTCGGCGCCATCTCGGTCGTCTAACATCTCGTCTCGGTTACCTGCGCATTTGCGCCATGGGAATTTTCACCGCGCTGGCGGCCCGGCAGACGTGGCAAACTGATGTCGTTTGCCGTAGTCCCGTAGCTCTGCGTCCCCGCCTTTCGACAGGTTTGCTCTGAGACAGCAAAAGAGCGAGCCTGGAGGCTCTCGACGTCAAACTATCGCTCAACTCGACTCGCGGCTGTGACTTCAGTCACGGTATCGTGGTCACAGCCTTCGTGGTTCCCTTGCCGATCTTGTTTACGTTTGAGGGCGTGAAATGACGAACACCGGAAACCTCAGTAGCTTGATACGATGAATATCTCTGATTCGATTCACATCCCGGTCATCTCCTGGATCATCAACAACCGGTGTAACTACCGTTGCGGCTATTGCTACACGAGTGGAGCGAACACCAATCGGCCCGAGTACTCTGAACAAGAGCTGAGATCGCTCTTTTCCAGTGTAGCAACCGTTACGCCCACGACACTATATCTGTCTGGAGGCGAACCCCTCTTGGACAAGAACCTGGTCTCGTTCGTCAGAAATGCGCGCCAGACCCGCTTCGATTCTATCTGGGTTTGCTCGAACGGTTCCCTGTTGACCGACGGTGTCGTCCAGGAGTTGAAGTGTGAAGGCGTCGCTGGATTCAGTATCAGCCTCGACCACACCATCCCTCAGTTGATGGATCTCATAACTGGCTCTCCCGGATCTCATGCGGACGCAATCGGCGCGCTGCAAAAAGTCAAGAAGGCCGGCCTCAAGGCTCAACTCACGATCACCTTACTGCGCCAAAACCTGAACGTGATACCTGACCTGATACGCACCGGCATGGACCTCGGCGTCGATACGATCGAGTTCAAGCGATACCGGCCGGTCGCAGCGCAAGGAGAGAAAGACAAATTCTCACTGCATCCGGAGGAGAACCGCAGAATCCTCCACGAGATATTCCAGTTCGCTCAGCAGAACAGAAGCTTGAACTTCTTCGTTCACGATCCACTTTACGGCATCGAGTTCTATGACCGGCTCGAGCAGGCCTCCGATCTGGATTCTTTCCAACAACTATCGCAATCCACTGGATGCCTTGCCGGAAATCAGTGGATCGGCATCGATCCCTTCGGAGACGTCGCCCCATGTCCTCTTCTGCTGTATACAAGTATGACGATTGGCAACATCAGAGAGCGGCAATTGAGCGAGATCTTGCTGGCTTCAGAGGCGATCGCGGCTCTGCGAGACACCAAAGACCATGAGGGTCGCTGCAAGTACGGTGTTTTGTGCGGGGGATGTCGAACGCATGCCAGGATAGAAACGGGTGACTACCGTCAGAAGGATCCGATGTGTCCCTACGAAGACTACCGT
>Ga0180432_10006764_pt1 | contig 14792 bp, 13 predicted proteins | sample SS_ome_10_FD_132414 | JGI IMG/M metagenome (GOLD analysis project Ga0180432, IMG submission 132414) | Hypersaline lake sediment archaeal communities from the Salton Sea, California, USA - SS_1_MS_2 metaG | ecosystem: Environmental > Aquatic > Non-marine Saline and Alkaline > Hypersaline >... | reverse complement strand
GGCAAAAAAAGCAATATTTATATTGTTTTGTGAGAAACGTTACTTATATATGTAAATCTTCAGAGTTGATTCTGAAGGAGCCTATCTTTTTGGTGTTGAAATGGAACTTACTAAATATGAACTTGCAAGAATTCTTGGCGCAAGGGCACTACAGCTTTCACTTGGTGCTCCACCACTAATTAAAATCAAGGATGAAAAAATGACATTTATCCAGGTTGCCGAGCAGGAACTTGATAAAAAAGTCATGCCACTTGCGGTAGTTCACTGATCAATCAGCTCTACCACATATCCTTCTCCCATTGTTTTTAGCAGCACTCTTTTTTCCTCATCTATCCATTGGTATTCGGGCGGTCCCTTGGATGAGCTGATTTCAACTACATAAGCCATTCTTCCGCTGTAGTTTTCCTTTCTCATGACTCTGTACTGATTGTCTGAAATATGATTGTAGATCTGGTCGTATTTCACATACTTTGAATTATTCCATTTCCAGTTGTCCTCAACGGCAAGCATCCATGGCTTGAAGAGGAGAAATGCCATGCTTCCAAAAGTTGAATTTGATTTTGTGCTGTCCATGCCCCATTCATCCAGGCAGATGTGGGTGAAGTTTGCACTCTCTTGCATGTAGATTATTGTGCATCCGCTTCCGGTCATTACCCTGTATGTTATGTTGACTCCCGTCTCATTGATGATGTACCTGTATTTGTATTCCTCGCCAGGAAGAATCTGCAGCTTGACATTTTTCTCCAGAGGCTCTTCGCTGAATATTATTTTCGGATCCTCGAACTGCGGCTTTAGTGCAAATCCTGAAAACAGCATTATTCCGATTAATATTATGATTGCAACTAGCGTCGTATTTTTTGTTCCAATGTCAAACAAATAATCATCTCCATTATTTATTCTCAATTACAGAACTTAAGCCTACTGTTTTCTTGCGATTTCTCCGAATTTTGCATATGGCTTTGCTGTTTTTGAATTAAGCTGTTCGAATACTACCTGTGATATCCTCATTCCTGCATGAAGCTTTACCGGAAACGGAGCAAGATTCACTATCTCAAGAATCTGGTGATTGCTGCTTCCAGGCTGCACAAGCGCGCTTGTAATATGTATGACAAGTCCCATTCTGGCATACCTGCTTCGCCCTTCCAGGTTTCCCATGATGTCTGCTGGCAGTGTTATCTTTTCCCTGGTCCGGGCCAAACACATTTGCCTTGGCTTTAGTATGATGCTTTTTGCTTTTTTGATGTTGAAGGACTTCTGAAATGGAGTCTTTGAGAGGTCAACTGTCTTCTTTTTCAATTCCGGCTTGAAAAAATGCCACTCATCTGCAAGAGTAAGGTCAATGCTTGCTGGCCCTATCTGGTCTTCCACCAAATTAGTTATCTTTATGGTCCCTTTTTTCAACATTTTTTTGATGTCTTTATCAGAAAGTATCATGTAGGAACCTAAGAAGACTGTATTAAAATATGTTTTTGATTGATTTTTTGGTATATGGATATTGATTCTCTTGTTTCTGAAATTCACCAATCACAGGCTTCTATTGCCAAGCTTGCAGCTCAAATGTCTGATAAGGTTTGCAAAGTAGAAAAATCAGATCTTAATCTTTCTGTTTGTGCAGTTGATGGAGGGCTACTTTCACACCGCATGCATGGAGTTGATATCACTGTTGCAAGGGCTGCCGGCGTGCATTTTGAATATGAGAACTCCAAGATCAAGAAATTCGACCATCATCCAAGCAAGGTTCCAAAGCCTTCAGTTGAACTTATGAGCGCACTTGATGAGCATGAGGCAAATGTTTTTCGGTCTCTTGTCCGAATCAAGCATGAGATCACATGCGCAAATGAACTGGTGGAAAAATATTCGCCTTCCATTCTTCTTCTTGACGGATCCCTTCTTCCTGTTCCATCTGATATCCCTGCAAAAGAAAGCAGACTCTATCCACTTTATCAGCAGGTCCTCTCCCAATACGAAAAACTCTATTCTTCCAAATGCCTTTTTGCCGGAGTTATAAAAGATTCGCGAGCAAGAAGGTTTTCTGACAAATGCTCTGACAGCGTTCTTTGCGATCATCTGCTGAAACCAGGAGAGCGCACAGTTGAGATTGATTATTCTGCTTCTCCAAAAAAGGATATTGAAAAGAAAATAAAATTCTTTTACATCAAGCCGTCAAAATCAGATATTCCTCTTCGGATAGAGGTTCTTGGAGATGTGGAGGAATGTGCAAAAATCATCTACAGCCTCTCTGCGATCAGCGACCATTTTGCCTATCCGGCAATCCTGATCGAGGCAGACTTGTGCGCTGCGCTTGATCCTGCCTACATAGAATCAATTGAAGCAAGCCTGCACTCAAAAGCAGGCCTCAGCCCCCTTCGCAGGAACTTTCGGCCATTTAGGTAATCAAGTTGGGATCTGTGTTTGTTTAATAAATATTATGGTTTAATGTTGTCTCATGCGTAAAAAGAAGCTTCGGCAATCTCCATTGAAATCCGGTTACAAATATGCTACAATGTCCATTGCTTGTTTTACTTTAGTGTTTCCTGGCTCTCCACTTACTGATTTTCCCTCATCCCTTAATCCGAGTGAGAGTCCAAGAGTCGTATCGACTTCAAGATCTCATGCCAAGAGTTCCTCTTTGGCGATTATTGAAGAAACAGATTTGTCTCCTGAACCAAACATGTCTGATTTGGAATATATGAAACTTAGGAAATCATTGAACTCTCGCTTAGGCTCCAACTTCAAAAGATTAATGGCTTCTCTCAAAACTGGAGGGGCTGAGGAGTTATTTGAAAACCTCAGGGATACTGATAGAGAAAAAGGCGGTTACATTACTATAAGCAGTAGTGGCGAGGTTACTTTTCGTATAGTTACTGATCCAGATGATATTATTTTTACAAATCTTATTGACGCGATAGAAAATGAACAGCCAATACCAGACCAAGAAAAAACACTTCAGACTGTTATTGATGTGGCTAGGGGATATCTGCCAGGTCAACCTGAGAAATATGCACAGGCGATAGTTCTTTTTGACTCATTAAGAAAAATGCAGAGGAATCCTGAGCAGGAAAAGTTATATCAGAAATTCCACAGTGGAATTCCAGATGTCATTCGTATATTGAGAGATAACACCAACAAGCGCGCGGATTTGTTCGTACAAAGACCAGATTATGCATTCGAATGGCATCATCATACCTTTACTGGAGAAAAAAAACCTCCATCTACTCGTGATAAAAACAACTCTCTCATTGGACCCCCAAGCATTGTGCTTGAATTGAGGGACAACGGCTTAATCGTCCATGCCATCCGTTCTGGTACTGTCCAATACTCCGAACCATTGGATTTTGATAATTAAACCTTCTCCTTGCCTATTTCGGACGGATATCTCATTTTGGATAATTTTTTTAACCAATTCTAACAATATTAATATGGGTGAGGGGCAGGTAGCTCACGCTTTTACAAGTGAGGAAGTTCTGCCCTCTGCGAGGATAATTGGCTTTAAGGGCCAGTAGAGCAGTACAGAAACGGACCCTACGGGGTTGAAACGAGTGTTCTACTATCTGATGACAGAGCAAGGCCTTTGTGCCGCTTCTTAAAATTCGCAAGGATTTTGAGACCTTTTGATGGGGCAACTCATCAAATTGAAGTCAAATGCTACCTAAACACAAAAGGCAGACTATGTCCCTCACTCAAACTTTCCATCTCCCTTTATTAGGTTAAAGTTTGATCAAACTTCCTGATATTTATGAGGATCAGGAAATTCAAAAAGGAAGATGCGCGGAAAGTATACTACTTAATTAGAAAAGCATTGGTTGAAGTAAACAGCAAAGATTATTCCAAATCCATCATCGAATATATAATCAGTAACAACACCCCTACTGAACTTACTCGAAGATCCAAGCTTAGGGATGTTTATGTGGCAGTCCAAGGAGAGCAAATCATGGGCACTGCCAATCTAAATGGCAATGTGCTGTCCACCATTTTTGTAAATCCAAAATATCATGGAAAAGGAATCGGAACCAAACTCATAGAATTTCTTGAAAAAAAGCTCAGAAAAAAAGGACACACCTCAGCTGTAATCCCATCAAGCATTACAGCTTATTCTTTTTACAAACAGTTGGGCTATAAAAAAATCAAGACAAAAATCACCAAAAACTTTGGAAAGGTTCTCATTATGGAGAAGGAGCTTTAGTTTTACATGCTCATATTGCCCGGAAGCCCGCCGCCTTTCATCATCTTCTCCATCTTCTTCCTGAAGCCGCGGTTCTTCTTGAACATGTTCATCATCTTTTCCATTTTTTCAAACTGAGAAAGGAAATCTCTCACTTCTTTTTCTTCACATCCACTTCCTTTTGCAATCCTTGCAATCCTGGTCTGATTGTTCTTGAGAAGCGCTGCATCCTTCTTCTCAGCCTTGGTCATGGAATTGATCATTGATTCGAATTTTGTGAGCTTTCCCTCGCTCTGCTGCACAACTTCTTTTGGAACGTCTGCTGCTCCCAGCATCGAGAACACATCACCAAGAGGTCCCATCTTCTTTGCTGCCTTGAGCTGCTCATAGAATGATTCAATCGTGAGCTTTTCAGTCTCAAGCTTTTTCACGTCTGTTTCTTTTGAAATCTCCTTGATTTTTTCCATCAAGGCTCCGATATCAGGAACCCCAAGAAGCCTTCCGACAAATCTCTCTGAATCATATACCTGGAGGTCCCCCATCTTTTCTCCAAGGCCGATAAATGCAATCTTTGCGTTGGATGCTCCAACAGAGCTGAGAGCGCCTCCTCCTTTTCCAGAACCATCCATCTTCGTAACCAAAACCCCAGATAGCGGCACTGTTTCATTGAATTCTGTTGCCTGCTTCCCTGCAACCTGCCCGATATCAGCGCTCATAACAAGGAAATTCTCATCTGGTTTGAGAATATCTGCAACTGCCCGAAGCTCCTCAACAAGCTGCTCATCCAGTGCAGATCTTCCTGCAGAATCAACTATTATGACGTCCTCTTTTACCTTTGCAAGTGCAGTTTCAACTATTTTTGCTGGAACCTTCTCTCCTTTTGTTGTATAGTATGCTGCTCCCACCTGCTTTGAGAGCTGCTCGAGCTGCTCCTGTGCAGCCGGCCTGTCTGTGTCTGCAGCAATAAGGGCAACACTGAGCCCCTTTGTCTTGTAGAAATGGGCAAGCTTTGCGCAGCTTGTCGTCTTTCCAGAGCCATAGAGTCCGCAAATCAGAATCTTGTGCTTGTCAAGCCTTGGCTGGTAGGTCTCTCCCATGAGATTGACCAGCTCCTCATAGACTATCTTGGTCACATGCTCCTTGAGGGACAATGCCTCAAGCTTCTCTGTCTTGAGAGTCCTCTCTTCTATAGTCTTCGAAAGCTTCAGGACAAGTTTGACATTCACGTCTGAGGATATCAAAACCCGCTGCAGGTCCTTTATCAGTGCCTTTACATCTGCCTCGTCCACATACGGACGGTTTGTAAGCTTTGAAAGCGCCTGGCGTAGTTTTTTCCCTAAATCCATAATTATCCTCTATTAAAATTCAATATAATTAGCCTTCCCTCACCTCTTAAAGCTTTGCCTTGAGGCGTTTTTCAGCTGTGCAAATGGACTCCTGATTTTCCACAGCTTCGTTAGTTTTAAAAGCATTTGGCTACGAATGAACTTACGATAAAGATCTTATCAAAACTAATTATTGACAAGTATTTGATATAATTGTTAGACTAAGGTGAAAAAATGAGTAAACAAGTAAGTGGAGAGCAAATGGTTGTTCTACCGGAAGGATCCCAAAGGGTTTTAGGAAGAGATGCAATGCGAATCAACATTGCGATTGGTTATGCTGTTGCAAATATCGTCAAGACTACGCTAGGTCCAAAGGGAATGGACAAGATGCTTGTCTCTGATCTTGGAGACATAGTCATTACAAATGACGGTGCCACAATCCTCGAAGAAATGAATGTTGATCATCCAGCAGCAAAACTGATGGTTGAAATAGCAAAGACACAGGACAAGGAAGTTGGCGACGGAACTACAACTTCTGTTGTAATTGCAGGAAACCTCCTCAAAAAGGCAGGAGAGCTCCTGGATCAGGGAATCCATCCTACTGTAATTATCAAGGGTTATGAGCTTGCCTCAGCAAAAGCAAATGATGTTCTACAGTCATCTTCAGAAACAGTCAGTCCTGATGATGCTGAGACTCTCAAGAAAATCTCTCTTGTTGCCATGGGCTCCAAGGGAATCGGATCTGACAGCGAAAAAGAAAAGATCGCATCAATCATCTCAGGCGCTGTTATGCAGGTCTCAACTGAGAAAGACGGAAAATACGAAGTTGATCTTGACCTTATAAAAATCGAGAAAAAATCAGGTGGACATGTCATGGACACAAAGCTTGTCAATGGTGTTGTTATTGACAAGGAAGTTGTTCACAGCGGAATGCCAAAGACAATAAAGGATGCAAAGATCATGCTTCTTGATACTGCACTCGAGATCGAAAAGACAGAGACTGATGCTAAGATTGAAATTACTTCCCCAGACAAGATGCAGGCATTCCTTGAGCAGGAAGAGAAGATGATGAAGGAGATGGTAGAAAAAATCTCTGCCTCAGGAGCAAACGTCATATTCTGCCAGAAGGGAATTGATGATCTTGTCCAGCACTTCCTTTCAAAGAGCGGCATTACCGCAGTCCGCAGAGTAAAGAAGAGTGACATGGAAAAGCTCTCAAGAGCAACCGGCGCTGTCATTGCATCCAGCCTTGAAGACCTCAAGGAGGTTAAGCTTGGTTTTGCAGGCAATGTCAAAGAAAAGAAAGTTGGCGGCGAGGCTATGATATTTGTTGAAAAGTGCAAGGATCCAAAGTCAGTCACAATCTTTGTCCGCGGCGGAACCGACCATGTTGTCAGCGAAGTTGAGAGGGCAGTTGTTGATGCACGCGGCGCTGTTGCAAGCGCTCTTGAAGATGGCAAATACGTAGTCGGCGGAGGAAGCGTTGAGATGGAGCTCAACAGGGAACTCCATTCATACGCAGTTGAAATCGGCGGCAGAGAACAGCTTGCAATCCAGTCATTTGCAGACGCGCTCGAATGCATTCCAAGAGCACTTTCAGAAAATGCAGGTATGGATGTAATCGATACCTTGGTTACCCTGAAGAACAAGCACAAGGAGAACGATGGCAAGACATTCGGTGTTGATGTGATTGCAGGAAAGGTTTCTGATCTCAAGGCACCGGGCATCTTTGAGCCGCTCCGTGTCAAATCACAGGCAATATCTTCTGCAACCGAGACTGCAAGGCTCGTCCTCAGGATTGATGATATCATCAGCTCCAGGGGCGGTGGAGGCGGAGGAATGCCACCAGGCGGAATGCCTCCTGGAGGAATGCCACCAATGGATATGTAGTTTTTTTTAATTTTCTTTCTATTTTTATTTATGGATACAAGAATTCTGATTCATGTCTTTGGCATTGTCCAAGGCGTTTTTTTCCGCTCAAATACTTTTGACAAGGCAACTTCTCTTGGGCTTTCTGGATATGTGCTGAATCTTCCTGACGGCTCTGTTGAGATAGTTGCAGAAGGCGAAAAGGAAAAACTTGAGGAGCTTCTTGCCTGGGCATCACATGGCCCTCCTGATGCTGCTGTCTCAAAAACAGAACACTTCTGGTTCGAACCAAAAAAAGAATTTAAAAAATTCGAAATAAGGTACTAATATCTCTCATTCTTCACACTTCCCCTTCTTCTTGGAGATGAGTGGTCTCTACCTACTTTGATTTTTCGAAGCCTGGAGATTGTTTCTTCCAGTTCCTCTATTTTTATTGCATCTTCATAATGGGTTTTTGCTTCCTGTGGAATCTCAATAAATCCTTTTTCATCAAAACACATAAGATTTCCATCTTCCCCAACAATAGAATCAAGAAGATAAACCATTGCAGATACTTTGACTCCTGCATCTTTTGGCAGTTTTAATAGCCCTTCTTCGCTGCTCTTTGCAACAACATTCAGGATTTTCTGCAGCTCTTCGATTTCTTCGTCGTTAAAATTGTTTTCTTTAAGCCATTCTATTGCTGATTCCCGAAATAAATATCCACTCATGTTAATCTACCTATAATCTACTTGCAGCAATTATTTTTTATTTGCTCTTTGCAAGCTTTTCAAAAGTCTCTGTAACAAGCCTCACTCCGATTCCGCTGGCTCCCTTTCCAAGATACCCATGCTCTGGTCCTACTGCTTCGACAGATGCAATGTCAAGATGTGCCCATTTGGTGCCTCCGGCAAATTCCTTGAGAAATGCTGCTGCTGTAATTGATCCTGCCTCAGGAAGCTCTGATATGTTCTTGAGGTCTGCAATATTTGATTCCATCATTTTCCCATACTCAGGCCACAGAGGCAGCCTCCATACCCTCTCATGGGTCTCCTCGCCTGCCTTGATCAGGGCCTTGGCAAGCTTGTCATCATCGCTGAACATTCCAATCGCATGGCGGCCAAGGCAAACAACAATTGCTCCGGTCAAAGTTGCCATGTCAATCATGTATTCCGGTTTTTTCACAGCAGCATAGGATAGCGCATCTGCAAGGATGAGCCGCCCTTCGGCATCTGTATTGAGGACCTCGATTGTTTTTCCATTGTAAGCTCTGACAATGTCTCCTGGCTTCTGGGCTCTTGAGCCCGGGGTGTTTTCAGCAAGCGGCATCAGGCCCATGAGCCTGATCGGAAGCCTCAGCTCTGAGACTGCCTTGAAAACACCAAGCACATTCATTGCTCCGCTCTTGTCGTATTTCATCTCATGCATTCCCTTGGATGGCTTTATGCTTATTCCTCCACTGTCAAATGTGATTCCCTTGCCAACAACGCAGAAGAGCGGATATTTCGATCCTGCATTATACTCAAGCTTTACCAGAACCGGAGGAGTTGCACTTCCCTGCCCTACGCCAATAATTGCATTCATCCCCATTTTTTTCATTGCCTTTACATCAAATACAGTGATCTTCAGCTTCTTTTCCTTTGCCAGTTTTCTCGCGGCATTTGCTATCATTGTCGGCGTTGCAATGTTTGCTGGCTCCTCATCAAGTGCCCTTGAATAATTCTGTGCACCTGCAAGTATCTCTCCTCTCCTGAGCGCTTTGCCCAAGTCTTTCTGCGCAACAAGATGCAGCTTTGACACTTCAGAATTCTCCTTTTTTGTCTTGTATCTGTTGAATCTGTATGCAGCTAAAACAGCTCCTTCTGCTATTGCTTCTGCTGATTTTTCATCTGCCTTTGGGTAATAAACCGAAACTTCCTTTTCCTTGATTTTTTCTGCATGCCTTATGCAGGCTCCAGCAGCAATCCTGAAGATGTCTCCATTTTTCTTTCCAAGTCCAACAAGCAGGATGTTTCTCTTTCCGCTGCTGAGGGGAAAGCTCTGCCCTTCTTTTCCCTCAAACTTTACATTATGGCCAGCGAGGTCTTTTGGCGGCTTCTCTCCTTCTGCAAGCAGAATACAAACAAGATTTCCGGATATTGATTTTTTGTAATCAACCTTCATGGACCAACTAATCCTCTTTAGGTTAAAAATATTACTCATCGCTGGAGGTGGAACATCTGCTCTATCTCGTTGCTCGTTGTAATCTCTTTTACTGTCTTGTCATCCCTGATTTTCACGAGCCTTGGAAATCTCAGTGCAAATCCCTTCTCATTTTTCTCTGCGCAGCTGTGCACCGAAGAAATAGTAATATCATCAAATGCAACTTCGACTACATAATGTGGCCGGACCCAGAAATCAGGTCCAATCTTATAATCCAGGTTGGCAGGGGCCTTGTCTGTTTTTATCTCATCTAGCATTTCCTTCAGCTGCTTCATCTCATCTTCAGAAAATCCGGATCCTATCTTGGCAACTGTCTCAAGCTTTCCTCGATCCGGATTATATGTTGCAATAAGAAGCCCGCCGAATTCAAATTCTGCACGTGATCCATGGCCCCTGTAATACCCAACAACTACTCCGTCGACAGTATCAACTGCCTTTCCATATGATTTCTTGAGTTTAATCCAGGCAAACTTCCGCTTTCCTGCTGTATAATGTGCCTTGAGATCCTTTGCCATGATCCCTTCCAGTCCCTCGGCAATTGATTTGTCAAAGATTTTTTCAAGGGTTTTTGCAGTTGCAACTATCCTGCTTTTGCTTGGCTTGAGGATCTTTCCTTTGAATAATTTTTTGATAATATCTCTTCTTTCCTTATACTGCTTATCAGTCAGATCCTCCCCATCAAGATACAGTATGTCAAATACGAACAAATTGAGCGGGAAATCCTTTGATGCCTTTTCAATGCCATGCTTCCTTCTCCTGTGCATTGTCTGCTGGAATGAGAAATACCTCTTCTTTTTTGTATTGTATGCAAGTGCTTCTCCTTCGAAAATCAACTCCGTTGCCCTGAGTTTTCTCACAGCCTCAACAACATCCGGGAACATGTATGTCATTTTTTCGAGCTTCCTCGAATAAAGCTCAACACGGTCCCCTTTTTTGTGGCACTGGAGCCTGAAGCCGTCGTATTTCATCTCAACTCCGCATTTCCCGATCTTCTTGATTATCTGCTCTGGGGTACTCAGCCGCTCTGCAAGGGCAGGCATCAGTGGCTTGAATGGCTGCACCCTGAACTTTTCAATGTTTTTCGGATCAATGTAGAATAGTTTTGCAACAAGGCCCATGTCAGCAGAGACATTGTATGCATGCTCAAGCGCCTCGCGAAGTGATTTATCACCTGCATGGGCAACTGATATTGCATCAAGTATTGTCGGGTCTCCGACACCAAGTCTTAGCCTTCCAAGCACAAAGCGAACAAGAAATCTTGCTTCCAGAGGCGTGGCATTGTTGAGAAGCTCTGTGAGCTGCTTGATCTTCTGCTCCTGGCTTCCGCTTCCGCTTGAAGTGGATATCCTCATCATTGCATCATAGATGTATAACAGATCCATCTCGCTTGTGAAGAGTGCAGTCTGCTTTCTCTTCTCAAGAAGCGCCTCTGCAGTATCTCCAAGATCGCCGCTTTTTTCATAATGGCGATCCACTTGTGCAACCGTATAGCCTGATGCAGATGCGATTGCCTCGACTGCGAATCTCTCTCCAAGCCCCAGGTCAATTCCCTCATATGGCGGCGCTATTATGCCCTGGATAAAATAAACCAGTTTTTCAATTTCCTCATCGCCTGTTTTCTTTAAAAGCTCTCCAAGTATATCTGTCATCTCAAGCCTGCCGCTTCGCTGCTCAAGCTTGTCAAAGACCCTTGCCACATCTGCAAAAAGGAGCATACAAAGAGCTTGCATGCTAGAAATTTAATTGCTTTTCTGTTTTTGTGAAAACTTCACAGTTCTGACCACTGATTTTGTGATTTTCCTCCATAAGCTATATAAAATTTCTATATGAGTAAACTGTCCGTGAACACCATGAAGTTTTTTTCGGCTTTAGTCTTACTGATATTATTGAGTGGATTTTCTTTTGCTGCGACCGTTCCTCCCGGGGACATCTCTTTTTGTCTCCAGATCGTGAATCCGGGGGTATATACCCTGACAACTGATCTTGTTGATGGTCTCATATCTCTTGACAATGGGGATGATGGCTGCTACTGGATAAACACCTCCAATGTAGTGCTTGACTGCCAGGGACATTCAATAACATCCACAAACGGAACACCGATTGGTGTTTATACTATGCAGGACCTTGATAATGTTACTGTCCAGAACTGTGCCATAGATGGCTTTGCAACTGCCATAAACATGCGAGGTACGAAATCCGGCAACCTCACAGGGCTGAAGATCATAAACAATACTCTCAACAGCACTGATGTTGATATGGTAGTCTATATCGTAGATGGCGCTCTCATCGACGGCAACAGAGCAGACCCGACACTTGATTTTTATATGATATCAAATTCAGTTATCAGCAACAACTTCGTATCCAGCACAGGATCATCGGGTATAAACCTCAGAGGTTCATCGGAATCAACCAGCAGTGGAAATACTCTGGTGAACAATACTGTCCTTGGCGTTGGAAAACATGGTTTCCATATTGATTATGCAACTGACAACCTCTTCATAAACAACACTGCTGCAGAAAATGGTGGCTCTGGATTCCTTGTTACTTCCTCTTCTCCTGACAATACCTTCCTCGGCAACCTTGCCCGCAACAACAGCCTTGGCAATCTCTACACTTCGGGCTTTGATATCAATTCGAAGCGAAACATCCTCCTCAATAATATTGCATACAACAACAGCAACGGAATATATCTCTCTGATGATGATAACAACCTGAGCAACAATCATCTCTATCATAATTACATTGGCCTTAACCTTGACCGGGCCTCCACATCCAATGTTGTCATAGACAACCTGATTGAGGAGAACGGGTATGCTGATCTTCTCACAGCAGGAGATCCAAGAACACTTCAATTTGAGGAGTCTGGATGTTCAAACACTATTGAGAACAATACAGGCTCTGGTGGAAGAATGATCCTTTATTCCGAAGACCCAGTAAACCTCGTGGGAGGCACATACTCTGAAATAATCCTCTGCGGGGCTGATGGTTCGGTCCTTGACGGCGTGACTATCGATGGTTCTGATACCTTTGATAATAATGCACTTGCCCTGTTCTTTACTGATAATTCCGTAATCAACAATTCACAGTCAAACAATAACGCGATGGGAGTCTGGCTCTACGAATCTGAAATGGTCCTCATCAATAACACTGATACGAACGAAAATGCGATAGCAGGTCTCTTCTTCACTTTCTCAAGGAATGTTTTCGTTAACCAGCATTTAGCTCGCGGTAACAGCGGATCAGTCCCAGGTTTCTTCGGAGAAGAAGCAGGTTTCCTTGGCCTTATCCCTCTTGGAGCAGGAGTATTTGAGATCGGCTTCCTTCCATTTGGAGGAGGCAATGATCTTGGCGCTCAGACCGAATTTGATCTGACATACTATAATGATTCAAAATTCTATGACAATGACTATGGTCTTCTCTTTATGATCACTCCAAATGCAACAATAAACAACTCTGAAGTTTATGACAACGACCTCTTTGGGATCATGGATATGTCTGCTGGAATGCCCGGAATGAAAGTAATAAATACCGACCTATATCGCAACGGCAAGGATATCATGCAGTTCATGTACTCAACATTTGGCGGGGAAGAGAGGGTAGATGAGCCGCAGATGCCGGAATTTCCAGAAGGGCTTATCTGGGCAGAAGTGTTTGAAGCCAATTATCTTATTGGAGGCATGTTTGGCGGAGAAGTGCCGGCGCTGCCATGGGAGCTTCAAAAAGCACGCCATGGAAAAGGAGCATCTTCAATAGAACTGTCACTTCTTGACAATGCAGAGGCAATATACATCACAAGCGAGACAACATTTGGATCAACCGATAGTCTCACCTACTTTGATGGCCAGTACAACAGAACGCTGTTCTTTAACTTCACAAACCCAGAAAACAAGTCTTCTGTGAATAACAAATTCTTTACCATCCTTATGATGACTGACGGAAAACCTCCGATGATCGAACAGTTTGGCGTCTCATGGAAAGATTCTGAGGTACTGGGATATGATCCGTCTACTATGGGACTTTATTATCTTAATGTAACTGAAATAATCCGCCCCAAATCAGTTGAGCCTACAAATATTACAATAGTAGCTGACTGGGTTCCAGTAGAAGGCCAGGTGCTTGAGCCTAATTCAATTTATGTTGATGGTCTTCCGCCTCAGGAGAATCAGTTCCTAAAAAATCTCTTCCCAACTCCTCCAGACTTTGAGCCTTACCAGGGGATATATGGACTATTTGCAGTTTCTGTCCCGCTTGATGAGCCGGATGAAGGTGGCGCAGAGAAATTCTCAGTTTCAGTTGATTCGAATTGCGACGGTACAACCGTAACTGTTACTGATGGAGGAGAGCCCGTCAGTGGCGCTAGCGTACTGGTTTCAGATGCACAATCGCTGACTTCACTTTCAGTCGGAACAACTGATGGTGATGGAGAATTTACCTTTGATGAATGCGGAATGACTGTCAAAATATATGTGAATAAGAATGGCTATTCTCCGGTTTCACTTTCAAAGAGCATTTCATGCTGTGAAGAAGGAGATCCGGAGCCAGAGCCTGAACCAGAACCTGAGCCAGAACCAGAGCCGGAGAAAGAGCCTGAACCTGAGGTGGAACCGCAGCCAGAGCCTGAAGATGAGGATGATCTGCCAGAATGTCCGGGTGAATGCGGTCCTGATGCAAACTGTGATTCATGCTCAGAAGGCTACACCTGTGTTGATTATTCATGTGAGAAGAACGATGTTTCGGGCGAGGATGGATTTGTTGGCGACAATAGAAAAGTGAAAGTCAAAATCGGTGATGAACCATGCCCTCTCTGCGATATACAGGTAACAGGACCAGATGGCAAGACCTTTACCGGGAAAACAGATGAAAATGGAGAATTCAGCCTGCCGCTCAGTCTTGAAGGATCATACAAGGTTGTTCTTGTAGATGAGAATGGAGATGTTGCTGCAGAGGCAACTATCCAGTCTCTTCCAAAGCCTGCTGTTCAGGTTGAAACAAAACCAACAGCAGAAAAAGACTCGGATCTCTCAATGCTGTTTTTGGTTGCATTGCTTGGAATATTGCTCGCAGGAATAGTTTATTTTTCTCAAAGAAGTAAAAAATAAATTATTTGAAAAATTGCCTTGCCATGCGCCGGGTCAGATTTAGCATGCCATCTTACCTGATGGCCCTGCTGTTTGCATGTTCCAGTATTTGGAAGAACATGTTTAAAAATGGTGGTAAATGGTTGGTTATTGTCATTTCGTAAAATCTTCAGCCAT
>Ga0180432_10006763_pt1 | contig 14792 bp, 14 predicted proteins | sample SS_ome_10_FD_132414 | JGI IMG/M metagenome (GOLD analysis project Ga0180432, IMG submission 132414) | Hypersaline lake sediment archaeal communities from the Salton Sea, California, USA - SS_1_MS_2 metaG | ecosystem: Environmental > Aquatic > Non-marine Saline and Alkaline > Hypersaline >... | reverse complement strand
GCGATCTTTTGCGTCGTCGCCTCTTAACCGAACAAGGCCTGCAATTCCCGGACGAAACATCGCTCGGAACCGATAAACTCCCACCGATCGAGAATTGGCCTGACCCGGAGTACCTGAAAGCCAAGCCGGACAATAAATCGCCAAAACCATTCGCCGGAGTTAAGGTCATGAACCTTTCGCTGATCCAGGCACTGCAGATCGGGGCGAGAAACTCTTTCGTTTACCAGAGCGAGAAAGAAGACATCTTCCGCAAAGCACTTCAGCTGGACCTGGAAATGAACGACTTCAGATCGATCTTTGCACAGCAGTTCAATTCCAGTATTGCCTCGGACTCAACCGGCGATAAAACCGTAACCGGTACCGCCAATTCTTCGGTGACATCCTTCGACAAAAAACTCGAAAACGGAACGATCTTTACTGCCGACCTTGCCGTCGACCTGATAAACCTTCTGTCATCGGCGGATCATCTGCATCGGGCGTAAGCATCGACACTTCCATCTCGATCCCGCTGCTTAGAGGTTCGGGCAAACATATCGTCCGCGAGCCGCTTACGCAAGCAGAACGAAACGTTGCTTATGAAATATTCGAGTTTGAAGAGTTCAAAAGAAAATTCGCCGTAGACGTTGCGACAGAATACTACAACGTGCTTAGAAGACTTGACCAGGCCAAAAACACCGAAGAAAACTACAAAAGCCAGATCAAAACCGCCCACCGTGCAAGAAGCATGGCCGACAACCACAGACTCTCCGAGATCCAGGTAGACCAGGCAGTACAAAATAAATTCCGCGCACGTGAACGCTGGATAACCGCCGAACAGGCTTACAAAAGCACGCTGGACTCTTTCAAGATTCTCTTAGGTCTACCGACCGACGCACGGATCGAACTGGTCAAAGAAGAACTGGACAAGTTGGAAAAAAAAGCCAGCATTATAATTGGCGATAATGACAAGAAAAAAGCTACAGGCGAAATGACTCCGGACCAGGAGATCAAACTCACCGAACCTGGATACAAAAATCCCGGCCCGCTTGAAATGTCTTCAGAAAAATCTATCGAACTGGCCTTTGAAAACAGGCTTGATCTTCGAGTTGCAAACGGCATAGTATACGATGCACAAAGAGACGTAGTAGTCGCCGCCGACGACCTGCGTGCCGAACTAACACTTTTCGGTTCGGCAAGATCAGGTTCAAGGAGAAGCGTCGGTTCCGCAGACAGAGACAACTCTAAGCTCAGAGCAGACAAACTAGATACCTTTGCTTTATTGACGCTTGACCTGCCGATTGAACGAACGCAGGAACGAGACGAATACCGCAACAGCCTGATAAACATGGACAAAACGCTGCGGGATAAAAACCTGCTCGAAGATCAGATCAAACTTCAGATACGTGACGATCTCCGCGACCTTCTAAGGGCACGCGAAAGTATTCAGATACAAACAATATCTGTCGAAGTTGCAGCAAAAAGAGTCGTCAGCACAAACAGATTCCTGGACGAAGGACGCGCACAAATGAGAGACGTCCTTGAAGCACAAGACTCACTGTTAGCCGCCCAGAACTCGCTGACTTCAGCCGTCATATCGTACAGAGTCGCAGAGCTTACTCTGCAACGCGACATGGGACTGCTGAAAGTAGGGCCAAACGGCATATGGCAGGAATACATCAATCGTTAGGATAATTGAGAAGAATTATGAAAACATTAAAGAAAATCATATTCGCCATACTCCTTCTGGTCATAATAGGCGGCGGGGTCGGGTACGCGGTATACACGCAAAAATTCAAAGCCAAAAAGAAGGACCAGGACCTGGCACTGTTTACGGTAGAACAAGGGCCTTTGACGATCAGCGTTGTTGAAGCGGCAACTATCAAAGCACGTAACGTAGAGATAATCAAATCCGAGGTCCAGGGAAAAACAACAGTTCTATGGGTCATCGACGAAGGCACAGAGGTTAAAGAAGGCGACGTACTGATCAAGCTCGACGCCAGCACATTAGAAGACCTGCGAGACAAGCAGGAAATACTCGTAAACAGCACAAAGTCAACTTACGACATTTCTATAGAAGCACTCGAAGTTGCCAAAAACAAAGCTGAAAGCGATGTCGAACAAGCCGAGCTTACTCTGAGATTTGCCGGCCTTGACCTGAAGAAATACCAAGAAGGTGAATACCCTACCAACCTGAAAGACTTGCAGGAAAAGATAAAGATCGCAGAACAGGAAGTAACCAGAACTCGTGAAAAACTTGACGGTTCAAAAAACCTGTTAGACGAAAATTACATTTCAAAGACCGAATACCAAAGCGATGAGATCGCATGGCACAAAGCCAGGCTCGACCTTACATTGCAGAAAAGCCAACTTGATCTGCTTGAAAATTACACATACACAAGAACCATTGAAGAACTCAAGAGCAATCAAAAGAAAGCCAAAATGGCACTTGAAAGAGTCCAGCGAAAAGCCAAAGCAGACATCTTTGAGGCCCAGGCGAAACTACAGGCTGCCGGCGACAAATACAAACGTGAAGAAAAGATACTCAACAAGGTAAAAGACCAGATCAGTAAAACTGTCATCAAAGCCCCCAACGATGGGATTATCGTCTATGCATCAAGTACCAAGGCAAGCTGGAGAAGCAAAGACGAACCGCTGTCCGAAGGCGAAATAATTCGTGAATACCAGGAACTTTTCCACCTCCCAAAAGCTGACCTTGTAAACGCAGTCGCGAACATACACGAAGCAAACCTCGACAAAGTCAAGATCGGTTCAGAAGTAACAATCGAAGTAGACGCTATACCCGGCGAGATATTCACCGGCAAGGTCGGAAAGATCGCACCAATGCCCGATGCAAGAATGGTCTGGATCAACCCGAATCTGAAAGTTTACAAGACCGAGATATTCATCAATGAAAAACCCGGTAAGGCATACAAGCTCCTGAGAACCGGTATGGGCTGCCAGATCGAAGTCGTACAGGCACACTACGAAAACGCTGTCTATGTGCCGATACAGACCGTCATCACCGTTAGCGATCAGCCGACCGCTTATATCTATGAAGACGGAAAAACAAAACCTGTCCCCGTTACTATCGGCGAAGACAACAACCGCATGGTTCGAGTGATCAGCGGACTTAAAAAAGGCCAGAAGGTTCTTATGACCCCGCCGCTTTCAAAAGCCGAAGTCAGAAACGGAAAAAGAAACGGCAAAGGCACGCACGGCAAACCAGGCATGAAACGCAAACCGTCGGGCATGGACAAGCCAGCTGGGCCGGGACAAAAAAGAAAACCCGGCAGCGACCGTGGTAACGGACAAGGCGGCTCACGTCGCAAGCAAGGCAGACCAAAGCAGACAGGAAACATGTAATGCAGGACGTAAGTTCACATACATCCAACGATGCACCTATACGCCTGACTGACGTAACTAAAACATATCAGATGGGTAACCAGCAGGTCAACGCGCTCGCCGGCGTGAGCATCTCCTTTACAAAAGGAAGCTTCTGGGCGATCATGGGCCCAAGCGGATCGGGTAAAAGCACAATGCTTAACGTACTCGGCTGTCTGGACCATGTCAGCACGGGCAGCTATGTCCTGCACAACGAAGACGTAAGCACGCTCGGAGACAATGCACTAAGCGAACACAGACTAAAGCACCTGGGCTTTATCTTCCAGAGCTTTAACCTGATCCCCCAGATCTCCGTACAAAAAAACATTGAACTGCCGCTCTACTATCTCGGCTGGGACGCAAAAGACAGTGCCAAACGCGCGATAGAACTCGCAGGCAAAGTAGGACTCGAAGATCGGCTCGGACACAAACCGACCGAGCTTTCCGGCGGACAGATGCAGCGTGTTGCTATCGCCAGAGCGTTAGCAAACGACCCGGAAATCCTCCTCGCAGACGAACCAACCGGAAACCTCGACACGTCAACAGGCGACCAGATAATGGATCTTTTATGCGAACTCAACGGTCAGGGCAAAACCATCATCATGGTAACCCACGAACCAGAGATCGCCGCACACGCCGGCTACAACCTGCACATGCGTGACGGGCTCATTGAGCGGATCGAGGAGAATGCAAAATGAAGCACTCAAGATTCGCAAGAAATATCTGGCTGGGGATAGAGAACCTTCTTCTCCACAAGCTCCGCACGTTCCTTACAATGCTCGGCGTAGTTTTCGGCGTAGGGTCTGTCGTCGCGATGCTCTCGGTCGGTGAGGGTGCAAGTAAAGAAGCACTCGAACAGATCAAAAAGATCGGCAGTAACAACATAATCATAAGCTCAATGAAATCAGACGACGAAACATCAAGCTCGACAGTCTTCACACGCATCTCGATCTACGGCCTGAAGTACGACGACTACCTGAGAGCTTCCGAATCCATCGCTAACGTCAAGCAAGCCGTCCCCGCAAAGATCATAAACAAGGACGCAAGGTTCGGAACACGCATGATGGAACTGCGAGTAGTAGGCACGACCCACAAGTGGTTCGAAATGCTCGACAGAGACCTGATAGCCGGAAGAACCCTGATGGCCCGCGACGGTGAATCGATGGCAAACGTTGTCGTCCTGACCGAATTCGGAGCAAGAAAGATACTCGCCACAGGCAGGTCTGTCGGCGAAACCATCCGCATAGGCGACAATTACTTTACTATAGTAGGTATCGTAAAAAGCGAAGGCGGCATGGCAGGTAACATCCAGATGCCCGACGAACAGACCGACGCATACATCCCACTGGAAGTAGCACGTAATTACTTCGGCGACAAGACAAGGAAAAGAACGGCCGGCTCATGGATAAGCGAGATGGTCGAACTGCACAAGATGATCGTTCAGGTGGACGACCTGGAAAATGTTGTTTCGACCGCTAAAAGCCTGGAGACCATGCTCGAACGTTTCCACGATAAAAAAGACTACCAGTTATCCGTACCGCTCGCCCTTCTGCGACAAGCCGAGGCCTCCAAGCGTACCTTTAATATCGTACTCGGTTCGATCGCAGCGATAAGTCTTCTCGTCGGCGGTATCGGCATCATGAACATCATGCTCGCATCGGTAACCGAACGAACCCGCGAGATCGGTATCCGCCGAGCTATCGGTGCAAAACGCAGCCAGATAATCAGCCAGTTCATTATAGAAACCATAGTGCTTTCAACAGTAGGCGGATTTATCGGAATTGCGATAGGAATAGCAATCCCCTGGCTGATAACCTACTTCACCGCAATGCCAACAGTAGTAACAATGACAAGCATAGTCCTGTCAGTAGGCATCAGCATCGGAGTAGGAATAATCTTCGGCCTATACCCAGCAGTAAGAGCAGCAAACGTAGACCCAATCATAGCACTAAGACACGAGTAACCCTACTCAGTCCACCGCAAATTGGGGATATTCTCGGCCCTTTCAAACGACACGTGACCGTCAACGAACAGGAAATTGCCGCCTTCGCCCTGATGGTGATCGGCTAGCAGTTCGGGACCGCCGGCCTGGTTCCATCCGGGCTTAGATTCGAACATCAGCACCATATCCGCCGGTGCAGAACTGCCAAGACGAAGAGCGTTTGCGTTTAAAGCATAGTGACACCGGCCCGGCTGGGTTCTTTGGGCACTGGGACAAATATAAGACTTTTCGCCAACATCAGCGTGCGTCATCAGCAGATCGTTCCACTGCGAGCCCGTAGGATATTTATCGTCATAATCATATTGATAAACCATGATCGCACTACTAAGGTCCTTCATATTAGTACCGCAAACCACCCTCTCTGCCACCATCTTTGCTCTCCCAAGTGCAGGCATCAAGATCGCCAGCAGCATAAAAACAACAGGGACCAGCGCAACAGGCAAAGCAATACCCGCGATAGCCAATCCCAGGCCCTTTTGCTTACCCTGACTTTTGTTGATCTTGACCAGCGAAATAACCCCAAGAATAACCGCCGGCAAAGCAGTCAGAAAACATGTAAGACCACTTAGTATCCCGCAAATAAGCGAAGCAATAGCAAGCCCGCTGGTCTTCGCCTGATCGACCGCAACAGCCGGGCTCGTATACTCAACAACCCCACCACAAGACTGACAAACCTGAACACCTTCACCATTTTCAGTTCCACATTTCGGACAATTCATTCGCAACTCCTTTTAAAATAAAAATGCATCGACCACAGGTCGAAACCTCAATTCGTAATTCGTAATTGACTTCAATCATTCGCTTTCCACTTTATGTACAACAATAACATTTGCCTTTTCTTTAGACCCCGGTTCACGTGTGGTCACCAGAACTATCTGGTCGCCGACCCTTGCGACGTTTGCCTGTAGAACCTTTTCGTCGACCATCTTTGCAAACTCCACAATACCAGCCGGCGGTGTTTCCAGCTGCGGCCTCACCCCGTACTGCATGCACATCTGCGTACAAACCTTCGCGTCCGAGCTGAATGCCAGGATCGGCGAATCTATCCTTGCCTTGCTGAAAAACGCAGCCGTCCTGCCGCTCTGGGACCATGTAGCAACGATAGGCGCGGCGATCTGGTCGACAATATGCGCAACGCTCGGCGCCAACGCCGCGACCAACTGGTCATCGGAATCAGCCATCATCTGTCCGCGCGGTTCGTCAAGGCTATCCAGATACGACTCGGTATGCCCTGCCACACTCTTAATAGTCTTCAACACCTCTATCGGGTACTTGCCAACCGCCGTCTCACCGGAAAGCATCACAGCGTCGGTAAGGTCCATTATCGCGTTAGCAACATCTGAAATCTCCGCCCGGGTCGCAGTAGGCATATCGATCATGCTCTGCAGCATCTGGGTAGCAACGATAACCGGCTTGCCCTTCTGATGACACATCCGCGTAATACGCTTTTGTATCATAGGCACCTCTGCAAGGTCCATCTCCACACCAAGATCACCGCGAGCAACAAGCACCGCATCGCTAGCATCAACAACCGCTTCCAGATCAGCGACCGCCTGTGGGGTCTCCACCTTCGAGACAACCTTTATATCAGAGCCTTTCGACGCAAGATAATCTTTCAATTCCTGTACATCCGCCCCGCTGCGAACAAAGCTAAGTGCCAGAAAATCCATCCCCCGCTCGATAGCCCAGTCAACACACTGCCAGTCCTTCGGCGTTATCGACGGTATCGAAACCTGCGTATCAGGCAGATTGATCCCCTTGTTACTTTTAAGCACACCGCCGACAATAACCCTGCAGGTGATCTGCTCATCACTTTTACCAACCGCGATCAGCGACAGCTGACCATCGTCGATGTATATCCGATCGCCGACTTCTACGTCTTTCACGAAGAACTCGTAATTAGTCCCAAAGCATTCAGCCGTACCCGGTGCATTGCCGTTAACGATAGTTATCTCGTCACCCTCGACAAGCTGATTCTTTTCCGTGTCGATCACACCGGATCGTATCTTCGGCCCGCAAAGATCACCCATAACCGCGGTAACCCGCCCGGCACTGTCACGTGCGGCGTTTATCTCATCCAGAAACCTGCCGTAATCATCGAACGATCCATGCGAAAAGTTAAGCCGAATAACGTCGACCCCGTTTTCGATCAACTCGCCAATAACCTGCCTGTCAGATGTCGCAGGCCCAATAGTTGCAATTATCTTAGTCTTAATAACCATCTAATACTCCATACAAAAAATGCGCCCACGCGCAGACGCTCAATAACATATTAAACCACGGATGACGCGGATCTTCACGGATTATTTATGACAAATACAATTTGCCACCTTAACAACGTCGACCGTCTCTGCAACGTCGTGAACCCGCACTATCGAAACTCCCGCCGCAACAGCAATCGCAGTCGTCGCCGCTGTGCCTAAAACCCTGTCAGTCGGAAGTTCCCTGCCGATTATCTGGCCGATAAAACGCTTTCTGGACGCACCCAGCATCACCCGGTAACCGGTCTTAGCAAATTGATCTAAATTCCTGAGCAACTCAATATTATGCTCAAAAGTCTTACCGAACCCGATACCCGGATCGATAATTATCCGCTCGGCAGGCACGCCGCATTCCTCAGCTAGCTTTGCACGGTGAACAAGGTAATCAACCACCTCGCCAACAACATCGTCATAGACCGGCTTTTGCTGCATAGTTTCGGGTGTGCCCTGCATATGCATAAGGATCACCGGCACTTGCTTCTCCACCGCCAAATGCGCCATAGCCGGCCCGCCAAGAGCCGTAATATCATTAACAATAGAAGCCCCCGCATCAATAGCCGCAGCCGCCACCTCTTCAAACCGCGTGTCAATACTTATAACCGCATCGGTCTGCTTGCTCAACTCCTTGATAACTGGCACCGCACGCTTGATCTGTCCCAACGCACTGACCGCCTCACTGCCCGGCCGCGTAGACTCCGGCCCGACATCAATGATCGCCGCACCTACATGAGCCATTTCAACGCCATGGGCAACCGCCTTGTCAACATCGACAAACGCCCCGCCGTCACTGAACGAATCCGGCGTAACATTAAGTATCCCCATAACAACACAACCGCCGGAAAAATCAAGCTTCCCTCCGGGCCATTGCAATATATCCTGTCCTGCCATTTTAACCTCCCAGTTTTAAATCATTAAATCTTGAATCCGATACCGCCAAGTTTCCTTGCCAGTTCACTTCCCTTATCGCCAATAACAACATGCGTATTCTGAAACTCCCTCCGAACCGGATAATTCTTTCGCAGATCGTCAAACCATTTCGCCCTGCCCTCCGGCTCGACTATCAGAATCTCACGCGTATTAAAATCATCACGGTTGATCACATAGATACTCTGAACCGTATCGTGAATTATAGTCTGCTCGTCACCTGCCGATGGATCGACGGCAATCTCTGCGATCTCCGGTGCAGGCAGAAAATCGTCAATCGAATGGGCGATCTCCAACCCGAAATACCGACAAGCCGCCTCATAGATCATGATCATCCCCGCGACCTTACCGTCATAGGAATACCCCGCGATATGCGGAGTAGAAAGATCAACCTTCAGCAAAAGCTCGTTATCGATCCCAGGCTCATTCTCCCATACATCAAGAACCGCACCGGCGATCCCCTTAGACTCCAGAACTGCCTTTAATGCGTCAGTATCATGAACCCCGCCGCGAGAACTGTTAAAAAAGAAACTGCCGGTTTTCATCGACGCGAAAAACTTTTCATCGGCAAGGTGATATGTCTTATCTTCGCCATCAACAGTTAACGGCGTATGCATAGTAACGAAATCACACTCCAAAACTTCTTCCAGCGGCCTGTACTTATCGTCACCCGTCTGCCGTTTAAGCGGAGGATCGTTAAGAACGACCTTCATCCCAAGTGCCGCCGCCTTAACCGCAACCTTGCTCCCAACGTTACCGACGCCTACGATACCGATAGATTTGCCTTCCAGCAAAAACTTATACTTCTTACCAAGTGCAAGCAGCGCTGCAACAACGTACTCTGCAACAGAGTTAGCATTGGACCCCGGCGCAGAAGAAAAACCGATCCCGCTGCGGTCAAGGTACTCCCGGTCGATGTGGTCCATCCCGATGGTCGCGGTCGCGGCAAATTTAACCGAACTGCCGCCAAGCAATTCTTCATTAACCTTAGTAATGCTCCGCACCAGCAGAATATCAGCATCTTTTACAAGTTCAGCCGTTATCTCTCTGCCGCTAACTAGCGTAACATCACCAATAGCAGAAAAACAATCCTCAACAAAAGGTATATTAGTATCAGCAATAATCTTCATAAAGTAAAGTTTCGGCCGATAGGCCGAGTCCTAAATTCATAATCCGTAATTTTCAGAGTAGGCCACGCCCACCAAAGTTAATAGCTGATAGCTTATTGCTAATCGCTAATTGCTAAATCAGTATTCCGGTTCGACCCCGATAGAGATCACATAAACATCGCCAACAAACTCTTTGGCTGTTTTTTCCGTAAAGCCTTTTTTAACCGACATAAAAGTAACCGTCGCAGCCGCTTTTATCGCCGCCCCCAAAGGCACTCCCTCGTCACAGTCAAGCCCAGAAGGGACATCGACCGCAACCACTTCGGCACCCAGTCTGTTTATAGACTCGATAAGTTCTACATAGTTACCTCTCAATTTCCCGGACAACCCCGTCCCCAAAAGTGCATCGACAACCATATCGCAACCGGCGGCGATCTGTTCGACACTTTCACCGGCGACGTCAAATTCGACAACTTCCAGGCAAAGATTTTCAATAACCCGCAGGTTCACCAATGCATCGCCCGTGATCTTTTTGCGATCTCCGCAGATAACTATTTTCACCGAACATCCGACATTGTGCAAGTGCCTGGCGATAACATATCCATCACCGCCGTTGTTTCCGCCCCCGCAGAAAAAACATATCTTTTTACCCTCCGCCCCGCCAAGCCGGTCTTTTATTATGTCGGCACACCCGCTACCCGCGTTTTCCATCAGTACCACGCCGGGAATGCCGACGTGCTCGATCGCCCATGAATCCACGGCCCGGGCAAGACACCGGGTCATAACAGGACAATTATCCAAATCTACCGGTAAATTTCTCATAATAGTCACAATTATAGACACAATCCGGCTAATTTCAAACAATAACTCCCCCAATCTGTTGACAATTTTCAATATCCAGACTAAAATCCCACCCATGCATATACTACTTACAAATGACGACGGAATTTTCACCCCATCGATCGCGGCAATGTACAAACAGCTGTCCCGAATCGCAACCGTTACGGTCGTAGCCCCCTCACAAGGCCGATCCGGAGCAAGCCACAGCATAACCCTAAGCCCCATCACCTGCGATAAAGTCGATATTACCGGAAAATTCACCGGTTACAGCGTCCAGGGCTCACCGGTCGACTGCGTCAAGCTCGGGATCATGGAACTTTGCCCAAAACCAGTCGATCTGGTCGTCTCGGGCATCAATTTCGGCGCAAACGTCGGCATACACGTCCATTACTCAGGAACTGTCGGCGCAGCTATGGAAGGAGCATTCAGCGGTATACCCTCCATTGCCGTCAGCGCAACATTCGAAAAAGAAATGGACTTCGACAGATCAGCCGAATATGCCCTCAAAACCATCGAATCAATCCTGCCGCTCACCGGAAATGAAGTCATAAACATAAACATCCCGCCCCTGGCAAAAGGGAAACCCAAAGGTGTAAAAGTCGTCCCGCATACGACAAACATCTACGAGGAAGCATACACCAAAGAAAACGACGAATACGGACACACTCGTTACGTATACACCACCGGCAGCCACACCGATGGTAATAAAGAAACTGACATAACCGCCCTGCTCGACGGGTACATAACAGTTTCTACCCTGCACTTTGACATGAACGACACCGAAAAAAATAAAAAGCTCGAAAAAACTAAATGGCTTTGGCCCGAAAACGGAGATAAATGATGCCCAAAAAGAAACAATCGCAAATCTGTATAATAACAGTAACCGGCAAAGACAAAGTAGGCATCATCGCAAAGATCAGCAACGCACTCTGCAAAGCAAACATAAACATCGTCGACGTAAACCAGAAGATCATGGAACATTATTTTGTAATGACCATGGCATGCGATATCGCCGGCGCCAGCCTGTCGATAGAAAAGATTCAGCAGCGACTTTCAAAGATAGCAACCGACATGGATCTGAACATAACCTTCCAGAACGAAACAATCTTCAAGACGATGCACAGAGTGTAAAGCGTAAATCCATGTTTATTACCGGTTCAAAATGATACTAGCGGGAATCATCTTAGGTCTGTGTGCGGCAACGTGCAATTCAATTGCATATCTCCTGTCGCGGGCCTTTCTCCAAAAGCACCACCAAAGCCATTTCCACCTGCTTGCAACCTCACACCTCATGCTAGCAGGCGTCTCGGTAGTCCTCGCTGCCTTCCTATGGCCGGAAAACATGCCGCCAATAAAAGATTTCGGCCCGTCACTTCTGGGCACCACTATGTTTTATCTCATAGCCCAGGCATGCTTCTTCCTGGCTCTTAAAAAAACCGAAGCCTCAAGGCTATCACCAATGCTCGGGGCCAAAATAATAATACTCGCAATAATAAGCGTCCTGTTTCTCGGCGAAAAATTCAACGCGATGCAATGGACCGCGATATTTTTCTCTTTCCTCGCCGCCCTCCTTTTAACCGGAGCAGGCTCAAAAGTCCCACTCTCTGCAATAGCCCTGATAACAGCAACATGCCTGGGCTACTGCATGTCCGACATAAACATCAAAATACTCATCCCACACTTCGAAACTCAGATGGAAACGATACCCGCGTCACTGTTTGCAACGTCCCTCTACTTCATCATCTGCGGAATCGTAAGCCTTATAATGCTTTTCTTCCTGAAGAACACACCAAAACAAATGTTCAAGGACGCGGTACCATTTTCGATACTCTGGTACGCGGCAATGCTATGCCTGTTCGGCTGCTTCGGGACAGTGGGCATAATCTACGGAAACATATTACAGTCAACCCGGGGTATAGTCTCGGTAGTCCTCGCCGCCTTTGTAGCATTTATGGGATACCACGGCCTGGAACAAAAGGTAACCCGCTGGGTACTGATAAAAAGAATCTTCGCCGCCGCACTGATGACAACAGCAGTGGCGATCTTTCAACTAAATAAAAACTAATTACTTATTGCCAATAATTAATTGCTAAAGGAAACAACCATGACGATCTCGGTTGAAGAAGTTTTCGAAACAGTAAACATGACCATGCACCAGAATTTCGATATCCGCACGGTAACGCTCGGTATCAACCTGAAAGACTGCATGGACCGTAACGTCGATAATCTCTGCAAACGCATCGAAAAACGCATCGTCAAATACGGCAAGAACCTCAACAAGTTCGCCGACTCTCTGGAACACAAGTACGGTATACCGATCACGAACCGTCGCATCGCGGTCACCCCTGTTTCGATCCTTCTCGAACCGCTGCCCCGCACAGAAGAAGTCGCCGTCAAGATCGCAAAGACCCTCGACCGTGCCGTCAAACAAGCAAAGATCGACTTCATCGGCGGATACGGCGCACACGTCCAGAAAGGCATGACCGCCGCTGACGAAAACCTGATAAACTCCCTGCCAGCTGCCCTTGCGCAGACGACTAACATGTGTGCATTCTTAAACCTTGCCTCTACAACAGCTGGCATGAACATGACCGCTATCGAGAAGATCGGCCGTACGATCAAGGACATCGCAAAGGCTTCAAAGAACGGCATCGGCTGTGCAAAGATCGCCGTCTTCGCAAACGTCCCCGAGGACAACCCGTTCATGGCTGGTGCACACCACGGCGTGGGCGAACCAGACTTTTCGCTTAACGTAGGCATCTCCGGCCCGGGCGTAGTCCGCAGCGTAATCTCCAACCACCCCGACTGCGACCTGACCGAACTGTCCGAGGTCATCAAGCGAACCGTTTTCAAAATAAGCCGCGCTGGCGAGTTGATCGGCCGTGAGATCGCAGAACTGATGGAGGTCGATTTCGGCATTGTCGACATCTCGCTCGCCTCCACCCCCGCTGCCGGCGATTCGGTCGCCGAGATAATCGAAGCGATGGGCGTCAAACAAATGGGGCTTCCCGGTTCGACCGCCGCCCTTGCCCTTCTCATCGACGCCGTCAAAAAAGGCGGCGCAATGGCCTCCGGTAACGTAGGCGGTCTGTCCGGTACATTCATCCCTATCAGCGAAGACGCCGGAATGATCCGTGCCGTACAAGACGGTGCGCTAAACATCCAGAAGTTCGAAGCCCTTACCGCCGTCTGCTCGGTTGGCATGGACATGTTCGCGGTCCCCGGTTCCACACCAGCGGAGGTACTCTCTGCGATCATAGCCGACGAACTGGCTATCGGCGTGGCAAACAATAAAACTACAAGCGTAAGAGTAATCCCCGCCCCTGGCAAAAAAGCCGGACAGATAATCCACTTCGGCGGTCTGCTCGGATCGGCGCCGATCATGGAAGTACCGAAAGTCGCCGCCCCGAAATTCATAGCTAGAAAGGGAAGGATCCCGGCGCCAATAAAGGCACTACGCAACTAAACATCATTAAATTGTCATAAATAGCGAATCAAAAACTCAAAAAACAGACACTAATATAATGGAAGCATCAATAACCGGGTTTAGAATAAGGAGTTTGCCATGTTAAACATTTTCCAACATCCCTGGCTGCTGCTGATCGTCTCATTCGTTCTGTTGGTTATCGTTTACATAATGCGTCAAAGATGCTCGGACAAACAAAAGGCCTGGCATATACTTATTCCTTTCCTCATGGCAGCCGTCGCATTGTCGATCGACCACTTTGTCAAAACCGATATTGAAAAAATAACCGGCGTTATCGACAGCGTTATCACAGCAACGATGGAAAAGAACGCCGATGCTTTTGAGCCGCTTATATCTGACAACTACTCGGACCGCTATATACGTTCAAAGCAGGCACTGCTGAAATCCTGCCGCGGTATGATAAACCGACAGAACTTCAAATCGATCAAAATGACATATCACAACATCGTCATAGAGAACGAAGAAGCAAACACCGAATTCATATTAAGACTCCGTGCCTATCCGTCGGACACATCAATGCCAACCCCGGAATTCACCTTTGTAAAACTGTACCTGGTCTTCAACAAGCAACCCGACAAGTCCTGGGCGATAAGATCAACAAAACAAGTGGAATTAAACAACAGCTCTGTCAGCTGGAGAAGGTGATTTTTTTGATCGGGCAGTTTGCGATGCCGCGCTTCTGTTTCACCAAATTTCACCCGTTTTCGCTACGCTTCGGAGTTTTTGTGTACCATTTGACACCGTTTGACACCAAATGACACCGGTATTTTTTTTTGCCAGTGTGCGATGATGGTATTTACGCCATTCTT
>Ga0180432_10006762_pt1 | contig 14795 bp, 17 predicted proteins | sample SS_ome_10_FD_132414 | JGI IMG/M metagenome (GOLD analysis project Ga0180432, IMG submission 132414) | Hypersaline lake sediment archaeal communities from the Salton Sea, California, USA - SS_1_MS_2 metaG | ecosystem: Environmental > Aquatic > Non-marine Saline and Alkaline > Hypersaline >... | reverse complement strand
TCGGTCTTCTTGCCGGCCGAGTCGAGGAACACCTCGTGATCTGTGAGAGCGCCATCGGCGTTCGAAGGCACCAGGTCGCCGTCGTCGTTGTTGTAGTGCCGGCCTTTGGCGATGATCTGGTGTGGATGCCAGGGAATCCGGCGAATCGCGATCGACGTCTCCATGGTGTAGTACTGGTAGAGCGTGTCGTTGATCGTCTCGTTTTGCAGGTCGGAGGGGACGACGTCGTCGATCTTGCAGTAGCCAGGCGAGAAGCCGAGGAACGTGTCGAGGTTCACACTGTCCGCGTAGCCGTTCATCGTGATCGGGTTGTAGGTAGCAACGTTCTTGGTGACGGTGAGAATCAGCAAGTGCAGCGGCGTGGGAGGCGGATCTTCCAGTGGCACGCCGGCCGGCGTCACGTACAGATTCCCGCGCGTGTCGAATGGGAAGAAGAACTCTTCCCGCCGGTTGCTCCAATCGAAGACGGCTGGCCGCAGCAGCGGCGGCGTCGTGGCGTCGATCTCCGGCTTTTCTGTGTCGTATTCGACTGTTACGTGGAACAGCAGTTCCACAGCCGAGTCTCGCTCGACGTCGACCTTCTTACACCACGCGGACGGCACGTAGTCGTTGCCGGTTGCGTACTGGTCGCCGATTTTCGGCACCAGCGGGCTACAGAGGACGACGGCCGGGCCATCGAGCACACTGCTTACGCGCACGTTCAGCTCACGAGTGAACGCGTTGGCTGGCGGGTATGATGCCGAGCCGCGGCCGGTACCGTATTTGTCGCGGACGCTTATCACTGCCATCAACGTTTCGGAGGTACCGCCTCCTTGAGCACCGGTTTCGGTCGTGTGTTCGTGACGATCGCGCCTAAGGCTACGAGCTGATCCCTCTGGACAGCAAGCAATGCCTGCGCGTGGTCTGACTCGTGTGCGACTCGGTCCGGCGCGCGTGCCGACACACGCTGCCCGTCAATGACGGCCTTCGCGTTGGCAAGCTCAGGCGTCCCCGTTGGCCGAGCCGGGCCTGGGGCCGGCATGTCCTTGTCGGACACTTGCAACTGCTGCACGGCGCGTGTCACGGCATCCCACAGCGTGGGAAGGTCGCCCCAGTCGCGTGACTGCTCTGTTGACGGAGTTGGTGCTGCACCTGCAGCGCCGTCGACAATGACCTTCGGCTGCCCTGGTGACGGACCGCGTGCGTCTGAATCGCGGTCGACAATCGTGATGGGATGCCCCGAGGGCTCCTTCGAGGGCCCCAGCTCGGCCGGCCTCGTGTCTTTCGTGTTCTTGGCGATCGCCTTGAGCGTGGAGAGCTGATCGTGTTGCACGTTTGACAACGGTCTCCGTGCCGTACTGTTGCCAATGACCTTCGGTTGCTCTGGCGACGGATCACGTGTGTCTGCAGCGCCGTCAACAACGATGGCGGGATGCTCCGAGACCTCTGCCGGCTTCTTATCTTTCGTGTTTTCGGCGATCGTCTTGAGCGTGGAGAGTTGGTCTTGTTGCACTTTGATTGATGGATCGTGCGTGCCGGCCAGCATCTTGTAACCGGCAGCAGTGAACATGCCGGCGCTCTTGGCTAAGGCGTCATCAGAGGCCTTGTCGCCGGCAGGCTGCGGGGCGGGCTGTCTGTCCGGCAGTGTCGAGGCGTCGCGCGTATCCGGTTCTTCCGTATCTGCGTCTGCCTCGCTCCTCTCCCGCGCGTCGCGAGCAGCCTCCTTCGCTGCGTCGAATCGTCGCTGCGCCGCCTCCAGGCCATCTTTCGCGCCGGCGATCTGTGCTTCATGCTTCGCCGCTGCACCTTGCATCCAATCTCGCCGCGCCGTCTCGATCGCCGCGTAGCGGTCATCAGCCGTCTCCTGAAGAGCTTGGTCTCGATCGTTGCGCTTGGCATCGCGGCCGGCCTGCTGGCGGTCGTAATCGTCCGACAAGGTCGCAAGGACGTCGTCTGGATTGAGCCCCTGTAGCTTCGCGATCACCCAGCCGATTCCCTTGGCGAGGCCTTCCTCGGCCCACTTCCACGCATCGACCACGCCATCGGCAGCCGACCAAAACCCGTCGACCATGCTCGACCACAGGTAGTTCAGCGTGTCCAGGACGCCGAACGCAGCCTCGCCCCAGGTCTTCACCAGGAAAAACCGCAAATCGGCCCACGTCTGGCGGAGCCAGCCCGTACCGGTCACCCAGGCAACCTTGATCGCGGCCCACATCACCTCGGCAGCGAGCTGCATATCGCCGGCCGCCATGGCGTCCTTGATCGCGCCGAAGGTCTCCTGAGCGAATCCCATCAACTGGCCGAACTTGTCGCCGATCCACTCGGCGGCCGATCCGGCGGCGCCACTCGCATACAAGAAGTAGCCGGCCAGGCCGACTACGGCCGCGGTCACCAGGCCGATCGGCGAGAGGAGGAATCCGACGACCGAAGCGAGCGTACCGAGAACGGTACCAACGACGGTGACGGCCGTTGCCAGGCCGCCGATAATGCCAGACAGGGCCATGGCGGCTGCCCCGAGCGCCATTAGGCCAGCGCCGGCTGCCGTTACGATTCCTGCAATCTTAAGGATGGTCACGAACAACGCGCGGTTTTCGTCGATCCACTCGGCGCCGGCCTTTGCCACCTTCACAATCTTCATCACCATATCGCCGAGGACGTCGGCCACTGCTGAGCCGGCGGAGAACACGCCGTCCATGAGTACACGGCGGAGGATGTTCAACTGGTCAGTGAACTTCGCGGCGCGTGTCGCGTCTTCTGTCGAGACGACCAAGCCGAGGTCGCGTGCTTGCTGCCGCGCAGCGGCGAGACCTTGCATCATTGGCAGGAGCTTCTGGCCGGCGCCGCCAAAGAGCTGCATGGCGATGCCGGCTCGCAAGGACGGATCTTCCACCTGCTCGAGCGCCGCGGCGATCTTCTCGAACTGCTGCTCGGGATCGAGCCCGCGCAGATCGTCGATCGTCATGCCGAGCATGGCCAAGTTCTCGATCGGCCGAGACAAGCCCTTCTCGGCATTCGTCAGGGCTCTCTGCATGCCCTTCAGGCCCGCCTCAACATCACCAAGAGACGCGCCGCCCTGTTCGGCGGCAAACCCGAGCTCCGAGAGCGACTCGACGGCCACGCCAGTGCGCGCGCTCATCTTGTCGAGATCGTCACCGACCGATGCGAAGAGCTTTGCCGATGCAACGAGCGGGCCGGTCACGGCGCCGCCAAGTGCCAGCAGATTGCGGCCGTAGCTCATCGCGCCGCTGGCAAACGCCTTCACGCGCCGCTGGGCGTTCTTGAGGCCCGCGTAGAGCGGGCCGTTCTTCGTGTAGAGCTCAACGAACGCGCCGCCGGCTCGAATGTCTGCTGCGCTGGGCATGGCTCACTTCGAATACTGCTTGACAAAGGCTTCAGCGAAGACGGCGACGTTGTCGGTCGTCAGTCGGATACGACTCTCGTCGCTGCCGGCTGCCGGAATGCGATCCGGATGGTAGGGGTGAATCATCCGCGGCCGGTAGTGCGGCGACTCGCTGCCGCTCCACAGGTTCGCCAGCAAAGCCCACAATTCGGCGGTGCGATCCCAGCCGATCTTGTCGACACCCTCGGCCATCGCCGCTAGCTGGCCGTAGGTGTGGGCGTCTGGTCGGTCGACGCCAGCGATTCCTGCATTTTCCCAAAGCGTTCGTCTAACTTCGCAAGCTCGTTGGCGTGCTGTTGGGCGATTCTCGGGTCCGCCACCGCTTGCAGCGTCTTCTGTCTCACCCACTTGTGAGTCGAGTCCATCAACTCGCCCATCTTCTCGATCGCCGCAGTCACTGCTGCGCGGCGATCGGGGCTCACAGTAAAATTTGCGATCTCGGTCTCCATCGCGCGCAACGCGTCCCACAGCGGCTGGTCGCTCACCGCCTCGGCAAACGACTCCCAATCGACGTGTGCCTCCGCGGCTTGCCGCAGGCAGAGCTGGTAGAGGATCTTGCACAGCAGGACGGGATTTCCTCGCACCTGGAATTGCAGGCACTGCCGAAGGTCCTCATGCTCGCCGTGCATGCCGTATTCGTACAGGTCGACATCGAGCGTCTCACGCACGCGCTCGACGGTCGCCGCGTTGATGCTGATTCGCCACTCGCGGCCGTCCAGGTCCTCGAACGCTTGCATGATTGCTTTCCTTTGGTTTCGCTCGTGATGCAGACTGCGGCAAACGCCGGCGATTACGTGCCGGAGGTGACCTCGACGAATTCTGGAGCGACGCCGGAGTCGTACGGCACCAGCTCGTAATCGTAGGTGACGTGCCCCTCTTCCGGCTCGTTGCGCGGGAATTTGGCGACCTTGAAGTCTGCCCACAACCCCTTGGAGCCGGCTACATCAGATGCACCGTCGAGCATCGCCAGCGCGATTGGTTGGTTGGTCAACATCGCCGTCTCAAGTGCAGTACGGCCAGCGTCAGCACTCGTGCGGTGATTGAGCTTGATAACCAGGTTTCCGGTGAACGCGCCGGTATCTCCGGTCTCCCACGCGGCGCCTCGATCACTCTGCTGTGCGACCTTCCTCTCGCCTGGCGTTGTGACGTCCTTACACGACTCAATGAGGACGAGATTCGAAGGCGCCTCGCCTTCGTGTCGGCCAGACGAGCCGACTGAGCCCCAGGTCGCGCGGGTGCCGGTCGTGAGGTAGTAGGTCTTGCAGTTCTTGCCGAGCATGGCGGTATGTCCTCATCTTCGGATCTGTCCTGCCCAGTAGCCCGAGAGCCGTGGGCCGATTGTTGCGAGCGCCGGGCCCGTCACCGGCCGTCGCGGAATATAGCGGCGCCCGCGGCGGCCGCCGTGTTCGTGGTATCGCATGGCCGGTCCGATGATCGACGCGGCCGGGCCGATCACAGCCGGCCCATATGGTTTTGTTACGTGGTACCGATAAGCACCTTTGGCGCGTCCGGTCTGCGTGCTGACCGGCTTGCCGACCGCGGCCGGCTTCTTTCGCCGGCGGATCGACCGGCGGGCGACCATGCGTGTCGAAGCCGCGGCATGACCGAGACTCCGGAACGTTGCATCGCGTGCCTTACGCCGGATTCGGTCAGTATCTACGCGTCCACCGGCTCGCAGTCCGATCATCGATCGAGCGTCCAGGTACCTCTCACGACCGACAGGAACACAGACTTGGACAATGCCTGCGGGTCAAACGGCGGATCTCGCTCGGTACTGACGCAATCCGCCACGTTGCCGTTGATCGTCGGCTCGACGTCGTAGAGCAGGTCGGTGGCCGTCTCTACGATCGAGCACAGGGGATCGACCTCCGTCTCTTCATTCGCCTGCGGATCGAACCGCCGGCGGAAGACGATATCAAACGTGTAGAGTTGTCGGCGGCTCGTCCGATCGGCCGGCGCGGTTTCGTGCTTGGCGGGCACCACGTCAACCGTCCAGCCGTCACCGAGCTGGCTGAGCTTCACGTCAGTCCGGCGCTTGTGCACTGCCTGTAGCGTGCCGGTAAAGAGGCTCGTCACCTCCGCCGCGATCGCCTTGCCGAGTTGAGCAAACTCACTCACGGATCACCTCCGTCCAAACGGTCTTCGATCCGTGCGACAGCGTCGCGCGTCCAACGCACGGCCTCGCCGATCGTCGTGGTCTCTTTTTCCACAGTCCGGAGCCGGCTCTCATGGTCGTCGATCTGCCTGGTGTGGCTCTTCCGAGTTTCGACCGCGGTTGCTCGCTCAGTCGAAACGGCCCACACGGTTGTGATGGCCGAGATGGCAAAGGTCAGCACGTAAACAGCAATCGGGTACCAACGCGCGTATTTTCGGAGCGTGTTCATCATTCGACTTTCTGCGAGTGGATCCGCAGCCAATCGCCATCAATGCCGATCTCGCGGTAGGCCGGCTCGGTTTCGGTGGGCGGCCCTATTTGGTACACGGTCTTGCGTTTCGCGGTCGCGTGCTCGATCTCGTCGCCGGCCTCCGGCGTGAGCAGCTCACCGTCGACCAGGTCCTCGGCCTCGATAATCCAGTCGACAGTGCGGAACGTCGTCACAGCGCCATATTGGTTCGTGCGTTCGAACTCTTCTTTGCCGGGAATCGCTCGCACGGGAATCCGCAGCGTGCCACGACAATACGTGGCCGACACGCCTCGAAGGCGCCGCAAATCACGCAACACGCGAGTAGCTTCGCAATCCATGGCTTACTGAACAAACTGGTGAACAATTCTCGAGGACGACCCCGGATCAGCTCAGAATCGCAGCCCGGCGGTGAGGCTCTTGTCGGAGGCGTCGCCAGTGCCGCTGTTGGTGGCGGTTACGCGGACATACCGGCGAACGTCGACCGGAAGCCGCAGACGCTTGGTCGCAGCAACAGCGCCGGCTCCGCCGGCTCCGGTCTGCACAATCACCGAAAGGAACAAGTCGGCATAGCTGGAGTTGTCGGCCGAGTGCTCCACCTTGTAGGTCATGGTCTTGGTGTCCGGCAGATCGGCGGTCGCCAACGCCGGCGCCTCAATCACCAGCTCACACTCCGACAGATGCTGGCCTTCGGTTGCCAGGCCGAGATCGATGCCGGCGGAGTTTACCGACGCTGCACCGTTCGGCAGCGCCTTGGTCACCTCGAGCGCGGCGTCCTTCAGATCCATGTTGGATGGTTGAGTCATCGTATCGCCTCAATTGTGATAAGCGTGATTCGTGTCTTGCGTGAGAGCGGATCCGCCGCCGGACACCCAACGGCACGCGATCGACCGTTACAGCGTGAGCGCCTCGGTGTCGAGAATCGCTTCACTCGGCCGGATCGGGATCGGGCCTTGCGTACCTTCGATCGATTCGGGAATCGGAGCCGGCGCGCCGGTCCCGTTCGTCGCGGTACGGCTACCCCGGAGTTGCTTGAGGCTGCGCTTCGAGCAGAGGATCAAGTCGGGCTCCTGGCCTGCCGGGAATTTCGACAAGGCGTCGTAAATCACGTCGTCGGTGAGCCCCTTGCCGCTGTCCGCGGTGAGCTTCTTGATTCGCACAACCGACTTCAGCGAGCCGACCTGCAGGCCCGGATAGGCCAGCAGCTCCTGCACGTACCCGGTCAGGGAACCGCCGTTCTCGCCGGTGATCGTCTCGATACGCGGGTCCTCCACTTCCATGGAGCCGTTTTCGCCCCACACCCAGTTCACGTGTTTGCGGCCGAACCGAATCAGCCAGACACTGGAGCCGGTATCGCCGGTCGTCCCGCCGGCGTCGACGACCATGTTGGTTGCGTCATAGGAATCGATCAGGCCGGGATGCCCTTCCACGTCGCCGCCGTAGTCGTCATCGCGGCCGTAGTAGAAGTTCGTGCAGACCTGCTGAAGGCTCGCCTCCAACATCCCGGTCGCTTCGTCGAAGATGAATATCTCCGGCCCGTCTTCATTGCGATCCGCGACCGCCTTGTCGCATTCCCAACGCGGGTTGAGAATGTACGTCTCAATCCGCCGGTTGTCGTACGTGCTCTTGGAGGCCGTGACGCCGTCGTTCGCCTTACGGAAGCCGGCAGTCGGCAAGCTTGTGCGAATCAGCGTCTTGTAGCTTGTGCCTTTGATCGTCCGAGCCGGCACGTAGATCAGCTCGGGATGGGGCTTGATTGTCTCGTCGATCAGGCCGACAGCAGGGTCCGATCCGTTGCGTTTCGCGATGTCCAGAAGTGTTGACTTGGGCATGGGGGAAAGTCCTCGTGAGCAAGGCCCCGACCGGCCAAATCAGTATGTGCGTGAAAATGGATCGTCTGGCGTGAGTTGTGGAGCGATTACTTCGGAAGCGTAATCGCCGCCGCAAACCGCTGAGCGTTGTCAGGCTCGCTGTCCTGCGAGTCCTCGGTTCCGGTGGCCTTGCCGCCTTCCGGCGTGAACGTGGCCGGATCGGCCTCGCCGGCGTGCTCACGGAGCGTGCCAACCTGCTGCTTGAGCTGCGCCACGTCCTCTTGGAGCTTGGCGTTGTCTGCCGTGAGCTGCTTGGCATGCTCTACGGTGGCGCCCTCGAAACTCAGGCCCTTGGCGAAGAGCTTCGCGCCCAGGCCCTCGCCGAAGGCGGCCGTGAACCGCTGGCCCTGTGTAGCTCGTTCGTTGTCTGCGGCGGCCGGCGCCGCCGATTCTGCCGGCTCCGGATCCGCACCGCCGGCCGAGTCTTGCGTTCCGGCCGGCGCCGCCGATTCCGGCGTCGCGGTACCGCTGCCTTGGCTCTGCGAGTCCTGCGTCTGGCTTTCGGCCTGGTCGGGCGAATTGCAGGAGTGAGCTTGGTCTTTTGTCGATTGCTGCGACTGAGTCGTTGGCATGATCGCCGTTCCTTTTTGGGTAAAGACCCTCACGCCGACTTCATCGTCGGCTGAGAATTCTGTGGTTGTACTGACGTCCGCCCCGTGCGGGCAGATTGCAACGCCTCGCAGGTGCCACTCTCTCGCGATGTAACCAGGTCCCTCGAACGTGTAGCCGTTGACTTCGGCCGACGCTCCAGTGTCGACGTATTCGATGACCGCCGGGCCCGTCCAGTCGATCGACGACTCATAAGGCACGCCGGCGTCTGCTTTCCTCGCGATCTCTGCGGCCTTCTCGTCGAGCTTCGGCAGGATCATGCCACCGAGATCGAGCCCCTTCTTGGCGTCAGCTTGTACGTCGTCGACGTAGCCAAGCAGTTGCTCGGCGTCGTGTCGCCAATCGATCGCGAGTGAATCGCGGTGAATGACGCCGCTCATGTCGTGGGCGATTTTGCCCCAGTACCAGTGATCGATGGGTTTCGCGTCACGTGCGTGGAGGCGGACGGGCACGCCTTCCGATTCGCCGCCGTCGCCAGCGGCGAACACGAACGGCGCGGAAGCGACGAACCGCGCTGCCCCCACGGGGATTGTCGTGTCGATCATGTGGCTACTCTCTCGTTCTGGTGGCGTGGCCGGCGGCCACGAGTCGCTCCGCAAGCGTCTCTTGCGTCGACACGAACACGTGCGCCAGCAGGCGTTCCAATGTGAGCAGGTCGCTGAAGATGTTCTGTGTGGTTGGCGCTGGGATGAACAAGTGCGTGCTCTGCGCGGCGTCCAGCAGGTCCTCGACAAATTCCTTGGCTCGCTGTCCGGCTTCGGTGTTCGGCTCCGGAGCCCAGCAATCGAGCAGTCGGACCTTATACCGTCGCACCGATCCAAGCGACACCTCCAGCGTGTCGCCATCGATCACGCGCGTAATCGTGCAAGGCAAGCACAGGCCGTGTGGCGGAAGTTGCATGTCAGGCCCCTTGGAGTGCCCATTCGAGTGGCACGCCTTGTTCTGCGGCGTACTCCATCGCCTCTTTGATCTTGTCGACGTTGGAGTAGAAATCGGTGTCGAGCTCGCGGCACGCGTCTTGCGGCGAGTTGGTGCCGCTCTTGATTTCGGCCAGCACGCCACTTGCCTCTTTGTGTCGATCCCACGGCCGTGCGCCGCTGGGAATCCACTCGAATGCGATGTCCATCCAGTCTATTGACCGAGGCGGCCGGAGTTCCGGCGAGGAGCCGGTCACGGCCAGCGCCAGTCGCCACATGGTCAGGCCGACGAGGTACTCCAAGAGGTCCTTGCGTTTTGGCTTGCAGGAGTGCACATACTGGAGGACGCCGCCTTTGGAACCGTAGAAGTTCGTGAACGATTCGTCGAAGAAGGAATACGGGATATCCAGCGACTTGAGCGCTACCATCAACATCAACGTTGAGTAGTTCTTGAACTCACTCGACGGAGTTTTCGGGTCGATGAACTCCGCTCGATCGGCACCGGACAGCTCCAGCTTGAATGGCCCGTCGCCGAGTTGTACTTCGTAACGCTCGTCGTCCGTCTCGCCGTCACCGTCCGTATCGGGTCCGTCGGTGGACGGCATCCCTTCGAATTTGTTGTCGCTATAGATAATCAGGCCGATCAGTTGCGCGAGCTTGGCTTTTGCCAGCGCGTAATCGAAGCCCTCGTACACGTCTTGCAGGCCGTTCAACGCAGGCGCGAACAGGCTGATTCCGCGAGTCTGGTCGATGCGGTCGAAGTAACCAATCGGCAACATGTGCCGCGCCGATACAATCCGCTCGTGAAGGAACCCGGTGTCCGTGCGCGTGGCCAGAGCGTAGGCCATCGCTCGACCGGCTTTGTTGGTCCGGATGCCGTGGTAGAACCGCGACAAGTCGGTCGTGTCGTTGTGGCCTCGAAAGGCCGTGTTTCGAACGCGATCGCCTTCGATACCTTGCACCATTCCGTCTCGGAGCTTCAGCGTGAAGAAATCGCCGTCGATCGTTCGGCGGCCTTCGGCGATTCGCAAGAAGCGTCGGAGTCCATGGCGGCCGGCGGCGTCAAAGTTCGCAGCCATCGACCAATGTTCGATGAATTGTTCCAGCGCGCGGTTGAAGCCGCGGTCTTTCGTGCGTGCCTGAAAGCGGAAGCTCGTAATCCAGTCGAGGTGCTTGCGAATGGCCCACGACGCCACCACGAAGTTCCGGACGTTCTCCCGCGTCTTCGCGACGAGTGCTTGCCGCTTTTGTGGCGGCAGGTGCTTGTCCTCGTGCTTGAGAGTCGTCGACCTGGCCTTGCGGTTGCGCGAACTCTCGGCCGCGTCGTAGTCGTCCTGTCGTTCTCTTGCTCCAAGCTCCCCCAGAAACCGCACCGTATCCTGCGCGACGGGGTTGCCGAGGAATCGAGTTGGAGCAATAGAGGTCATCCGTCGAGCCTCACGGCCGTACAGCGTTGCTTGGTGCGAGCGCCGGCCAACTGGTCGACCAGATCCGCCCTCTGCTGCCGGAGCGCATCGACATCGTATTGAGTCGTCGTGCCGTCGACGCTGTGCATGGTGACGCCGCTATCGAGCTTCTCGTCGATCTCGGCAATGCGTCGTGCGATTTCGGCGGTAGTGGACATAGAAACGGCCGGTCCGGGTGGTCGGCCCCGACCGGCCGCTTTGGCGGGCAAGAAGCCCGCTCTCACACATCAGCAGTCGACCGTACCAGAATGGGAGGCTCAATTTCGATGCCGTTTCTGAGCCAAATGCGAGGTCCTGGCATTTACTCCGCCAGTCTCGGGCGCTTTCCAGCCTCCGCCAATCGCTCCAGGCACACCGCCGCGATCGTCGGCGACATTTCGGCCGCGTAGCATGGTCGACCGAGCTGGTCGGCAGCCAGGATCGTCGTGCCGCTGCCGACGAACGGGTCGACGACAAGGCCGTCGTTGATGCTGAGCAGCCATACCATCACGTCAAGCGGCTTCTGCGCCACATGCCGCTTGCTTCGGGGCGATGGCGCGAGCATCACGCCGGCGTGGCTGCCGGACTCGGGGCGAGGGACTCGCCCCTTCGTGCCCCACACGACATATTCGGCCTGGTGACGGAAGTAGCCGCAGTGCGGGGCACGCGAGCCGCCACCCTTATCCCACACGTTCGTGCCACGCCAGGTCCATCCGGCCCATTGCAGTGCGTCTGTCGTCGCCGGCGTCTGTCGCCAGTCAGTGAAACTGAAGAGATAGGCGCTCTCCGCGGCACGAGCCAAGTACATCTCGAGCCAGTTGGCCATCCAACGGAGCCAAGACCTTTGATCACGTGTATCGCCAAAGAACTCGGGGTACTCCACCTTGGATCCGTGCTGTTTGTACTTGCAGACGCTGCCCTTCTGTCTCGCCGATGCGAATAGGCCGCCACTCGAATAGGGCGGATCGGTTGCAACGGTGGCGATCCGACGGCCGTCTAGGAGTCGTCGGAAGTTGCTGCTTCCGGCCGTCCGCCTTTTCTTTGTTATGCCCCGTTTCCGATTGGCCTACACACTGGAGGTGCTCACGAATGGGCAGCCTCGCCGTCTCCTGAGTGCTCGTAGAATCGAGCCGTATAGAGCTGTCGGCAGTTGCTGCAGCGCAACCTCCGCCAGATCACGTGATCGTATGGAAGGCCGGAGAGCTCGCCGGCGATGGGACGCGTGATGATCCGCCGGGCAACCGTATACTCGGTCGACTGGCACGCCGGGCATTGCGCGGGCCTGACGGCCACCGCGGGCGTCGTATCCGTCGGGCCGGGAGGCCGGCCAGGACCGCGATTCTCCGCACTGGCGTCCGGCGTAGGGTCATCGCTCTTCGGCGGCTCCTGCGAGCCAGGCGTGTGTCCAGGTTCTTGGCGTGCCTTCGCCTTCTTCGCAGTTCGCCGCGAGCTGGTTGTCTTCGCCTTCTTTTTCGCCATCAAGGTTGCCTCCGTATCGCGGGTCGTTCGAGCCGTCCTCGATCGACGGCTCGAACCGAATGAATGATTTGGTTCGCATGGTCACACCGCCAGGCTGGTTGCCTTCTTGGGCCGTCGCTTGCTCTTGGAACTCCCGCGAGCCGGCCGGGGACCGGCAAGAGAGATTCCGAGCGTCGAAGCCAGGACGACGCACGCCACGAGGTTATCCCAATAGTGGTTGTCGCGGCCCGGCTGGAGCTGCCACTCGTCGACCTCTCTGGTCCTGCCGATCACGCGATGCGGCACTTCCGCTAGGCAGTGGTCGATCAGGAGTTTGTGGTCTCCGGCATGAAAGGTGAGCGCGCCGCGTTCACCGATCGCCGTGAGGAGTCTCGCTGCGAGTCGCGACTTCCAGTAGTTCGAATCGAAGGTCACGTGCCGGATCGGATTCGGCGGCGGAATCAACCACTGATCGCCGGCAATCTCGCCCCGTTTGCGTTTGCGATGCGGTCCCACGAGCGGGTCGTTCTTCGCGCCTCGGTAGGCGCCGTGCATCGGGCGGATTCGGGCGGCGTGTTTCGACTGCCGGGCAAATCGATAGACGGCCTCTGTCGAATCGCCCCAACTGGCGTCTATCCCGAGACGTTCCAGTTGCATCACTCCGCCGCCTTCGACCGGCCACTCCTTGCCGAGCAGCTCATCGCACAGCGCTTCAAGCGCCTTATACAGGCGGCCTTCGAGCGAGAGCTTCGGGTGTAGCCTGGCGATCGTGTGGCGGATCGCCGCGAGGCTGAAGTACGGCAGTTTCTGTTTCGGGTAGGTGCCGTAGGCGATCACAGATCCGCGGAAGCCATCTTCCCAAGCGACGATTGCCCAATACAGCGCCTTGTCGTGGACGTCGACGTGAGCGACCAGGTGCTTGGTTCCGGCCGGCACAATGCCTCGCTTCAAGACGCTGGCTCGCTCCTCAAGATTCTCCTCACTCAGCCGGCCATCTTCGACGTCGTCAACGAGCGGATCGTTCTGATACTCTGCACTGAAGGCATAGGGATCGTCGAAGAAGAGCCGCATGGCATACTCAACAGCCGACAGGCACGACGGCCGGCGATCGTTCCAGGCGGCTTTCGCGCCTTCGTGCATCCGCTTCCAGTTGTCTTTGAGATAGTCCTGCGCTTCGCGGCCGTCGCCATCGGCTTGCAGGCTGTCGGTAAATATCTCCCAGTACCGTTCCCACATGTCCATGTGCTTGGGGAACGAAATCAGGAGCTTCGTGCGGTGGCCTTGCCAGGTCGGATTCTTCTTCCTGTTGAGGAGCCTGTCCGCCAGGTCGCCTTGCTGAATCACCGTGCAAGGCATGAGTACCGTGATGCGATGGTCAGGCCCTTCGAGGCCGAGAATGCCGCCTTTGATCCGGCGCTCGCGATCGTTGCATTGGCCGAAGCTCCGGGCCGATTCATCGGTCTGCGGATCGTCAATCACGGCAAGCGTCGGTCGCAACGGCTTACCGTCAGCGTCCGTGTCGTTGGCGCCGCGAAATTCGCTGTCGAGACCTGCCACTCGGAGCCGAGCTCCGGACGCCGCCGAGCCGGCGATCGTCGGCAACACGATCTCGTCTTCCTTCCAAACGATCTCCGTATGGCGGCCGTAGAAGAGCTGGCCGGCGGCGCGGTTGGCGATGTTCTCCAGCTCGCGAATCGGGTGGCAGACCTCGGGAAAATCCTCCGCCAACAGGCGGTTCGTTCGGAGGTGCTTCTTGATCGCTGCGAGACGCCGGCCGGCCGCCTTCTGTGACGCCGCAAACAGCATCACGAACCGGTGGCGGCCGGTGAGCATGGCCCACAGAACGGCGATGTCGCAGAGCATCGTCTTTCCGTTGCCTCTCGGCATCGCCAACGCAAAACGACGGCCGTCGCCGGCGACGATCGCGTCCTCCATCTTGCGGATGGCGTAGAGGTGATCCTCCGACCAGGCGAGCTCGAAGATGTGAGAGAAGTACGACTCCATGAAGAGTCGCAGCGAGCCGAGCGCGTCGGCCTTTCGTCTCGGATCTGTGACCGGCGGAAGCGGCGCAATGTCACGGCCGACTTCCGCGCGTTTCGCCGCGTACCGTCGCTTCCGTTCCTTCTCTTTTGCGTAGCGATCACGTCTCATTCAGGAAGCACCAATCTTGCAGTAGCCAGGCGGGCAAGCTCAGAAACGGGTAGGTCCGGATCTCCAAGGTCGAACGGTTCCAAGTAATCACGAATCAAACGGAGTTCAGCCGATTCCTCCGATGCCTCGCCGGTCGGCAGTTCGCTCGGCCGGTAGAGATCGAGCAGACGGTTGATTTCCTTCTGGATGTTCGCGCACGCCGTGAAGGCCGCGGCGGACGGCATCATCTTCGGACTGAGCATCTTGCGGGCCGCCTCATAGAGGTCGTTCAACCGCTTGATCGCGCGGCCAAGCTCCTCGACGCGATCGTAGCCGGCCGCGATCGTCAGTCGCTGCCTGGCGTCGGCAATCGTCGCCTCAGCCGTAGCCCTCGACACGCCATCCGCCATCAGCCGATCACGCACCGTGCCGGCGTCGCGATGCCGCACCAAAAGGAGGACCGCTTTCTCGACGAGCTCCGGATCCGCCGCGGCCGTTTCCGGCGGCGGAGTACTCGGCCGCGATCTCTTCTTGGCGGGCCGGCGTTTTCTCGCTGTCTTCTTCTTGGCCACGTCAGGACAACG
>Ga0180432_10006761_pt1 | contig 14797 bp, 21 predicted proteins | sample SS_ome_10_FD_132414 | JGI IMG/M metagenome (GOLD analysis project Ga0180432, IMG submission 132414) | Hypersaline lake sediment archaeal communities from the Salton Sea, California, USA - SS_1_MS_2 metaG | ecosystem: Environmental > Aquatic > Non-marine Saline and Alkaline > Hypersaline >... | reverse complement strand
GTGGTCAATGGCGGGCCAACGCTTTGGCGCTACAGGGCTGCTGCGTTGGGACGAGCTGCCCCGATTCGGAAGCGAACAAGCCACGTTGAGATAGCCGTAGGCGTGAAGGAGGAAGAGTAGTGGGCCAAAAAACCCATCCATACGGGTTCCGGCTTGGAATCGTCAAGCCGTGGAGGTCACGCTGGTACGCCGGCAGTGATTTCCCAGATTTCTTGCGGGAAGATGAGCTGATTCGGAAGTACTTGACCTCGCGCCTGGCGCACGCGGCGATTTCAGAGGTGCATGTAGAACGTAAACCCGGCAAGGTGTCTGTCACGATCTTCACCGGGCGACCAGGTGTTGTGATCGGTAAGCGCGGTGCCGAGGTCGATAAGTTGCGGGATGAGCTGAATCAGCTGACCAACAAGGAAGTCGGCATCAACGTTGAGGAGATCAAACGTCCAGAGTTGGACGCTCAGCTGGTAGCCAACAACGTAGCTCATCAATTGGGCCAGAGAATCGCTTATCGGCGCGCCATGAAACGGTCGGTTCAAAGTGCCATGCGGATGGGCGCGAAGGGGATAAAGATCAAGTGCGGCGGCCGGTTGGGTGGGGCGGAAATTGCCCGGATACAGAGTTTTCACGAGGGTCGCGTTCCGTTGCACACGCTACGTGCCAACGTGAGCTACGCAACAGCCACGGCTCGCACTACTGCCGGGGCGATAGGTGTAAAGGTCTGGATCTTCATGGGTGAGGTAGTCGAGGACGCGCGAGGGCGCACCTACAGTACGGGATCATAACGATGTTGGCTCCAAAGCGTGTGAAGTACCGGAAACAGATGAAGGGACGCAACCGTGGCACGGCGCAGCGCGGCAACACGGTGAGCTTTGGCAACTATGGACTGATGTCCTTGAATGCCGGATGGATCACGAACCGCCAGATCGAAGCGGCGCGTGTTGCATTGACGCGTACCATGAAGCGAGGCGGAAAAGTCTGGATCAGGATCTTCCCAGACAAACCGCTAACAAAAAAGCCCGCTGAAACCAGGATGGGTAAGGGTAAGGGCAATCCGGAGTATTGGGTCGCGGTGGTCAAGCCCGGACGAGACATGATAGAGGTGGAAGGTGTGTCAGAGGAACTCGCCCGTCGGGGGCTCAAGTTGGCGTCGGCTAAACTGCCGGTCAGGACCAGATTCGTGAAGCGTGAGGATATGTAGGCAATGGCGCTGAAGGATGCAGAAAACAGACCGCTCGAAGCCGCTCAGATTCGTGAACTCGAGACGAGCGAACTCAAAGAGGAGATTGAGCGCCTCAAGGAAGCCCAGTTCAGGCTGAAATTCCGGTCGGCAACTGAGACGATCGACAACCCTCTGCAGTTTCGAGTGATGCGCCGCAACATTGCGCGCATGATGACGATACTCCGCGAGAGGACGGAGCAATGAGTCAAGACACAAATACCCGTGCACGGCGGAAAGTGCGGACTGGTGTCGTCGTGAGCGACAGGATGGACAAGACCGTTGTCGTCAGGCTCACTCGTCAGTTCGCGCACGGACTCTACGGGAAGCGTATCATGCGCACCAAGAACGTGAAAGCCCACGACGACCACCGTGCGGGAGTGGGAGATACGGTGCGCATCATGGAGACTCGTCCCCTGTCTAAGACGAAGCACTGGCGCGTCGTCGAAGTCCTGGTGCGAGACGAGTAGGAGGGCACTTCCGTGGTTCAACAGGAATCGATGCTCAAGATCGCCGACAACTCGGGAGCCAAGAAAGCATTGGTCATCCGGGTGCTTGGCGGGAGCCGCAGACGATATGCCGGCCTGGGCGACGTTGTGGTAGTAACCATCAAAGACGCGCTACCTGCTGGTCAGGTGAAGCGTGGCGATGTCGTGAGGGCTGTGATAGTGAGGACGGCGAAGGAAACTCGCCGCAAGGACGGTAGCTACATCCGGTTCGATGATAATGCTGCCGTTCTTATAAATGATGCACGAGAGCCCCGAGCGACTCGCATATTCGGGCCAGTCGGCCGGGAGTTGCGCGAGAAACGGTTCATGAAAATCGTGTCTCTCGCGCCGGAGGTGCTTTAGACAATGCGAGGGAAACGAGGCATGTCTGGGAGCGGTCGTGGTAACAATACGGTGAAACGGCAGAAGATGCAGATCACCAAAGGCGATCGCGTGCGTGTGATGACTGGCGAAGATGCCGGCACCGAAGGCACCGTCATCCGTGCATTGCCGAAACGGGGCATGGTGGTGGTTGAAGACGTAAACGTCATCACCAAACACAAGCGAAGTTCCGGCCAGGACGAAGGCGGCATCATTCATTTCCCGGCGCCGATCGATGTGTCAAACGTGATGCTACTCGACCCCAAGTCGGGTGAGCCCACGCGAGTGCGCCGACAGAAGGACAAGGATGGGACGGTCGAGCGGCTGAGCAAGAGATCAGGGCAACCGATTCCCAGGAACCGGTGACGAGTATGGCTAAGACCAAACAAAAAGACGAGGCGAAAAACGCCGAGGCCCCGGAAGCACAAGTAGCTCAACCCGGGCCGGCGCCACGGCTTCTCGAGTACTACAAATCCACGGTGTGTCCGAAGCTGGCGAAGGAATTCGACTTCAAGAATCCGCATCAGACGCCCCGGCTCGTCAAGATCACACTGAACGTGGGGCTCGGGGACGCGCAGAAGAATCCAAAGCAACTGGATGCTGTGGTGTCGGAATTGTCGGTGATCTCAGGGCAACGGCCGGTCGTCACGCGCGCCAAGAAGGCGATTTCGAATTTCTCACTACGTGCCGGGATGCCGGTTGGGGCTACCGTGACGTTGCGCGGTGCAATGATGTGGGAGTTTCTCGATCGATTCATCAGCGTTACGGTGCCGCGAATCCGAGATTTCCGCGGTTTCACGACGAGTTCCATGGACGGACGCGGTAATTACTCAGTCGGCATAAAAGAGCAAATGGTGTTTCCGGAGATCGACTACGACAAGGTAGAGAAGATCCACGGTATGGATATCACGTTTGTCACTAGTGCGGACAGAGATGACGTCGGGTTGGCATTGCTGCGAGAGTTGGGTATGCCATTCCGCGGACAGACAACAGTCCGGATCGGATAGGGGACGCTCAGATGGCGAAGAAGTGCCTCGTAGAGAAGTCAAAGCGCAGACCGCGTTTTGAGGTGCGGAGATACAATCGGTGCCAACGGTGTGGCAGGCGTCGTGGATATCTAAGAAAGTTCGGCGTTTGCCGAATCTGTTTCAGAGAATTGGCACTCCGAGGTGAGATTCCCGGAGTCCGCAAAGCCAGTTGGTGAAAGGACCGGGTCCGACCATATGAGTATGACTGACCCAGTCGCCGATATGCTGACGCGCATACGCAACGCCTGTAGGGCGGGGCACAAGCGAGTCGATATACCGGTGTCGAACTTCAAGACAGAGATCGCGCGCCTGCTGCGTGAGAATCACTACATCCAAGACTACAAGGTTCTGGATGACGGTGCTCACGGACGGCTGCGGATCTTCCTGATGTACCATGAGGACGAGCCAGTTATCCGTGAGGTACGGCGCGTATCGAGACCGGGGCTGAGGCGCTATGTGAAGTTGAAAGAGATCCCGCGCGTCAAGAACGGTCTGGGAATGGCGATCCTCTCTACGCCACAGGGTGTCATGAGCGACCGAGATGCTCGCAAAGCGAGGGTCGGTGGTGAGCTCGTGGCTGTGGTCTGGTAGGGGGGGGCATGTCACGGATAGGAAAACTGCCAGTAGCGATTCCCAAGGGCGTAACGGTTGAACTGGAAGATTCGCTGCTCAAGGTAAAGGGTCCGAAGGGTGAGCTGAGCCAATCCTTGCATCCGGAGATCACGGTTGGAGTTGAAGAAGGCCGGATCGTCGTCACGCGACCCTCGGATCAGAAACGCCACCGAGCTCTTCACGGTCTCATGCGGAGCCTCATCAACAACATGGTTGGCGGGGTGAGCGAAGGGTTCAGCAAAACCCTTGAGATCCATGGGGTTGGCTACAGAGCCGAACCTGCGGATGCGGGAGTCCGCCTGTACCTGGGTTACTCCCACCCGGTGGATTATAAGGCTCCTGAGGGTGTCTCCATCACAGTGGAGTCGCCGACGAAGCTCAAGGTGGAAGGAATAGACAAGCAGTCGGTGGGCCAAGCTGCGGCGGAGATTCGCAAGGTTCGACCTCCCGAGCCTTACAAGGGCAAGGGCATCAGGTATGAGGGTGAACACGTCCGCCGGAAGGCCGGTAAGACGGGAGCGAAAGCATGAGGTCGATAAGGAAACCCAAAACGCAACGAGACCGTCGGTATCGGCGGCACCTGCGTGTTCGCAAGAAGATCAGTGGTACTGGCGAGCGCCCGCGTTTGGTGGTGTTTCGCTCTCTCAAGCACACCTACGCGCAGCTCGTCGACGACGAACGTGGTTTTACGCTGGTTGGCGCGAGCGATATGTCATCCGGGGTGACTGTGGAAAACGGTGGCAAGGTGGGAGCTGCATTTGCCGTGGGGAAGTCGTTGGCAACGCGAGCAAAAGAGCTGGGCATCACGAAGGCGGTGTTCGATAGGGCCGGATACCTCTATCATGGCAGGGTGAAGGCAGTCGCTGACGGTGCACGCGAAGGCGGATTGGAGTTTTAGAGATATGGCGCAAGACAAAGGACGCGGTGGTCGCCGAGAGCGTCGCGAGCAAGAATCGGAGCTCGTCGAAAACGTGATTACGATCAACCGCGTTGCCAAGGTGGTCAAGGGTGGCCGCCGGTTCTCGTTCAACGCCTTGGTGGCGGTGGGAGATGGTGCCGGCAATTTCGGCGTGGGCACGGGCAAAGCAAATGAAGTTTCGGAAACCGTCCGCAAAGCGGTGGAAGCGGCCCGTCGCAACATGAAGGCGATTCCGTTGGCTGGCACCACAATCCCACACGAGATTATTGGTAGACATGGTGCCGGTAGGGTGCTGCTCAAACCGGCGTCGTCCGGTACCGGGGTCATTGCAGGTGGGCCGGTCAGAGCCGTGCTCGAATGTGCCGGAGTGACAGACATACTCACTAAGTCACTCGGCTCGCCCAATGCGATAAACATGGTCTGGGCCACGGTTGACGGGCTTCATCGCCTCGTCACACCTGAGATTGTGGCGCGCGAACGCCGCATGGATGTGTCGGAAATTGACTACCGGCCGCGGCAGCGTGAGAAGGAGACGGAAAATGCCTGAGGCCAAGCCAAAGAAGGCTGAGCAGGCAGAAGCCACCGAGAAAAAAGCAGCCAAAAAGACAACGGCTGCCAAGACGACGGCGGCAAAGGCAGCGAAGAGCACTAAGGCCACGAAAACGACAAAGGCTACCAAGACTGCGGCCAAGAAGAAGACCACCAAGAAGGCAGCGGCTACCGCAGCTGGCACGAAAAAGAAAACAACGGCCAAGAAGGCCGCGACCAAGAAAGCAGAGAAGAGCCTCCGCGTTCGCCAGGTGCGCTCCGGCATCCGTCATCCTTGGCGCATGCGCCGCACATTGACGGCATTGGGGCTCAAACATCACCAAGACGAGGTGGTGGTCCCGGACAATCCGTCAATCAGAGGAATGCTGCGACGGGTTCATCATCTCGTCAGTGTCACGCCCGAGGAATCAAATGGCTGAGACACCAACACTTGGATTGCATAACCTGCCGGCTCCAAAAGGCGCTACCAAGGCGCCGAAACGCAAGGGCCGTGGGCGGGGGACAGGGCTAGGAAAAACTTCGGGGCGTGGTCACAAGGGCCAACGTTCTCGGGCCAGCGGCAACGTACGTCCTGGGTTTGAAGGCGGCCAGATGCCGCTGATCCGTAGGGTTCCAAAGCGCGGCTTCACGAACCCATTCCGTGTGCCGAACCAGGTCGTGAAGCTACGGGACCTCGACGCTGTTTCCGGGGAAGAGGTGACGCCATTGGCGTTGCTGGAGATTGGTTTGGTGAGCACGCTTAAGCGCCCGATCAAGATTCTCGGAGTCGGTGAGGTGACGCGCGCTTTCGTGATCAAGGGTTGTCTTACTTCCAGTACTGCCCGCTCAAAGATCGAACAGGCGGGTGGCCGTATCGAGGCTTAGCCGATGACGGCATCCCGAATTCCAAACCTTTTTGCAGTTCCGGAGCTGAAGGAGAAGCTCCTGTTCACGCTGATGTGCCTCGCCATCTACCGTGGCGGTGCGCACATCGCAACACCCGGCGTGGATGTTCAAGTGCTTGCCGATTTCATCCGCAATCAGGCAGGTCAGACGTTGTTCGGCGTGTACGACATGTTCGTTGGCGGTGGACTGTCGCGAGCTACTGTCCTTGCGCTGGGAATCATGCCGTACATCTCGGCGTCAATCATGTTCCAGTTGGCTGGTGCGGTATTCCCAATAGTCGACAAACTGCAGAAGGAGGAAGAGGGGCGGAAGAAGATCACGCAGTGGACGCGGTACATGACGATCCTACTATCGCTCGGTCAGGCATACAGTTTCGCGCTCTTTGCCGAAGGACAAGGTGCTGTCGCGTTCCCCGGTATGGGCTTCCGCATGCTCACGGTGCTGACGCTCACGACTGGTGCGGTTTTCGTGATGTGGCTCGGCGAGCAGATTACGGAGCGGGGCATCGGCAACGGCATGAGCTTGCTCATTTTCTTCTCGATTATGGAAGGAATGTGGCCGGGCGTGTTCCGGACGCTCGACTTCCTGCAAACTGGTGTTATCAACTTCCCGAAACTACTGGTGCTTGGTACTGTGATGGTCGGTATCATCGCAGGTGTGGTAGCCGTCACGGTCGCCGCGAGGAGAATCCCAATCCAGATTCCTAGGAAGGTGATGGGCCGAGGCAGGATTCGTGAAGGTCAAAAGACGTTCATTCCTATTCGGATCAACTCCGCGGGCGTGATGCCGATCATCTTTGCACAGGCGTTGATCATTGTGCCCGGGACTGTTGCGGTGTTCAGTAACCTGCCGTGGCTACGCGCAATGTCGGACGCGTTTCGTCCGGGTACGGGAATATACTACACGTCCTATGCATTGTTGATCATCTTCTTCACGTACTTTTACACGTCAATTATCTTCAATCCTGTCGACATAGCTGAGAATCTGAAGAAGCAGGGCGGGTTCATCCCCGGTGTGAAGCCAGGGGCTGCAACCGCAGATTACATAGATGAAGTACTGACGCGGGTGACGTTGCCAGGTTCGATTTTCCTGACGCTTGTCGCGCTGCTACCGTTCTTCATCTTTCAATACTTCAACGTGCCATTCAGGTTTGGTGGCACTACACTGCTGATTATCGTCGGTGTTGCGCTAGACACATGGGTGCAAGTGCAGCAACACGCGCAGTTGCGGCACTACGATGATTTCATGAAGCACGGGCGAGTGAAATTCCGCGGGCGGCGGCGGTACATGTAGCCGCTACTCAGGCACTTGCCGTAGAAGACAAATAGATGATCACCATCAAGTCACCCCGCGAAGTAGAAACGATGGGGGCGGCCGGAAAGATATTGGCTGCCACCCTCCAGAAAGTTGCATCCCGAACCGAACCAGGGGTAACCACACAGGATCTGGATGCACTAGCCGAGGAGTTCATTCGCAGTCACGACGGTGCCAAGCCGTCGTTCAAGGGGCTCTACGGCTTCCCAAAATCGTTGTGCACTTCGATCAACAACGAAATCGTGCACGGCATTCCGTCCAAAGGGCGTGTGCTCGTAGAAGGTGACATCCTGAGTGTTGATTGCGGTGTGTTCCTCGATGGCCTACATGCGGATTCTGCGATATCGGTTGCGGTCGGCGAGATATCGGACGACGCTAGGCGATTGATGGAAACGACCAAAGCCTCACTCGAAGCGGGGATACAGGCTGCACTGATCAACAATCACGTTGGAGACATCGGGCACGCCGTGCAGACTGTCGCGGAAGCGGCCGGATTCAGCGTTGTTAGAGATCTGGTCGGACACGGGATTGGGGCCAAATTCCACGAAGAGCCTCAAGTCCCCAATTTCGGTCAACCCAAGCGCGGTGTGCGCCTGACCGCAGGGATGACGATCGCCATCGAGCCGATGGTGAACATAGGCGGTCGCGAGACGAGAACCATGGATGACAACTGGACTATCGTCACCGCCGACGGGTCGCTCTCCGCACACTTCGAACACACGATAGTTATAGGACCCGACGGACCGCGCGTTCTGACGCTACCAGATTGATCTGATCGCCTCAATTCGGTGTAGTACGCGTAGATTCTTCAATCACACCCATCAACCAGCCGTGTATTCGCGGATTCCCCGCGACAATTGGGCCTTGGTGTATTACGTCTTCCAACCCTTTCGTATCAGTTACGATACCTCCTGCTTCGCGCACCAAGAGAGTGCCCGCGGCAACATCCCAGGGAGCTAGTGACAGTTCCCAGAATCCGTCCAACCTTCCAGAAGCGAGATCCGCCAGGTCTAGAGCAGCGGACCCACAACGGCGAATTCCACTGGTTGTTTTCATTACCTCTGTAGATTGATCGAGGTACTGAGGCAGCAGATGCAGGGATTTGAATGGGAATCCAGTGCCGATCAGGGCGTACGCTGGATCCTCCGTGGCGGATACTCGAATGAGGCGGTTGTCGCACCATGCGCCACCTTCTCGTAAGGCGCGATACACTCGTTGTCGGAGAACATCCACCACGGCTCCCGCGACCGGCGAACCGTCGACGATTGCGGCTATGCTCACAGCGTACGCCGGGTAATCGTGCAGGTAGTTGGTCGTCCCATCGAGTGGATCGACCACCCACGTGATTCCCTCCTTCAAACATTCCGCATTCGGGCTCAACTCCTCACCCACGATCGCCGTTGCCGGGTGCTCTCGAAGTAGCGACTCGGCAACGATCTGTTCACAGTCGCGGTCCACCTGTGTGACAAAATCGCTGGTGCCCTTCTCTCCCCAAAATGACGGATCAGAAGGTCTTTCTACGGATCTAATATGTTGAGCGGCGAGTTCCGCCGCCCTAACTGCAGATTCGAGGAGTTCTTTGTGTTGGTGCACCTTGCGACCCCCTACACCTGCTCATAGCTTGGTTCCATGACACGAGTGTTTTCAGGAATTCAACCGTCCGGCGAACTGCATCTCGGCAACTACCTCGGTGCAGTCAAGAACTGGGTCAGAATGCAGCACGAGTATGAGTGCTTCATCTGTATTGTCGACTACCACGCCATCACGCAGCCGTACGAGATCGACGCGCTCCAAGAGCGAACGATCCAGATGGCAGTGGGTTTATTGTCGGCCGGCATAGACCCGGCACAGACAGCGTTGTTCGTTCAATCTCACGTACAGGAGCACACCGAACTGGCGTGGGTGTTCACAACTGTGACACCGGTAGGTGAGCTCGAACGCATGACTCAATTTAAGGACAAATCTCGCAGGCAGGAAAGCGTGCCCGCCGGCATTCTCAACTACCCCGTGTTGCAGGCGGCTGACGTTCTGATATACAAGGCTGATCTCGTACCGGTCGGCGAGGATCAGACGCAACACGTAGAACTGATGCGCGAGATCGCGCGAAAATGGAATGCGCGGTACGCAGACGGGTTCTTTCCCGAACCGCAAGTCGAGTTGACCAAAGCGGGGCGCATCCTCGGGCTCGATGGCCAGGCAAAGATGTCAAAGAGCCTAGGTAACACCATCGGCATATTGGACGAACCGGAGGAGATCTGGGACCGACTGCGACCCGCAGTCACAGACCCCGCTCGAGTGAAGAAATCCGACCCCGGTACACCGGAGCTATGCAACATATATGCTCTCCACGGTCACTTCTCTTCAACGGACGAAATCAATTTCGCTGCCGCCCAGTGCAGGGCTGCCGGATGGGGCTGCATCGAATGCAAACGCGTTCTCGCAGACAATATTGCTAACAGCTTCGCTCCAATGCGGCAACGAGCGGCTGAGCTGAAGGCTGATCCCGAAGGTGTCCGGCGCGTACTCAGAGACGGAGCGGAACGGGCTAGCGCCGTGGCACGTGACACCATGTCGGGTGTCAGAGCGGCGATGGGGTTTGTTGCTGCGGAGCCGGACGCTAAACCTACCTAGTGCCGCGCAAGAAGGCGTTAGTAGACCTGGCGTCGGTGCACTCCGCCTGGTCCATTCCAGCTGCATGCCTCGAGGCGATTGGGAAGGCGTTTGGTCCCAACTGGGACGTGTGTGCAATCGATTCATCCGATTTGAGAACCACCACTCGATCCGCATCTTCATCAGGATCTGAACACGTGTATCGAGGAGTCGAGGTCTACTTTGGTTGGAGTGTGTCCCGCAGAGTTGTTGCTGATTCGAAGGGCACACTGAAGTGGGCACACACGGGTGCTGCAGGCGTGGGCGGTAGCATGACTGAACAGCTGCGTGGCTCTGGGGCGGTGGTCACCAATTCGCGGGGAATACACGCTGAGCCTATGTCCGATTGGGTGATCGCCGCGATTGGGTTCTGTGCACGCGGTTTCCACACAGCGGTTGCAGCACAGAGGGAACATGCATGGGCGAGGAAATCACTCGCATCGGCAAGCGGCGGGTTGACCGAGTTCTCTTCACTGCGAGTTGGCGTGGTCGGGTTGGGTGGCATAGGCAGGGCAGTCGCACGGAAATGTTGTGCACTCGGAATGGCGGTGAGGGCTGTTCGTCGTCGGATCTCCGCATCGGATTGCACCGAAGTGGTGTGGGTCGGCGGTCCGGACAGATTGCTGGAATTGGCTGCAGAAAGTGATGTACTGGTATTGACGGTGCCTCACACTGCTGCCACTGCAAATCTCATCGACGACACGATAATGCAGGCACTACCGCATGGGGCCTTCTTGTTGAACGTTTCGCGCGGTGGGATTTTGGATGAGCAGGCGTTGCTCAAACACCTGAGAAGCGGACATATTCGTGCCTGTGTGCTGGATGTGTTTGCGTCAGAGCCGTTGGACGAAGGGCATCCGTTTTGGGATGAACGGAGTGTTTTGATCACCCCGCATGTAAGCGCTGTGACTGATCGGTTTTGGGAGCGAGAGATCGACCTGATCGTTGGCAACATTGAACGATACTTAGAAGGTGACTGTCTCAGAAACGTCGTGAACCTCGAGGTCGGGTACTAGCATGGAGAACATCATCAAGGCGGCAGTTGAACGTGGTGCGTCGGACCTGCATATCAAGGCAGGGGACGTGTTTCGCGCTCGGATCGACGGTGAATTGAAGCCTCTAACAAAACAACGCCTGACGCCGGAACAGACAAAGTCCATTGCTTTGAAGCTGATCCCGACCGATGAAGACCGCAAACTCATCGATAAGATCAAGGACTACGACTGTTCATGGGGCTCTCCGGGTATCGGCCGGTTTCGCGTGAACATACTACGCCAAAGATCGTCGTTCATGATCGTGATGCGCGTGATACCGTTCGAGGTACCGACACTCGACAAGCTAAATCTTCCCAGGGCCATTGGCACGATTGCCGAAACTGAGCGCGGTATGATCCTGGTGACGGGCGTGACGGGCAGCGGGAAGAGCTCGACGATGGCATCGATGATCAACCACATAAACACCGAGATGAACAAACACATCGTCACTCTCGAGAACCCTATCGAGTTTCTCCACCGGGACCTTCAGTCGTCCGTTACTCAACGTGAAGTGGGAGCGGATACCGATAGTTACACCGTCGGACTCCGGGCGGCGCTGCGGCAAGACCCTGATGTGATTTTGATTGGCGAGATGCGCGATGTCGAGACGGTCGACACGGCCATGAAGGCGGCCGAGACCGGTCACGTATTGATCTCTGCGCTTCATACGCCAGATGCAACCACCACCATAGCTCGCATCATAGCGATGTTTCCAGCGGAGGAACAAGAAATCGCTCGCAGCAGATTGGCCGACTCGCTGTTTGCGATAATCTCTCAGAGGTTGTTGCCCCGTGAAGACGAAGATGGTGGACGGTGTCCAGCACTAGAGATCATGATTTGCACGCCGGAAATCCGTGATTTGATACGAGACAGGAACCGAGTCGGCGAGGTCAAAGACTTCATTGCCGACGGCCGTGACGAACATGGCATGCAGACCTTTGACCAGCATCTGACAGACTTGGTCGACGGTGACATGGTGACATTCGAGGCGGCGAAAGCGGCGTCAACCAATCCATTTGAGTTTGAACAACAGTTCGGGAGATTCAAGAAGAAGTCCAAAACCAAGTAGTCGTCGGCACAAGACCCTAGGATGGAGACGAAGTGCTGACTTGAGCAAAGAGGGAATGGGAATGGTGCAAATATGAGCAAACGACCAAACGGCCTACTAGTTCCAATTACTACACCGTTTGATGCCACTACGGGCGAGGTCGCTCCCGTGCATCTGCGAGAGAACGCTCGCCTACTGCTGGACGCGGGTGTGCAAGGTATTCTCGCTGCCGGGTCTACGGGAGAAGCCTCATTGCTCGAGGAGTCAGAAACCAGGAGCATATTGGAGTGGCTACGCGATGTGGTGCCTCCCGAGAAATGGCTGATAGCCGGGGTAGGTCGAGAATCGACACGTGCGACTGTCAAGGCGTGCAAAGTCGCGGCGGAGGAAGGTGCTGATGCCGTGCTCGTCAGATCGCCTGCGTACTATGCACCTGTGATGACACTCGAGGCGTTGACGGCGCATTTCAGGCGAGTGGCCGATGAGTCTCCTGTGCCGGTGATGCTCTACAACATGCCCAAGTACACGCACGTTTCTCTGTCAGATACGTTGTTCGCAGCGCTCAGCGACCATCCAAACATCTGGGGTGCAAAAGACTCGTCTGGTGATTTGAAGAACCTGGCGTCGTACCAAGAAGCGGCACCAGAGTGGACGCTCTTCGTTGGATCGGGTGCGCTCTATTACGCCGCTCTAGAGTTGGGTACTGCAGGTGCGATCGCGGCAACGGGATGCTTCGCTACGGAACTCACGTGTGAAATCGGCACGGCCTTCTTGGAAGGCGACAAACAACGCGCCGGCGCCGTTCAGGAACGAGTGGCGCCCCTGCACATGGGCATCGTCGGCGGATTGGGCATCGCCGGGGTGAAAGCCGCCATGGATGCGACCGGCACATACGGTGGTCCTGTGAGAGCTCCGTTGCGGGATCTCGACGAACAGAATACGGTGAAGATGCTGGGGTTGCTCAACGAAGCGGGGCTGGCGGCAAAATCAGTTGACTGACCTTTGTGGCTGATCTAGCTTTCAGCGCCCGATACCCCAACGGAAGTCCGTGGGGTACCCTTTTCTTGTCGCTTTACTCAAGGTGACCGCAAATGTTTGGTCCGCATTGTCGTTGCATGGTGATCGTGGGCGCACAGTGGGGTGATGAAGGCAAGGGCAAGATAGTGGATGTGTTGTCCGACAATGCTGACATCGTCGCCAGATATCAGGGCGGTGCCAATGCCGGTCACACGGTGGTGCTCGCCGATGATGAATTCGTTCTCCATCAGATGCCGACAGGTGTGCTTCAACCCGACACGCTATGTGTCATCGGGAATGGAGTGGTGCTGGATCCCGAGACCTTTGTTGCAGAAGCCGAGGATCTCGAAGCTCGGGGAATAAACCTCGAAGGTAGAGTAGCGATCTCCGATCTCACGCACTTGGTGTTACCGTACCACAAACTCCTGGATACGGCCGCCGAATCGAAGCAGAAGATTGGTACGACTCGCCGGGGAATTGGGCCGGCGTACGAAGATCGAACAGGCCGCCGCGGCATTCGAGTCGGCGACCTGAGGGCACCCGAAAGGATCGAAGAACGGCTCCGCGATAATGTCGCACGAGTGAATATGCTGCTGGAGAGCCTGGGCTCCAATGAACGAGCCGACATCGATCACCACATCGAACTCATCGATCGACTAGCTCCGATACTAAGTCCGCTTGCGACCGATATTGGGCAGCTGATACACGATGCCGTGAGCAACGGAAGGAACGTTCTGCTCGAGGGTGCCCAAGGTACCTTGCTCGACGTGGACCATGGTACCTACCCGTTCGTTACCTCATCGAACACCACGGCGGGGGCGGCGGCCGTGGGGGTTGGAATAGGCCCTCGTATGATCGACGTTGTAATTGGCGTCATCAAAGCCTATACAACGCGTGTTGGGAATGGTCCTTTCCCCACACAGCAAGACGACGAGGCAGGCGAGAAACTCCGGCATATGGGCGGTGAGTACGGGGCTACAACCGGTCGCCCAAGGCGCTGTGGCTGGTTTGATGCGGTTATCGGGCGATATGCGGCGAGAGTGAACGGATTCACCCATCTGGCTGTCACGAAGCTGGACGTGCTCGATACGTTCGACGCGATCCCCATATGTGTAGCCTACAGCATAGACGGGGAGAGAAGAGACGAACTACCTGCCGATATCGATGCTCTCGAACGAGTGGAACCTATTTACGAAACTCTCGAAGGTTGGTGCCAACCCACTTCGGGAGTCCGGAGTGTTTCCGATCTGCCTGGAAAGGCACGGGCCTACATCGATCGCATCGAATCGTTGGCTGGCGTACCGGTGTCTTTTGTTAGCGTCGGTACCAGGCGCGATCAGATGATAAAGGTGGATTAGAGGAGTACATGTAGGCGCTTCAGAACAGCTTCCTGAGGCGGGCCCGAATACTCTTGCCGGCGGATCGCTCCAGTCGCGTTCCACTGCTGCCACCGTACGAGTAGTAGCTGTAGTACTGTTCATGGCGTGCACTGACGCCGTTGAGCACAACCCCGGCAATCCTCGTGTGGACGCGCCGCAACTGAGCCAGCGTACGCTGTGCCGCCTGTTCCTCTGTCTCACCACTCTTTAGTACGATGATCATCGCATCTGCTGCCGCGCCAATGACAGTGGAGTCTGTCACGGGTAGCGTGGGCGGAGTG
>Ga0180432_10006760_pt1 | contig 14802 bp, 20 predicted proteins | sample SS_ome_10_FD_132414 | JGI IMG/M metagenome (GOLD analysis project Ga0180432, IMG submission 132414) | Hypersaline lake sediment archaeal communities from the Salton Sea, California, USA - SS_1_MS_2 metaG | ecosystem: Environmental > Aquatic > Non-marine Saline and Alkaline > Hypersaline >... | reverse complement strand
GATATATCTATCAGGAATCAATGGAGTTTCATCAAAATCCTTTCCAACTTTATTATAATATACATTCAATGTGTTAAATATATGACTATTATAGTTTTTAATTTTTTTGTAGTAATTTAGTGACACACCTTTGTCTGATAAAATTACTACATCAGGTCTAAAAATCTGCTCATAAAAAATAATACTTTGAACTAATCCAACAAACTTTGATGAAAGTGCTGATGCATAAAGTTTTACATCATTTTTCATATTAAGATGATCAAACATATTTTCAGAAAAGATATCAAATATACCTTCTGCTAATACAATCTTTTTAGAATTTGGAGAATTACCAGATAATTTATAATAATCTAAAAAGTTTGAATCCTGAATTTTCAATTTATAAAATTTAAATTCCTGAGTATGGTCAATATTTCTAAAAATTGCAGTAGTTCCATATTCTGTCAAAAAACCAACGAAATTGGAATGTAAATAATCTTGCATCCTAAAGAGATTTTCTCCAACTGGAATTTCATTTAATTTGATAAATTCATATACATCAAAAATTAATCCCTTGATATTTTGTAGTGGTATATTAAAGAATTTCAATCTTTTCTTCATATACAATTCTTTATTTGGAAATTTATATTCTTTTAAACTAGGGAGTTGTATCTTTTGTAATTGTTCATCTTTATCAAAGAATACTGCTCTTTTCTTTTTAAACTCTTGTAATTTTTCAGAATCAATAAACTTATCTGATATATCACTCCCTTCAATTTTCTTGAGAAGTTTTCTTAACACTCCACTTTGTTCACACCCCGCATAAAAACAGTGAAAAATTGGGGCATCAAGTGCAATATACATATGGTAATGATCTTTATCTTTACCATACTCACACCATGGACAAACAATTACAATATTCTTTGACGTAATTTTAGGTTTAAAACCAGAGTCTTTCAAATAATCAATAAAATCATCTTGATAAATACCAATCATACTGAATCCTTTTTAATTTTGTTTTTTTTAATTAGGTGGTAAATATTTTTCTCTATTTCTTCAAGAGAATTTTTATAGCTTCCTATACTAGGGTATACTCCATCACAATTCTGAAAAATCACACTTCCATCTGGTTCCAAAGCAATTCTAAATGGTTGTTTTGGTGGTATCTTTGTACATTTAAAACTACAACTAAAAGGGTGATGTGATAATCTTCCCATTGGAAGTAGTTTTGATTTTGTATCATCATTATCTTTAATTTTTATATTTTTATACTTTCTAGTAACTCTCTTTAAAACTTTTTTATTTTGATATTTTTTATGTTCTGGTGTGCAAGATATTTTTGTATAAAGTTTGTTGTTATTAACAAACCTAATAAATTTATTTGTATTATATAAATTTCTACTCCATGAACCATTTGTAATTGTAAATTTTGGAATCTCGTTTGGAATTAAATTTATAAACTTTTGGTACAAATCTAAATTGATGGATATTTCACCACCATAAAATCCAATCTGATTAATCTTAGAAAAATTTATTTTAGATATAAAATACTTAGCTTTTTCAATATCTAATATGTTCTTTTTATTAGGTCCACAATCATACATACAAAACCAGCATTTTAAATTACATTCATATGATGGTATTAATGAACAGTCAATCATTAATATATTCTCCCATTTGAATCAACATGAACACGTTCAAAACCCATTAAATGTGGAGCTAAATTAAACCAATGTCCACATTTAGCACATTTACAATTTACACTCAACCCTCCAGAAGGACCATTATACCATTCAACTCCTCCACAATCGGGGCAATGTATTTCACCATCTTTTTCACCAGCTCTATATATAAGTTCTTTCATTTTTTCTGGATCCATTTCAACTTTATCACAAAGTTGAGTACAACCAAGTGGTAAAATTAAGCAATTTTCACAGGGATATTTTATAGGATGAATAACATCTTTAACTACTGTTTCTATTGGTTTTTTAAAAAAGTGAAAACAATAATTCAAGAAATCTGCAATTTTAGTTATCATTATTTTTTTCTCCTTTCTTCATGATATAAGTTATCCAATCAACCAAACCCCTTCCCTTACATATATTGCATCCAGCATAACTTGTACAATTGTTGCCTGGACACAAATATAAATTACCAACTCGTTCAACACCTAAATACCCTATACCTTTACATCTAGCACAATAATTATCAGGCATCCAAACTGTTATTTCACCTGAGCGTTGTACTATTAAACCAGTTCCATCACATTCTGGACATCTATTAAGTGATGTTTCTGCAAATTTATCAGGGAATGATTCTTCAAATCTTCTAAGAGTAGTGAATAGATGGTTTCTTAATGCTTGTATTGTATTTTGTGGATAACAACTATCTTCTATACTCATTTTCCAGTCACCAACTTTCTATATTCTTTTAAGGATTTTATTATTTCAAAAATCATTGCCATAAAATGCATATGTGGAACTAAACAATTTTGATGACTATTTGAGTATTTATTAACGTGGATTTTTGCGGGTGCTGGTAATTTCTTATTGAAGAATAATTCTGTATAAATACTTCTATATTCAATGTTTTGCCCAGCAATTAAATCAATTACTGAATTGATACAAGATCCAATTTTACTATCTTGCCCTTTTTCTATATTACTAATTATTTGTAAAACAAATGATACTATTTTCTTTTCAAGTGTAATCACTTGTTCTTTACTAATTGCTAATTTACCATCCCAAGATGCTCGTTGTAATGCATTAACAATTTTTCTTATATCTGGATATAGTGCATCAATAGCAATTTTAACATCTTCTCCCTTGTATTCAATTTTTTCATTTTTTAATATTTTCTCACAATAATCAAATACAAACTTTTTTGGAATTTGTGTAAATTGATAAGGTATGAATCTGCTTTGTACAGCGTCTGGAATTTTTGAAAGATAATTACATGTAAAAACAAATCTTCCATATGCTACATGATATTTTTCAATAATTCCTCTCAATGAATCATAACCATCTATAGTTAATTTATCTGCTTCATCAATAAATACTACTTTATATTTATCTTTTGAGGGTGGGTGTTTTAGGAAAGGTTCTATAACTTCATCAACAAAACCAATACCCCTTGTCTTTTTTGCTGATCCATTAGCTTCTAATAAGTTATCTCTTTTATTAAATAAAACCCCATTTTTAGAACATAATACTTTTGCTAGAGTTGTTTTTCCACCACCAGGCGGCCCATAAAATAATAAGTTTGGAAGGTGTTCCTTTTCTATTATTCTTTTAAAATCAATAAAATACTGCTCTGGCAAAACTAAATCTTCTAACTTTTTTGGTCTAAATTTTTCTACCCAAATTGAATCTAACAATTCGCTCATTCAAATTCTCCTTTACTAACATTCGTAACCTTTAGTTGTCATTAATATATTCTGATACATTCTACTTTTTTCTATATCATATGATATTCTTTCTTTTATATTGTCTTCTAATAATTCATATGCTTTATCTCCGCACATTATTTCACCTTTAGTGTCAAAAGCAAATGATTCCATAATGAAAATATTTTTCAATTGTTTTATTTCTTCTAAAAGTAATATATTATTAGCTGCTATTTCAGGTTTTGTAGATACTTGAAATGAAATGCTAATATCATCTTTTTTATGACACATAATCAACATATCCTGTACAATAAATAAATAGTCATTATTTTCAAGTTTATAATGATCGAAAATTTCTATTCCATATTCTTCAAGTTTCAACTTAATCTTTTCGATCAAGTTCTTCATTTAAACGATCCTCCATGATTTTATTTTTTGTTCCAAAAAAATAAAAAAGGATCTAAAAAAAATATTAGATGATGACCCAGAATATTTCATCTGGGTCATCACCAAATTATTTCTTTTTCTTTTGTTTTTGTTGACCAACTCGTCTCTTTGTTTTGGGTTTATCATCATCTTGTCGAAGATGAAATGCACGTGGGCAACTTCTACCATTTCTAAAAAGAGCAGAAGGGTCAACATAACATTTACAAAGGTTACCGTCAATGTCTTTACAACCTTTACCTTCTTTGCACTTTTCAACAATTGGTTGGCGTTCAGACATCATTTGTTGCTTTCGCATTTGTTTTTTCTTATTTATATTTCTCCCGATTCTGGCCATTATAATACTCCTTTCCTCTAATAGGTTGTGGGAAAATTTTACCACATAGAATTAAAGGTTTTTTCCAGCAGTAATCTTTTTCCCTAATTTCATCATCCTCTTTAAATTTCTGTAAGTTAATTCGTGCCATAACCTTACCCCCCATGTAATTTTTTTATAATTTCTTCGCTTCTCTGATTACACTCTTTACAACGAAACATATCAATTTTTGAAGATAGATCACCTGGATTTTTTCCACATTGTAAACACATATTACCATTTTCTTTAAATCTTTTTCGATCTTCTTCAAATCGTTTCATTAATACATCGATAATATCAGTTATAGGATCAGTTTTTATCAATTTAAAATTTGTATTTTTTCCCATCTTTTAAAGGGACCTCCTTTCCATCTTTAAATGCAGTACAAACACAATTTCCATAATATTGATGGGAAATTGAAACTCCCTTGAAAATCATATTTCTGCTGTGGGCAGAAGTTCCTAACATGTCTACAGTTGTTACAGCAAAATTCCCCTTATCTAAACACTGAAGAATACTAAAACCACCATTAAAATTTGGAACCACTAATGCATCATAAGTCATTTCATATGGGGTTTTAATTATAGCTGTCTTTTTATCATCTTTATGAATGGTAAAACGAATTTCAAAATCCTCAGCTAATTTAGTACTCCCAGATTCGTCACATTTGCCTGTATAAAAACAAGAACATCCCCAGTAATCTGCATCCTTGCCATAATCATCTTGAGCAAAACAGTTACCAGAAATTAAAATCAGACTTAAACTAATAACTACAATTAATAACTTTTTCATAATTTTTCTCCTTTATATCCAAGCGTTTTCAACAATCATTAATTTTTCTCTAGATCTAGTTACAGCTGTATATAACCATCGAGAATAATATTCATCATCCCAATGTTTAGATCTTTGCTCAAATAATATTACTCGATCCCATTCAGCACCTTGTGATTTATGAACAGAAATAGTATAACCATAATCGAAAAATGATACAGTATTAAACCCTTTTTCTGAAGCATATTTATGCTCACTAAGATTACTTCTTTTATCTTTATACATAGTATATTGAACTTCTCCAAAACATCTTTTTGCTATAAGGACCTCATATATATTTGAGTCTATATCAAGAGTAATACGGTACAAATCTTCGTTTTCAGGCATTACCCATATAACTTCACCAATCTGCCCATTCATTATATCTGCATAATGATTATTTTTTAGACATACAACCTTTTCTCCAGGATATGGTATTTCTTTTTTATATCCTAATTTTTTTCTAATCTTATCATTCAAATTAGCTCTTGTAGTATTAAACCCACACAAAACAATTATATTATCTGTAAAATCAATTTTTTCATCCCATAATTTTTTACACCATTTATGATCCCAAGGTAATTTAAAAACTTCGGGTGAATATATTTTACTAGGAATATAAGCATCTTCTCTTGCAAGTTTTGATAATTTTATAATTGGTGAGTTTAGAGCTTGTCTATGAATTTCAGTTAATTTAAATTCTGGTTCATCCATCAAATTAAAATCATCACTAATTGGAGGTAATTGACCATGATCGCCAAATGCAATAATTGGTTTTTCAAATCTTAATAGATCACAAAATATACTTTTTGACACCATTGATGCTTCATCAATTATAAATAAATCTGGCCACACCTCTTCTTTGTCTCTCAATCTCCAACCAAGAATAACATAAGTGTTTAAAGTTTTATCCCATATTGTTTCAGGTTTATAAATCAAACCATGAATAGTTCCAATATAATCGTCATGATAGAACGCTTTATGGGCAGCTAATTTAAGTTTTAATACAGAGGAAGCTTTGCCTGTGAATGTTAAGAAAGCGACTGATAATTTAGTTCTCTTTTTCAGTCGCTTTCTCAATTCACATATCAGAGTTGTTTTTCCTGTACCAGCATAACCACCAACTGTAGTAATAAACTGATCTCGATAAGAATTAAACTTCAATACTTCACTTTCGAGTTCATTCAGAATGTCTCTCTGCTCCGTTGTTAGAATCATCTTCTCCTTTTTCCTTTTTAATATTTTTTTCTGCTTTTTCAATGATTGATCTGTAAGTTACAAATCTACCAACTGCAGAATAGACTTTTTCGACATAAGATGAATCTTTGTTCACGTATCTAAAAAGACCGCCTGAAATATTCCCATCTGCTTCTTGTAAGTGTATTAGAAATACTTTAATACCAGATTCAATACCTATGTCAATCTCATGAAGATCATTTACATCATCTAAATTAAGTTTAGGAACCCATTCAGGCATGACTTGCATGAGACCTCTTGCGCCCTTCTTACTTTGTAAAAAGGGATTGAACATTGATTCAATTTCAATCATTCCAACTAATAGTTCAGGTGGAAGATCATACCGATTTGCTAAAAGAATAATTCTTCTTGAAATCTCTTTTGCTATAATTTGAGGTGTTTTACTATATCTCCTCTTAATATAAATTTCAATATGTTTTCTCAAAGAATTATCAAATTCTTCTTCACAATCAACAACTTCCTCTTTTTTAATCAAGGTTGTTGTTGTTTTGATACTTTTTAAAGCAGTTTTTAAATTTCTAACCATTGATCTGTTTTTCATATCATCAGCTATAAATACTAATAATACAATGATTAAAACAATCACACACATAATATCATAAAGTCTTTTTCTACTTTTTGATTCATCTTTTTTATTCATAATTTTTCTCCTTTTTTATAACAGGATTTTAATGAAGAATTTGAAACTTATTATTACCCCAACAAACCATGGGACAAAAACGAATATTACAAATCCTATAATGATTGCTTTTAATATAACAATCTCTCTATTCTCTAACCACCATAATTTTAACTTCGATAACATACTACCTCCTTCATTATTTAATTAAAATCAAAAACTACTTATCAATTATTAATATATATAGAATTTAACTTTATATTTTGAGATTCCTTTTTCGATTTTATAGAACAAAAACAAAATTAGTATATTAGGAGAATTTTTATGGGTTATGAAGAAGATGCACAAGAATTAATAAGAAAATTTAAAATGCAATTCAAACAGATGCAAGATCAGTCATTATCTACAGACCTAAATAAATTATATGAAAAAACTGAAAATAAAAATGAAGAAGTGACTGAATCGAAATCTATTGGAAATGATAATGACATCTCAAAAATAATTAATTCATATCATCAAAGTGATAATAGTGGCTCACCTGATCAATCACCACCTGATCAAAGAATAGATACAGATAATTTTATTAATAGTGGTGCAGATCCACAATCTACTGATCAATCACCACCTGGTCAAAGAATAGATGATGTTATTAATAATGATGTAGTCCCACAATCTACTGATCAATCACCGCCTGACCAAAGAATAGATAACAATTTACCAAAACCGGAACATCCTATAACTCCAGTTACACCATCTCAACCTGCACCTGTTTCTGTACCTAATATAGATGCACCAGCAGGATCTCACGTTTGTCCACAATGTAAAACAATTCATCCACCACTCAAACCTGGAGAGAAGTGTCCAAATGCTTCTCAAGATGTCTCAAAGTTCGGTTTGGACGATATAACTCTTAATAAATTTATTGTTGATATTAGAAACATGATTTTAAGTCAGCTTAGTAAAAAGAAAATTGAGAATGGAACTAAGTTTTTTCAATATGCAATTATTGAATTAATGAAGATTTTAGAGGAATATAATGAGAAATAATTATCAGTAATCAATTTATTCTAATTCCAAAAAAATCAGTATTTTTTTATAAATAAATTCAATTATTTACAATTACTAAAATATTAATTGTTAGTAAATATAACGGTTTTTTTAATTGTAATATAATCAATAACTTATAAGGAGTGAAAATGGGAGCTTTAGGTGATCAATTATATGTGCTTCCATCTGTAAGAGATGGAAACCAATGGATTGGTAAAGTTGTTGATCGAGGTGCTAAAGCACTGAAATTCTCAACTTATGGTATTTGTGATAAAGTAATTTACAACCAAAGTGATGTAATAAAATCAGAAGTTTTTGAAAATAAGCAAGTTCATGTGATTGCTTTTCAGAACATAAGGAAAATAGAAGGAGTATATTAAATGATTCTTTTAGATAGAGAAGATATATTTGTGAATTGGTATCTTTTAGAGAAAGAATATCATTATACAGATGATGTAAGAAAAGCATTAAATCAAATCAATTACTTTGAAATTCAAAAGAGGAAGTCAAGAGCATTATCAATACATATTGTTAGTAAAACATTTAAGAAAAAATATAATATTAATTTTTCAGAAGAATTTTTATGGACATTATATAGAAGAAGAAAGGCACATATAAAAAATGCTAAAGTAAAATTTAAAGAATATGAATTATGGAAGAGGTTAGAATCATCTCCAGAACATGAAATTAAATTATGTGAATGTGGATGTGGTCTTCCAGTTAAACCAGGAAATAAATATATTAATGGTCATAATCCAAGATTTAAAAATAGACAAGATAAAAAAGAACACACTGAAAAAATGAGATTTGCCAAACAAATAAGAAAAGAGAATGTTATATTTCTATGTGATAAAAAATAAAGGTTTTCTATAGGTTCTTATAAGTTTTCTATAGGTTCTATAGGTTCTATAGGATCGGGGGGCGCTAAAATGTTATTATACAACTAATTAGTTTTCTAGTAATTTAGGGTTTAATTAACTTATTAGCGTAGGAACGCAGTTACACCTTTACAACCCTGCGCGGGTGCGCAACCCGGAGGGTTGATCCTTCCATCTAGAAAGTATTTTCATAATTTGGAACAAAAAAATAATAGAGAGTTCAAGAAAGGAGATTATTCAAATATGTACAACGACCAAAACACGACTTGGTTTAGTCAAACTCTTTTAACATTCAAAGATAAGCAATTTGCTACAGATGGTTATCTAAAAGTAGCAGTCTCAACTAATACAGAAAATTATAAATTTTTCAATCCACCACTATTTAATATTTCAATCTCAACAAATTTACAGAAGACTTATAATTTGAATATTCAACAAGCAGAGGATTTACTTGACTCATTCAACCAAGTCTTAAAACAATCAAATGGAAATGAAATAGTAATTGAAAAGAAATATCAAAAGAATGCTAATATCTATTTCAAATTTGCTTTAGAGAGAACGAATAATATTCGAGTTGTAGCAATTGAAATAGTTTCAAATCAAGCAGATTCATCTAAGATAATTATTCCACTAAAACCTACCTTTCAATCTTTCCTGAGGAGATTAAGGTCTTATGTTGAAAATTATGATAAATTATGTTTTAAGTTATTAGATAAAAGTATTGATCATAATTCGATACAAATCATTGAAAGACTCCCAACCTTAATCAAAGGGATATCATCTCAGATTGTATCTAAGATTCCCGAAACGGATATATCACCAGATTCCGGCGCACCAGAAATTCCATCTGAAGAATTAAAAAAGACAGAATCAACAATAGAAGATTTAGATAATTTCTTAGGTGAGGATATGGAAAACATAGATCTTCCAGAAATTAAAGAAGATAAAATTGAAACGAAAAATGTTATTGAAGTTAAAAGTGATTTTATAACAAAAGTTTTAGATGGCGATTTAATGAATATTGAAAATAAACTTATTAGTTTTGCTGTTTCTAAACAACCATTATTAGATTTAGCAAATGATTTAGAATCAGAATTAAAATTTTCTCTATTAGAATCAATTAGTGAAGATGATAAAAAATCAGCAGTATATATAGCTACTTTATCACAAACTTATTTTAGTAAAAGATATACAATAGATGATAAACCAATCCCAAGTAGTACAGGGATAATCAGATTTAATGGAAAACCAAATGAGAAAAATATTGAATTTGCAAAAGATCTTCTTTTAGTTATGGCATATATGAGAACTGTAAGAAGAAGATTAGAATCAAAATTAAGAAATGCATATGAGAATAAAGCAATTGTATATTTATATCTTAGATCTTGTATGGATATTTTCTGTTTTAGTTATATACATCAACTTAGTAAAAATGATTTACTTTCAGCAGTTGAGAATAGATATATTTCTTTTGATAAAGATGGTGTATTTGATAAGTATAAAACACTATTACAAGATAATAGTTGTAACCCTGTAACTAAACAAGAAATTTTAAGTTTTGTTGAAGAAGCGGTTGGTGATTGGCCACTGATTAAAGATTTACATGATAACTCATATGAAGCTGGAGAGGTCAAGTTACCATCCAAGAATAAGTTTAATTTAGAACAAATTATAAATGAGTTCATTCCTGCGGAAGTGAATTTCAAGATGGGATTTGATTTTAAAAATAAAGAATTAGTAGAAAATTATAAAGAAAGCAATCAAATTTCAGATGAAGTTTTAAAATATTTTATAGAAGAGAAGAAAGTTCAGAAAACCATCAAAATGGAAAAAATAACTCCATTACAAAGATGGGTTGAAAAATATAAACAAGATATTCCAGAAAAGTATCAAGAGGATTTCATTAAACATATTAAAGAATTACAATTTGATAAATATAATTTTAAAGAAAATTTGTTTCCATTAGATGAGTTTGATGAAAATATTGTAAAAGCTCTGTATGTTTGGGATGTCCACACAGATACAAATATGAAATCAAACTTTACTCATTTTGCTACTTTGGTAGAGAGTGAACAAATGGAAAAAGATAATATACTTATTACTACATCAGAAGAAACTGATGAATCAGACGAATGGAACAGTTTAAATTTATAGGGGAATAACGAATGTCATTAAAATTAGGAAAATCATTTAACCGAAGTTATAATATGAGAATACCAATATTAGATGGATTTTATAATATAGGTATATTTTTTGATAAAAAATCAACTTTTTTATTATTTAGAGTTGATCCTGATTTTTCAGATAGTAAGTTTAAACATAATGTTAAAATAAATATGTTCAAAAATTTAGAGTCTTCTAAGTTTTGTGAAACCTTTATTCAATTACATAATTATAGAAAGAATACATTAGATATATCAAACCAATTTGAAAAGATTAAAGATGATTATACTCATGATGTATCTTTTGTTTTGAATGAAACTATAGTGTTGTCTAAATTAGAATTATTTGATAAAGATATATATGATACGCTAAATATATATGGATTTACTCTCAATTCATATATTGATGAATTTATATTTATTATAACAGAACGACATAATGTTTTAAAACGTCTTAATAAAAAAATAGTTAGAACTAGTGGTTTACAAATTGCCACCACGCCAGCATTGGATATATTAAGTGAATTTCATCAAGAAAGTAATTTAGAATTTCAATCTGGTCGTGAAACTAGAGGGTCATCTGATAAAATTATCAAATTATCAGAAGAAGAATAAATCCCACTAACGAGGATTAATAAATGAGTCAGTTAAGAGAACGTTATCATTTTATACATAACGTGTTTGCTAACTTTTATAATGATATGCTAGAGTATTTTTCGGCTTATTTATATCCAAGATTTGAATATAGAGTTGTTGGAACGTATGATAAAGCAGTTGAATATATTAGTAAAGTTTGTCAATATGATCGTGAAACAGATAGACCAATGTTGCCAGCATTAATTTTAAATCCATCTGGAGAGTTTTCTCCTGCTGATGCGAATGCCGGAGGAATGCAATATTGGAGATATCCAAATTTAGCACCCACAATGATTAAACGCCTCTTTGATCCAATTTATCGAGATCAACATTTAATTGTTCATGCAGGTTTCATTAGGATTAAAGGTGAAATTGAATTGATAATGTTACTTAATAGCTTTTATGAATATTGTGATTTACGCATGTTACATATTAATATGTTTGGTGGTTTAAACAGAATTATATATCCTAGATTTTTTTCATCATTTATAATTCTTCCTGACTCATTTGTAAATTACAGATATGTAAATCCATATACAGGAAAAACATATTCACTTGATTGGTCAACAGCGAATGCTTCAGATAGGTTAGTAAGATCAACTGCAAGAAATGAATTAGTTTTACCATTGAGTGTTAAACCACAAATATCATTAATAAATCTTGCTGATGCTAGTAATAGATATGGTGGAACTGATAATATTGCTGAGTGGAAATTATCATCAACAGTTAATTATGAGATTGAAATTCCAAATTATCTTATAATTGAATCTGATTATTTAGCAGAAGAAGCTGATGTAGAATTTAGATATGGATCTGCATATTCTGCTTATAACGATTATCAACCACCAGATAATAGAATGTTGTATAATTTTTCATGGGATTGGGGATTAGAATCTGAAACAAATAGTGAAAATTTAGGTTATTTAGACCCCGATGATACAACCTGCATAACAAGGTTTGTTGGTGATTTTATATGGAAGACTAGATATTTTCATGAAGTATCAGAATTTGAAGCGGCGGATTCTACTGCTGATTTATATATTTCTATACCTGAACAAATAGTGGATCCAAAAATATTAATTGTTAACTCTAAATATGGAACGTTAAATTATCGTGATCATTATTATTTAACTGATAATGGGTGGACACTTGTAATACGTCGTGATTATGTTACATTAGAGAAAGGGATGATTTTAGAGTTATATGTTTACGAGAGGACATAGCTATGATGAATTTAATGAAAAGATTACGAGATCATCTTGAAATGATTGGTGATGAAGATAAAGTCAAAGAAACAGTTAATGTTGCCGCTGGTTTAATAATGAAAGAAGATGAAAATGGGGAAAGAAAAGTATTGTTGATTCAACGAGCTGTTGAAGATCATTGGCCGCTTCATTTTGAATTTCCTAGAGGTAAATGTGATAAAGGTCCAAATGAAAAAATCATTCCTTGTTTAAAAAGAGAGGTAAAAGAAGAAACCGGTTTAGATGTTGAACCTGTTAAGTTTTTAGGTCGTTTTGAATATATAGCGGATAGAGGTAAGAGAAAGAGTATTTGTTATAATTATTTATGTGAAATGAAAGATCCAGATCAAAAGGTAAAATTATCTCATGAGCATAGAACATTTAAGTGGATTACTCAAGCGGGTGAAGCAGAATTACTTGTTCATCCAGATCAAAAAATATTTATTCAACAAATTCTTAGTACTGAAAATCCAATAAGTTCAACACCTGAAAATGACTTTACAAAAAATAATCAAATTGAAGAGTATTTAAAGAGAATATAATGATAATTTTGAAAATTAAAAAGCCTGGTTATGTTGTTAATATACCTGGTATACCAACTTGCCGAACTCCTGTTGAAGTCGATATATCTAAAGTTGATATGCGAATTGTGGTTATGTATTTGAAATCATCTGATATTCCTGATTATGAAATAGTTGCTACTAAAAAAGGACGCAAAGAAATATATAAAAAAGAAGATTTTGAGGAAAAGAAACAGAAGAATACTAAAGATCCAGAACTTATTGATAGAATATCTAGAATAGAAGGGGTTGTTGCTACTTTGGCGATGAAAAAAGATGGAAATTTAGATTCAGAAAAAGAACAAATTACTGATAGACTTGGTAGGATTGAAAAATTGTTGACTCAGAAAATTTCATCTCCACAAAGACATACAGAGATAAAAGAAAAAGATGAAATTGATAAAGTAGAATCTTTTATTCCTGATATTGATACAAGTGAGATGAAAATAGAAACAAAAAATTTAAAGAGTGTTAAACAAGAATCTAATGATCTTGATGACGTATCTGATATGTTATCAAGTATTATAAAGAAGAAGTAGTGGAGGAAAGAAATGTCAGAAAATAAAACCGAAGAAAAAGTGAAAAGTCCTGTTGTTGCTATTGGTCTTGATATTGGAACTATGCATTTAGTTATTTCTAGATCAGATTCAGATGATATTAAAATAACCAGAAATGTCTTTTTGGAAGTTGAACGTGAAGATGTTTCATTAAACGAATTGAGTAGTATAAGTTATGTAGAAGGAAGTGATAATGAACTTTTTATCATTGGTTCTGATGCTTTTGAATTTGCAAATATTTTTGGCAAAGAAGTTTCAAGACCAATGGAGAAAGGATTGATTTCACCAAAAGAAATTGCGGCGATTGATGTTCTATCTTTAATGCTAAAAGATTTGATTGGTGACACAAAAAATTATGAAGTATATTGTTCCTATTCTATACCAGCTGAAGCAATTGATGAAGAAAGATCTATTACATACCATGAAAATGTTTTTGCTAGAATTTTAAATAAGATTGGTGTTAATCATACTTCTGTTAATGAAGCTATGGCGATTGTTTATTCTGAATGTGCAAAAGAGAAATTTTCAGGTATTGGAATTAGTTTTGGTGCAGGTATGGCAAATGTTGTTGTATCTTATAAAGGAATTGAAGCTCTTAAATTTTCAACTGCTAGAGCTGGGGATTGGATTGATAGACAAGTTGCAAAAGATTTAGATATGGTTCCTAATAGAGTTACAAACATCAAAGAGAAATATATGCAATTAACTGGTAGTGTTGATATTAAGAATAAAAAGACTAGAAGAGCACTAGAAGCTTTGTTTTACTACCATAGAGCTTTAATTGATTATACAGTCAAGAAGATTGTTAAAGAGTTTGAAGATAAAGTGGATATTGAAATTGATGAACCGATTCCAATTGTTATTTCGGG